>Ga0124942_1000953_pt1 | contig 9967 bp, 8 predicted proteins | sample YNPNP_0600MetaT_FD_92942 | JGI IMG/M metagenome (GOLD analysis project Ga0124942, IMG submission 92942) | Anoxygenic and chlorotrophic microbial mat microbial communities from Yellowstone National Park, USA - YNP NP_0600 MetaT (Metagenome... ... | reverse complement strand
GAATATTATGAAGAAGAGAATTCAGAAGGGTTAAGAACATTAGATGAAGAAGACAGTCATTCAGAAGTTGAAGAAGAGGATACTACTGATGAAACAACAGAAGAAGAAGCAGCAGGAAACGACTTACCAGAATGGATGCGATCATAATTATAAATATGCTTTTATAGACGGCTCGGTTCTATTTTACCGAGCCTACAATATAGGCTATAATCAGGAATATTATAGTAAAGGTTATTTAGTTAGGATGTTTATTACTCAATTATTTAAGGAAATTAAAACTTCAAGTATAGGTAAACCAATAGTAGTATGGGATAGGGCACCATATAAAAAAGAATCTTACATACCTCAATATAAAGGCGATAGAGATAAGATTGATAGAAAAGAAGTTTTATCTTCTGATGAAGAGAGGGAAGAATTTGAAAAATATGAAATCTTCAAACAATCTAAAAATGAAATTCTATACAACTTTGAAGGAATAGGTATCCCTCAATTATTTATTCAAGGATATGAAGCAGACGACTTAATTTATTACATAACGAAATATTTTAAGAAATATGAACCTAAAACGAATATTTTGCTGATGACGATAGATTCTGACTGGAAATTCTTCGTAGACCGAAATATAGATTTAAAGTTAATACATAGAGGGATTTATTATACCATAAAAGATTTTAAAAATGATTTTAAATATCATAATAAGTTAGATAGGATGACTTATTTTGCTCTACACGAATTAAAAAATTCTCATAACAATGCTAAACTAAATATACCATTACCGAGAAATTATATAGAAAAATATATAAAATATAAAAAACTATTTAATGAAAATAATGAACATAATCAAATTCTAAATAACTATATAAAATATATTAATCCTGAAACTTATTATGAACCAGAGATAGAAAATAAAATAAAATCAATATTAGATTCAGGGACTATATCTTACAGAAATTTCTATTACTTATGTTCCAGAAACAATATTAAATTAACTAAAAAATATTTTACTGAATTTACAGACTCAATTAATAAATTTTTATATGAGAGGGTAGAAGAATGAAACGATTAGTAGTAGTAGACGAATCAGAATTAAATGAAAAGGAAAAAATAAAATTAGAAATATTATCAGACCACTATGGATTTAAAATACATAATAAATTTAAAATAAATGATTTAACAAAGTATGATAGAGTATTTGTATTAGGTGATAAAATTTATAAAAAATTCATAGAACAAATCAAATCGGAGAAGATAAATCTTGGTATCAGAAATTTTAATTACACCAGATTAATAAAACTTCCCTATCTCTCACTTAACTATGATAAGAAAGTAGTTCAACTTTACTTTGACCGAATAAATGAGATATTCAAATATGAGGGTGATGATGATAATTTTGTAGAATTATCGGCAGACTACGAAGAAATTCTTGAATACATTGATAAAAATATAGTTGACTATACAAAGTGGGATACTAATATAAAAAAATCCGATTTGACAGAAGATTTAGATAAATTAGATCAATTAATAAAAAATGGTGAAGCACAGATATACATAGGATATTCAATTAAATTCGGTCAATTTTTATCAGATAAAGAGAGTTCAGATGATACATTTCAACTACCAGAAGTAAAAATATTTAAGCCTAATCAATATAAAGAATTCTTCAATTTATTTGATAATAAAGATTGTGATTTAGCATTTGACTTTGAGTCTTCAGGATTTCCACGAGAACATAACTTTGAATTAATAGGTTTAGGCATTGCAGATAAGGATAATGTAGCGTATATAGAATTATTAGATTGTGATGAAAAAGTTCTAAAAGAAATGTTAAAATTTTTTAAGAATAACAGTACTCGTTCTTGGTGTTTCAATATAGGATTTGAAGGTATGGTATTTAGGAGACTATTTAATGAAGTAATCTACTTTAATGACTTAATGGCATTGGCAATATGTGATAATCAGAAATATAACTTAAAATATTTGGCTCAATATTATTTAAAAGTCCCTTCTTGGGATACCGAATTTGAAGAATTGTCTCATATAGCATTGGAAGTGTTCAAAATATGTGATTACAATATAAATAAATTTAAGAAATATTATAAGAAAGATCAAATAAATGAATTAGGATTTGATTACGATAGATTTATAAAATATTTTGGAAATGAATATAAAGTAATATCTACTGAAACTATGGGTACGTATTGTGGGTATGACTCCTTCTATACGTTAAAATTAGTAAATCATATCGGTAAAGATAAATATCCAAAAGCATATCCAGTATATTTAAAAAACTCTATATTAGGATTGGAACTTACCAAAACTGGATTGATAGTAGATAGGGAAAAATTAATTAAATTAATCAAAATATCAGATAACATAATATACAATTCATATATAGCACTAATATATTTATACGAAAAACTATTAAGATTGAATAAAAAAAAATTAATTAAACTTAATAAAACTCAAAAATATTTATTAATATGGACAGATTACGATAGATACTCTTCTGAATACAAAATAGTTAAACAATATTTAACCAATGTTGAAAATTATGGAGTGCCTGAAGAACTTAAAAAAGTAAATGAGAAAATAAATTTAATAATGAATAATGAATTTGATGAATCATCGGAAAGAGCAAGAGCACTATATAATGAAATCTATTATAACTCAATAAGTAAATATTTAGATAATTTAAACTTACCTGATAAATTAGAATATTTAATTTTTTCAAGTATAGATGATTATCTCAAAAAATTTAAAGGATTAAAAATAATAGATGACACTACACATATACAGAGAATAAATTTAGATCCGATAATAAAGCCAATGTATTTTCAATCCAGACAAAAATTGTTTAAATTATATTATGAAAATTATCTAAAAACCGAAATACCAGAAGATATATACTATACTGACTTTTATGACATTAATGAAAAGGATGATTTAAAATATGATATTACGAATACTTTAATAGATTTATCAGATGTAGAAACAGATGAAGATTTAAAAAGGAAATTAATATCAGTAAATAGAATATTTTCAGTTTTCTTAAAAATCAAATCAACTTATTTACAAGGGACTCTAATGCTAAATTCAAGAAATTTAGTACAGTCATTGGAAGATGAATTTTACATAAATGGATATACTAATATATTTGAAGGTTCAAAAGATGTTTATATAGTAAGACCATATTGGGCAGTAAATCAAAAATCTACTAAAAGATGGTCATCAAATATTCATACATTCCAACAAGAAAGTGATGAATTATCGATATTCATACCAGAAGACGATAAGATATTCGTGTATTTTGATATCTCTCAAGCCGAGGTTAGAACAATAGCATATACATCCCAAGATAAAAAATTAATAGAGTACTACGAAAAAGATATTGATATCTATTCAGATATGGTAAACCAAATGTTTGGAGACACTATCTCAAAGGAAGAGTTTAAATTTTACAGAGGTTTAGTAAAAACGATAGTGTTAGGAATATTCTACGGAAGAGGAGTAAATAGTATAAAGTCAGCAGTACAATATAAACTAAAGGATGATTCAGTGGTAGATCAACTCTACAAAAATTTTATAAAGAATTTTAAAAGAACTATGATTTTCATTGATAAGAAAAGGAAATTCGCAGAAAATACTGGATACATAGATACTCTCTTCGGTGATAAAATAGAAAGTAAAGAAGATAGGCACTACACTTGTGGGATTAATTATTATGTACAAAATTCAACAGCAGTAATATTAGCAGAAGGATTCTTAAATTTATATTTACACGGAAAAAAGAAAAATTTAGAATTTAGTCCAAAATTAGTAGTACACGATTCAGCCACTTTTTCGGTCCCGATTAAGAATTTACCATTAATTTATGATGAATTTAAAGAAGGATTTTACAACTATTTGAAAAATAAATATGGAATACCATATAAATATGATTTAATTCTACATACTAATTTAAAAACTAAAATTAAATTCAATAGATTAAATCCAGATCATTACGAATTTGAAGGAGATGAAAATGACGTAAGGATTCTAATAGAAAAAATTAAAAGACATTCTAATAGAAAATTCAAAATATTGAAAACGGAGAAAATAAAATCTGATAATCAATATTCCACATTCAAATTGAATCATATACGCAACGCACCAACAAATCACAACTTACATATACTAAATAACTTTAAACTTCCAGATAAATTAAAAGTGGAGATTAAATATGAGTGAAATAGCCAATATATTCAATAATCCAGTAGTGAATCTAAACCGAATAAAAAGATTTTCAAACACTACATTAGTAAAAGAAGAGAACGTAGTGGAACACATAGGGCAGTCCATAATGATTGCCCTTGTTATCTATTCTAAAATAGACAAATCGGATATCAATATAAAAGAATTAATTTATAAAATATCAATACACGATTTAGATGAGTCCGTACTTGCTGACGTACCTTTTGACATTAAGTATTCGTCAGATTTAATAAGGTCGGAATTAGAAAGAATTTCATCAGAAAAATTATCAGAGTATTTATATCCAGAATTAATATCAGACATATTCAAATCAAAATGTGATGAAGAACATAAAAAAGAATCCCTAATATTAAAATTCATTGATCCTTTTCAAGCACTTATAAAATTAATACGTGAATATAAATTACAGAATACAAAGGAATTAGAATTCAAAGTAGATCAAAGTAGAGAAAATTCAATAAACGCACTTCATCGAATATTAGATTCAAAATTATTCAATGAAAAATCAACAAATTATTTTAAAAAGTTATTAAAGGAATTAAAAGAATTTGATCTAAAAAATCCACTATAATAAAGAAGTCCGCTTTCACCATTTCTCTGGGGGAGAATATATGAAAGTAATTAAAATTTCACCAAGAAGAATTAAAACCTTTATGAAGGATCAATCAATTTTTTATTTAACCTACATAAAAGGCATAAGGCTTAATAAGAGAAATCCATACTTTTATTATGGGAATGAGGTAGAAAGGTACTTAACGTGCAAGTTAAGAAATGAGCCTTATATTCCCAAAAAAGTAGATAAAGTTTTATTAACGACTTTATCCGAACTTGAAAAGAATAAAATACCACAATTACTTAAAAAAACTTCTTGTCAAATGCATCTAAATAGACAAGTATTGGATGATACTATATTAACAGGGAAAGTAGATTTCATAGATCACGAAAATAAAATAATCTATGAATTAAAATGGACATCTAAACCAGAAGAGACTTATTTAAACAATTATTTTAATGAAATGCAAGTTTCTTTTTATAAACTCATATTAGAACCTGATAATTATCTACCGATCATAATATATAGTACGCCAGAGAGAGTAGTTTTGAAAAATATTAATAAGGATTATTCTAAATACAGGCAAGACATAACTAAAAAAGTATTTGAGATAAGAGAATTTGTAAGAAACTCTAAAACCTTTAAGCCAGTTCTAAACTGGGAATCTGAAGAATTAAAATATCTGGATGAAGATTCAAAACAATTATTACGTTCATTAGTATTATCATCATAATAAGGAGATAAAAATGACGGTAAATAAGATTAAGATAGAAAAATTAGAATTTCCTGACAACATAAGGAAACGTTATGGTATGTACATCGGGGAAGGGGATAATCCTGATGTCATTTTTAGAGAAATTGTAGATAATTCAATAGATGAGTTATTTGCAAGTAAAACGTCAGATACAATTTACATAAAAATAAAAAATGATTTTTATATAGTAGGTGATAATGGTAGAGGTATTCCATTAGACAAGTTTAAAAAGAATGAAAATGAAACTTCTACCTATATAGCAATAACTGAATTGCACGCAGGAAGTAAATTTAATAAATCTAATGTATCGATAGGTATGAACGGTGTAGGTGCCTCTTGTACTAATGCCTTATCTAAAAAGTTCATTGTTTTATCCAGATATTTTAATCACTATGATTTACCTGATAGATTGAAAAAAACCTTACCAAAAAATAAATCTAAATTGTTTTACGAATTAGAATTTGAATATGGGAAGAGAATATCAGAAAAATGGATATATGAAAAAGATTTAGAAAAGAAATATGACTTAAAAATATCTAAATACAATCTAAATACGATAACAATCTTTAAACCAGATAATAAAATATTTAAATCCACTAAAATATCGGACGACTATATAGAAAATCTTAAATTATCAAAATATATATTTAAGACTTTCTATAATAAGGAAATAAAAATAATAATTAATGATAATAATGAAGATACTTTTGAATGGCTGGATTATTATAATTACAAGTTAAGGTACACATATAAAATGAAATCTAAAGTTAATCCGCAGATAGATATATTAATCCTATTTAGAATTTGTGATAGTTTAGAAGAGGGTGGATTCTACGGTTCAGTAAATTCATTACAGGTAAATAGTGGATTACATATTAATATTACACAAAAGGCATTCAATAGAGCATTCGAAGAATACTATGAAGATCATTTTAGGAATAAAGAATCTGCTGGGCTCGAATTCTTTACAATATTCTTACTTAATGAACCTTCATTTTCTTCTCAAACAAAAGAGAGATTATCTGAAATACCAGATTTAAATAAAGATGATTTAATAGAAAAATTAAAAGATAAATTCATAGGGATAATTGATAAGAATAAAAAAGAATTTGATTCTCACTATAAAAGAATTTTAGAATTATTAGTATCATTAGAGAACGCATCCAAAATACAGATTCTAAAAAGTAGTATTGGGATATCATCTAACGAGAGAAATTATGAACAATTTGTACCATTAAAATTAAAAGATTGTTATACAGAAGATAGATCAAAAGCGGAATTATTTATAGTAGAAGGAGAGTCAGCAGGTGGTACCTTATTACAATGTAGGAATCCAGAGATACACGCAGTCTTACCATTAAGAGGGAAAATCCTAAATACGTCTAAACTTGAAATAGATCAGGCTATTAATAATGCAGAAGTAATGGATATAATAAACTCAATAGGTGCAGGAGTAAATGATTACAATGATACTTCTAATATACGATATAATAAAATAATTATAGTACCAGATGCAGATCCAGACGGTAAATCTATAGTATCGCTTGTATTAGGTTTATTCCTCGTTCACCTTACCTTCTTAATAGAAGAGGGATATTTATATATAGCGAAAGTTCCCTTATACTATCAGAATGGAAAATTCATATTTGATGAAAAGGATTTAGATAAATCTAAACCATTCCAAAGATTTAAAGGATTAGGAGAAATGAATCCAGATCAGTTATCATATTTTACCATTGATACTAAAAATAGGAAATTAGTAAGGGTAGAATATGATGATTATGATGAACCTTATTACTTATTGACTACTTCTTGGGGTAAAAGGGAATTACTTGAACAATATAATATAATTTCAAACAAATACTTAACAATAAAGGAGGTAATGAAATATGAAAGAAGGAATATCAAAAATAATAAAAGAGTCATATAAAGAATATGGCTGGTATGTTAATACATCGAGACACATCCCTTATTTATTTGATGGATTGAAGCCTTCCTATCGAAGACTTATTTATACCGCTTTAAAATTTCCCGATAAATTCATAAAAACTACGACCATCGTAGGAGAAACTATTGGTAAGTATCATCCTCACGGGTCGGCTTCATTAGTACCTATTGTATCTCAACTTGTTCATTGGGGTATATTTGATGGTCAAGGGAATCACGGAAAATATACATTAGATAATGAATATCTACCACATTCAGCAGAGAGATATACAGAAGCAAAATTAAATTCTAAATGGAGAGAAATTTTATCAAAATTTATAAAATATGTACCTACAAATGAAGGGGAATTAGGATACGAAGAGCCAAATTATTTGCCAGTACCATTACCTTTAAGTTTAATATATTCGTCCTCTGGTATAGGAGTAGGATTATCAGTAGAGATACCAGCATTCACTCCAAAAAGTTTATTAGAAGCATATCTAAATGATGATCCATATAAATTGGAATTTAATTACGGTTATGTATTAGATAAAGATAGATCAGAATTAGAACAATTATGGGAATCAGGGACAGGGAGACTATACGTATATTTCAACTATGAATGGTCAGATGAAAGGGGCGGTACTTATATTTATGGCTCTACTATATTGTTCAAAATAAAATATAAAAGATTAATGGAACTTAAGGAACAAGGTTTAATAAGAATTAGAGATGAAACTGATAAAGAAGGTGGTAAACTATTTATCCAAAGAATAAAAAATACTAAAAAGATAAATGACGATGAACTATATTACGAAATAGAAAAAGCAATAGATAATTCTAAATATTATAATATAATAACATATTTCAATGATACTACATATAATATCTCAATGCGAGATTATATAGATATAACCTATAATAACTATAAAAGTCTAATAGAAGAATATAAAAAGGATAATATTCAAAAATGTTTAGATAACATAGAAATATATAAACATTTCAAAAAGGTCGCAGATGAAATAATTAATACTGATAAATCTTATAAACAGATAGCGAAAGAATTACAAATTAAAGAATCAATAGTAAAAGAAATATCAGAAAAAAGAATTAACACTTTAAGAACCATTGATCCAAATAAAGAAATTAAGAAAAATGAAGAGACCATAAAAGAACTTAAAAAATTAAATCCAGATAAATATATCCAAGAGGAGATTTCTAACTTATGAAAAGAATATTAATAATAGTACCACATTTAGATGATGAAGTTCTAATGTGTGGATCAGTATTGACTAATGTCAATGCTGATGATATTTTTATTTTTCATACTCATCTTTATTCGATAGATTATTTTAATGTAGATAGGGAAAATCATAAACAATTAGAATTTAAATTAAACGATTATAGGAAATCTAAAAATTTAAAAGAGATAAGGATAATTACACCTTATAATCCACAGGAGTACGAATCTTATAGTAATTATTATGATGAATATGGAAATATAAAAAATATCCCAAATATAATAAAGAAATTAAATGATTTAATTTCTTCTAATAAAATAGATACTATATTTTATCCAATTAAGTCAATACATCAAAATCATAGAGAATCGTACGAGATATCTAAATCAGTATTAAGGGATCCTTATGTAAAAGATATTAAGTTTGCATTTGAATGTTTCTATCCAATTAATTTCTCTTCTCCGTATGAAAATGATATTCAGTTTCCTAATTATTTTATATCTATGAGTAGTCAGGATTTAAATTTTATATGCAATGAACTTCTTAACAAGTTGTTTATATATAAAATAAATCCAGACTCATCAATATCAAAAAATAATTTTAAAAGATATATAATATTTTTCTCTTCAATGTATTACAAAAATAAATTAGTCCAGCCTTTCATTCTAAAACGAGGAATCTATGATAATGTATAAAGTTTCTTATCAATCATTAAAGATATTGAATCCAGATATAATATTAATAACATATTTAGGGACAATGGAATACGATGAAAGATTAAATCAACTAATAAATAATTTCCAAATGATAATGAATATAAAAATAATTGAACCATTAAGTAATAAAGTACTATTGTTTGAAATAATAACCAAAGAAAGAGTTAAAAATAAAGTAGGCATATATGAAAAGTTTAGATTTGAATTTCAAAATAAAACGGGTTAAATTAAAGAATTACAAACTATTTAGTGAAGAACAATTAGATATGAATAATAAATTAATAAAAATAACTGGGGAAAATGGAACTGGTAAAACATCATTAAGTGAATCTATATTAGTTGCGTTAACTTATGAACGGATAAATGAATTTTTAAAAATTAATGAAAGGAAAATAGAAATAGAATTAGATTTAGAATACAATGGAAATAATTATACTATATTAAGAACATTAAGACACAATAAAATCTATAAAAACGGTAATCCAGAATATGATTCAGCAAATGGATCAAAGTTTTTAGAAGTTCT
>Ga0124942_1170830_pt1 | contig 10443 bp, 9 predicted proteins | sample YNPNP_0600MetaT_FD_92942 | JGI IMG/M metagenome (GOLD analysis project Ga0124942, IMG submission 92942) | Anoxygenic and chlorotrophic microbial mat microbial communities from Yellowstone National Park, USA - YNP NP_0600 MetaT (Metagenome... ... | reverse complement strand
TTCTTCTTTTTTTTCGTAGGCTTTTTTCAACCCCTCACCCCCGGCCCCTCTCCCGCGCTGCGGGAGAGGGGTGTGGTGCAACGACGGATGTCCGTCGGCGCACGGCAATGGCAGGCGCCAAACGACCCAGCTTGCGAGGATGATGTGCGCTGATACGCCAACTGATGGCTTCCAGCCGCCGATCTTGCTCACTCTTCACGCCTCTCGCCAATTGCACGGCTGGGAAAGAATCTGGAAAAGTCTCAATTGAGCGGTAGTAGTAATTGATAGCAAAAGACAGTACCTCCAGGCGATTTTCAATTCTTCCAGTCAAGATTACAATTTTTTCAGATCGTTGAGCAATGACTCAAGTATCTGAAAGGTAAGCTATGGAAATTACGCGCCGCAACTTTCTGGAAGGAAGTGTAGCTCTCGTTGCTGGTGTGGTCACTGCGGGAGTGGCCGCTACTGGAACACCACCCGCGCCGGTGGCTGCGTGTTCACACACACAACCTGCATCGCTCCGTACCATCGCAATGCGCCGACTGGCGTTCGGTCCCAGCCCTGAATTGATGGCAATGTATGATGCCACACCGGGTGCCAGTGATGAGGAACGGTTTGACAACTGGGTGCGTCAGCAGCTTAACTACACGGCAATCGATGATACACCGTGTACCAATCGGATTGACTCGGCTCAGCTTAAGATTCGTTACACCTATAACAATCGCACCGTCAATGAAATCCGTCCGCTCAGTTGGCTATCCGCTTCACGTGAAACGCTCTGGCAACAGCGAGTTATTCCTGATTTACCCTGGGCCGAACGGATACGTCCCTACGACGAAGTGCGTGTCGCCACCTGGATTCGCGCCGTGTGCAGTCGTCGACAGCTCTTTGAGGTGATGGTTGATTTCTGGCACAACCATTTCAACGTGAACGCCACAGCCGATCAACGTATCGCCGCTACCTGGCCAGATTACGACCGCATCATCCGTACTCACGCGCTAGGGAATTTCCACGCGATGCTAACTGAGGTTACCAAAAGTGTGGCGATGATGTATTACCTCAACAATGTCAGCAATAAAGTTGGTGGTGGCGAGGGCGGTAACGAAAATTTTGCCCGTGAACTCTTCGAACTACACACACTGGGTAGTGATAACTACCTCAAGTTCTACGATCAACGGGGAAATATCCCGGTGGTTGAATATGGGAGCGAACGCTACGCCGCATCCTACATCGACTATGATGTCTATGAAGCCTCGCGTTGTCTGACCGGATGGACTATTGCAAACGGACGTGACGGTCGACCCAACACGGGAGCGTTCTACTTGATGGATTCCTGGCACGACAACTATCCCAAAACCGTGCTGGCGCCACCTCCCCTCCCTGGCATCGAACCGGCGCCCAACTTCCCCTTCAACAACGGCGCCGAGCAAGATGGAACCAAACTCTTGCGTCTGGTGGCTTATCATCCCGGTACGGCCAGACACCTCTGCACCAAGTTGTGTCGAAGGCTTGTTGCTGATAATCCACCGGAATCGCTCATTAATACCGCGTACAACGTCTGGATGCAACACCGTGAATCGCCAGACCAGATTCGGCGCGTGGTTGAGGCCATTCTACTTGCACCAGAAGCGAAGAGCACGTTCGGCGCTAAAATACGGCGGCCATTAGAAGCAATTTGGGCCTTTCTGCGGGCAACGAATGCCTCGCTTCCCAACGACGTGGCCGAGGTTAACGGTGATGTGACAAAAGGCAACTACTGGGAGGGTCTGCTCTGGAGTGTTGATCAGACTGGTCACCGGCTGTTTGGATGGGACACACCAACCGGCCATCCTGACCGCGCTGAGTATTGGGCAAATACGAATGCCCTGCTCAAAACGTGGAATTGTTTTTACACCCTGGCCCAATCGTGGGGTGGCAATGTTCAAATGGATATTGTTGGTCAGACGCCGGCTGGTCTTTCTTGCGCGGGTATTGTTGATTTCTGGTTACAGCGGATGCTGACCTACACACCGACTGGCGATTTACGAACGTTGTTGATCGACTTCCTGGCTCAGGGCTTCGACCCGAATCAACCACCACAGCCGCTTCCAGGTGCACCTGACTGGCGATCACCTGAAGCGGTACGTGATCGCATTGTGGCGATGGTCCAGTTACTGGCAATGAGCCCCGAATTCTGGCTCCGTTAACAAGCACCGAACCAGAGGAGAACCTTACCTATGCAATGGACACGCCGTGAATTTTTGATGGGATGTAGCGCCGCAATTGCGGCTATGGCTGCTGCCCGCATCGGCCAATTGGCATTTGCCGAACCGGCTCAACCGCAGGCTACCAACGAGATTTTCATCCAGATTTTTCTGCGTGGAGGGTGTGATGGGTTGAGCCTGCTCTGTCCTTATGAAGATAACTATTATCGGACGGCGCGTGGTTCGCTGGCATTACCGACAAGCGGGTCAAATGCACCGCTGCGAATTGAACCATACAATCCCTCTTTCAGCATGACAGCCTTTGGCCTTAATAGCCGAATGCCACACCTGCGTGACCTGTACAATAGTGAACATCTCGCGTTCATCCATGCTTGCGGGCTGGTCGATGATACACGCAGTCATTTTGACGCAATGGATTACATCGAGCGTGGCACACCAGGGAATAAGACGACTAACAGTGGCTGGCTCACGCGCCACTTGCAAACTCAGGGTGGTGCAACGACCCTCTTACCGGCAGTGGCTGCCAGCAGTGCAACACCGGCTTCACTTCTGAGTTACAATGGCGCAGTAGCCGTTACGTCACCCAAGGCATTCAAAGTAGATACCGGCTGGCGTTACAATCGACCTCAAGAAAATTATCCGTTCCTCAATGTTCTGCGCGAGATGTACAACCGCAGCTCGATTAACCCACTCGCTCAGGCCGGACGGCGTGTCACGCAGGTGATCGATCTGATGGGTGCCTTGGGGGATTATACGCCGACCAGTAGCATTACGTATCCATCGGGATCATTCGGTGATGCTCTTAAGACGGTGGCACAGTTGATCAAGGCCGATCTGGGGCTTCAAGTGGCAACGATTGATTTCGGCGGTTGGGATACGCACGAAGCGCAGGCGAATAGTGATGGAAGCGGGTATTTACCTGACCGGCTCGGTATCCTCTCGCAGGGCTTGGGGGCTTTTTACAACGATCTGAGCGCTTACCATAGTCGGTTGACTATTGTCGTACTGAGTGAGTTTGGTCGTCGGCTTGGCCGTAATCAGTCGAATGGAACCGATCACGGGCACGGCAATGTGATGATGGTGCTGGGTGGAAATGTGAATGGTCGTCGTATCTACGGTACCTGGCCAGGGCTTCATCCCGATCAGCTCGATAAGCGGCAGGACCTCCAGATTACGACCGACTATCGGCAAGTGCTGAGTGAGATTCTGGTACGCCGACTTGGCAACCCAAAGCTTGGTGTAGTCTTCCCCGGATTGGCAGCGTACAATCCACTAGGTATTGTAAGAGGTCCCGATCTGCCACCCGATCTTTCGGCAAACACGACTACGCTGGCAGATACCGGCTATCAGGTATTTGTACCGGTGATTCAACAGTGTCGTTAGCCGGTTAAATGCCGGTACGTCTTGTACGCTATTGCATGCAAAGGGGCAGGTTTAGAACCTGCCCCTACCGCTCCAGAATGATATGATGTCTATCAGAGGGATACTGGTACTCCTGACATTTCTGCTCGGCGCCTGTGCTACCCCCACAGCAGCCGTTGATCTTACCATTCGTAGCAACGGCTGTATTCCGGCGACGGTCATCATCCCGCCCGAACGTGAGCCAATACTGACTATCCGCAACACAACTGCTGATGCAATGGTCGTGAGCATCCCCACCATGGATCGCTGGGTCGAAGTAGCGCCGGGCGCTGATAGTGTACTCGAATTGCCCCGCTACATTATGGGGTCGTTTGATCTCTTCTGCCTCACTGCTGCCGATCATAGTGCACTAGGCAGTGATAACCCGTTTCTGTGTGTGTTGGAACCGGCAGAATTGATGCCGGTGGCCCGCTCAGCGGGTATGCTGGTTATCGAACCGCACAACCGAATACGCGAGATTCTTGGGCAGTAGTCGCACTCTCATTGAGAGAAGAGAAAGAAGAGTAGACAGCGAGGGAAAGTGCGTAACCGGTCGTTAGTATGCAGAGACGTGCAACTTCCTGTACCGGCGGCGGTTACGACCTGCCCTCGTCATCTGCGGTCATACCTGTCACCGCATGCGACGGGCGAGGTTTACGCTCGCCCTTCCCATCGCCATGAGCCATTAATTAATTGATCGCTGCTGCCGGTACCTGTTGACTGAGACAGTGCCACGATCCAAGCCCCCAGACCACATTGGTCGCATCAATACCCACTACCCGACGGGTAGGGAAGCAGCGCTGCAACACTTCACAAGCCCGCACATCGTTGGGGTGGTTGAAGGTCGGCACAATAACGGCATGGTTAGCAATGTAGAAATTAGCATACGACGCGGGCAGGCGCTGACCCTGGAATACGATCGGCGGCGGCATTGGAATGGTCAGAATAGTGAGTGGCTTCCCGGCGGCATCACGCATCAGTTGCAACCGCCGTAGATTGTCTTGCAGCACGTGGTAGTTCTCATCACTAGGGTCTTCCTCGACGACCGCAACGACAACACTAGGTGCGACAAACCGTGCAATATCATCGATATGACCGTCGGTATCATCGCCAACAATTCCTTCACCCAACCAGAGAATTGAATGCACGCCGAGCATATCGCGCAGGCGCTGCTCAATTGTGGCCCGATCAAGGTGTGGATTGCGGTTAGGGTTGAGCAAACATTGTTCGGACGTCAGCAGTAAGCCATTTCCATCGACGTCAATTGAACCACCCTCTAACACCATCCCTCCACAGAAACGGGGTACACCGAGGTACTCGGCCATGCGGGCCGGAATCTGATTGTCGAGGTCGTAAGGCGGGTACTTATTACCCCAGGCGTTAAATTCCCAATCGGTAGCAGCCAGTTGTCGCCCCTTGGGAGTATCGCGCACCACAAAGATCGCACCGTGATCACGACACCAGGCGTCGTTGGTTGGAAGCTCGTGCAATCGAATATCACCGGTAGCGCCGGCTTCAGCGAGGAAAGCCCGCGCCTGCTCGGCCATCGCAGCATCGTTTACATTGATATGAACTGTCTCGCCACGAGCCAGTTCAGCCACGAAGCGAGCGTACACTGGCCAGATGCGGTCGATGATCCCGGGCCAGCTCGCCTCTTTGTGAGGCCACGACAACCAGGTGGCCTGATGTGGCTCCCATTCAGCGGGCATCCGGTAACCCAATTCAGCGGGGGTTGCCATCGTGTTTACTCCTCATCGATATAACGGCGCGTTATCTCACCGTAGGCGTCAATTCGCCGATCTCGCAGGAATGGCCAATGAGTACGCTGCACATCGATCCGGGATAGATCAACGGGTGCGACTAGTACTGCCGGTTTATCAACCGGTGCGCGAGCAATAACTACGCCTGCCGGATCGGCGATAAAACTCTGCCCCCAGAACTCGATGCCACCCGCAGGATCGCCTTCGTGACCGATACGATTGATGCTGACCACATAACAACCGTTGGCAATTCCATGTGAGCGCTGGATGATCTCCCAGCTTTGATGTTGGGCCACGCCATATTCAGCCTTCTCGGCGGGATGCCAGCCAATTGCTGTCGGATAGCACAAAATATCGGCGCCCCGCAGCGCAGTCAGCCGGGCAGCCTCTGGATACCACTGATCCCAGCAAATAAGCACACCAATGCGGGCGTAGCGGGTCTTGAACACCTTAAAGCCCAGATCACCCGGTGTAAAGTAAAACTTTTCGTAAAACAGCGGGTCATCGGGAATGTGCATCTTGCGATATTTCCCCAGATAACGACCATCCGCATCAATGACAGCAGCCGTGTTATGGTAAAGACCTTCGGCCCGCTTCTCAAAGAGACTGGCAATGATCACCACCTGCAACTCAGCAGCCAGGCCAGCAAGTCGCTCAGTACTGGGGCCAGGTACCGGTTCGGCCAGCGCAAAGAAATCGTGGTTCTCGCTCTGGCAAAAGTAGAGGGAACGAAAGAGTTCAGGCAGACATACAATCTGCGCTCCTTGCTCAGCCGCAGCGCGAATACCTGCCTCTGCGGCTGCCATATTGGTTTCGGGATCGGCAGTACAACGCATCTGCACCAGACCGACCTGCACGATTCGTCGGGTCATTCTTGCACTCCATTCATCATAAAGATGACTACCATTCGCCACGCTCGATCAAGCGTAACTCGCCGCGTCGAATAGCGGCTTCAACCGCAGCACCGGCTACATACACCCAGGCGGATCGCGTACCATCAACCGTCTGTACCGGTAATTCCACCCGCTCGTACAAATTGTCAGCACGACCGGGAACGTAATCCTCCAGTTCATCGAGTAATGCCAGAATATGCTGATAGCGTGCCGGATGAACATCAATCAGCTCACCGAAGACGGTTGCGTTTTGTGGGACGAGATCAGCAGCCCGCACGAGAAAGGGATACGGTCCGGCCGTGTAAAGAGCAGCAGCCGACAACCAGGCACGTGTTTCGCTTACAGTGTGCCCTGCCAGGAAACGGGCATAGTTCGTTTGGCCTCGTTTCAATGTTCCGTAGACAAAAAATGGACGCATCAATTATTTTTCGCGGTATACTATCAACACGCCGCAACGCGGCTCATACATACTATAGCAGGTTTCGCCAGATCAGTGATAAGCACAGCCTGCCACTGCAAGCTGGCTGACCAAACCGCACAGAACTGCAAGGGCGGAAACATCCTCAGGAGAGGCACGATGACGATTGAAGTAGCATTGATGGTTGAAGGCCAGAATGGGCTAACCTGGCCGCGCTGGCAACGACTGGTGCAGGCAGCAGAGGATTTGGGTTTTGTGGGGCTGTACCGGTCCGATCACTTTACCAACGCGAATCCTCCCGAAAAAGAATCGCTGGAGTTGTGGGTTTCACTCACCTGGCTCGCCTCACAGACAAAGCGGATTGAATTCGGGCCATTGGTCTCGCCAGTTTCATTTCGACATCTGGCATTGACGGCAAAAATGGCAGCCGCCGTTGACGACCTCTCAGGTGGACGACTACAGCTCGGATTGGGGGCCGGCTGGCAGGAACGTGAACATTCCATGTTTGGCTTTAAGTTGCTGGCAGTTGGTCCCCGATTTCAACGGTTTCGCGAAGGACTGGAAGTCATCACCCGCCTTTTACGCAGTGATGAACCGGTCACCTGGATCGGTGAGTATTACCAACTGCGCGAAGCAATCCTGTTGCCGCGTCCTGTACGACCGGACGGGCCGCCGATTGTTATCGGTGGCAATGGCGAGCAGCGAACACTACCACTCGTTGCCCGCTACGCCGATGAATGGAATGCCGTGTTCGTGCCGCCAGCCCGTTTTGCCGAACTCAGTGCCCGCCTCGATACATTGCTGGCCGCAGCCGGTCGCCCACGCAGCGCGGTGCGTCGTTCGCTTATGACTGGGTCGGTGTTCGGACGTGATGAGCGCGAAGTGGAATGGCTACTGGCCGGACGCACCCGCGCTCAATTGCAAGCACGCGGGATTCTGGTCGGCGTGGCCGACGAAATTGTTGAACAGATTGCAGCTTTTGCTGCTGTCGGTGTTGAGCGCATTATGGTGCAGTGGCTCGACCTCGATGATCTCGACCGCTTAACAGCCTTCGCCAATAGGGTCTTGCCCCAACTTGCGTGAGTGCATGCCCCTACTGACGAAGAAGATATTGTCAATACTTCCATACTGGTTTTGATTCCGGTACCGCATGGAATCTCTCGTCAAACGTTGTGTTGAACCAGGCAGTATTTTCCCTCCCTGTGACAGATGAGAGGGTATGGAGAGCGCCTGGTGTGGAGCGATGTTCAAGATGAATACTGCGCAACAGATGCCCAACCGCTGGCAAACCATTCTCTGGATCATGTTTGCCGCCCAGTTTCTTTCCGCAATCGGTTTTTCCATCATCTTTCCGTTTCTTCCACTCTATGTCGCGTACCTCGGTGTGGCTACGGTTGGCACGGTGGCCCTATGGTCAGGATTAGTCTTCTCGCTTCAGGCCTTGACAATGGCGATTGCAGCGCCGATCTGGGGATCACTGGCCGACCGGTTCGGATACAAACTGATGGTTGAACGGGCAATGTACGGTGGTGCTGTGATCTTGCTGTTGATGGGATTTGCACGCTCGGCTGAAGAATTAACGTTGTTGCGCACCATTCAGGGCTTGATTACCGGTACCATTTCGGCGGCTAATGCGCTGGTTGCAACGGTCACCCCACGCGAACGTATGGGTTTTGCGATGGGAACACTGCAAATGGGTTTGTGGAGCGGAACGGCAGCCGGCCCACTGATCGGTGGTGTAATGGCCGAAACCCTTGGCTTTCGCGCAACGTTCATCACCACTGCCGCACTCCTGTTCATATCGGGTATTCTGGTAACGATTGGCGTGCGTGGGAATAGGAGGCCTTCCACGCCTCGCAAACAGCAACCGTTGGCTATATGGCAAGGCTGGTTGACGATCATCCGCACTCCGGGCATCAGTCCGGCCTACGGTATGCGCTTCCTCAGCAGCCTTTCCCAAACCATCTTGCTCCCCTTTGCGCCATTGTTTATTGCCAGTTTGCTTCATCCAAATGATCCGGTCAGTGCGTACACTGGTCTAATCGTTGGAGTATCTTCGGCAGCAGGAACAGCAACAGCGATCTGGCTTGGTCGGCTCGGTGATCGGATCGGGCATCAACAGGTATTGATGATGAGTGCGATATTGGCCGGAATCGCCTTTTTGCCGCAAGGACTGGTTACAAATGTTTGGCAACTGCTCATCCTGCAAGCGCTCAGTGGGGCAGCGATAGGCGGTATCACACCTTCATTAAGCGCACTGCTTGGTCGTTACACAGCAGCCGGTAATGAAGGCACCGTTTATGGGTTGGATAGCTCGATTGTCTCTGCTGCGCGTGCAGTTGCGCCACTGATCGGTACCATAGTGGTAGGTGCTCTTGGGTTGGGAAGTGTCTTTTTGGTCAGCGGCATGGCCTGTTTGGTGATCGCGATGAGTGCTGCACGCCTCCCAGCGCTGGTTGCGACGACCAAATGACTACGTTATGTTCGCTTGAACTGGGAGTATGGGCCAACACCCGCGGCCCCAAGGCGACTGTGTACATCGGGTGGCATTGCCAGCAAGTGTGTGATCTTCGTCGGTATCACTCGGTTATCAGTAACCAAAGCTGAGAACTCCGAAAACCTCTAACGTGCCCTTCGCCCACTTCCGCTCTCGAAACGAGAGCGGAAAGAGCATATTCATACCGACTCCGGTGACGACATCTGGCATCCATTGTGGTAAAAAGAAGGTAGGACAACGACCAGATCGGAGGTGTGCGTTTGAGCCATCGTTTTTGTCTTCTCGGCCTCGTTCTGTTAGGTATGACCTGCATTGGCGGATTCGTCGTCTGGCAGCGGGCCCGTCACTTTGAACGACTCTTCTACCTTACCCGTCTCGATCCGATTGGATTGAATATGATCCGGAATGAACCATCATCAACGGCGCCGATTGTGATGTTCGGCGACTCACGAGCAGCCGCCTGGCCAGCACCGACAGGATTTTTCATCACGAACCGGGGTGTTCCTGGGCATACCAGTACCCAATCGCTGCTTCGGTATCGTATGCACGTCAGTCCCTTGCAGCCAGCACTGGTTATCATTCAGGTGGGAGTGAATGATCTGGTTGCGCTGCCATTGTTAGCCAACGATGCTGAATCGATCGTTCAGACGACCATTGCGAATATCGGCGAGATGGTAGACCTAGCCAGAGTCGATGGCAGTCGGGTGATTCTCACCACGATCTTTCCGCTCGGTCCTGATCTGTTCTCGCACCTCGATCCGGGAACGGGTCAGATTCAGACCGCGATTGAGCAGGTGAATGCTGCTATACGTGCAATGAGTGCGCCAGATGTAATCATATTTGATAGTGCAGCGCTCCTGGCCGACGCAAGTGGTTACGTAGCTGAGGCATACCGCGCTGATCTGCTTCACATTAATCCAAAAGGTTATCAGGTACTGAATGAGGCGTTGTGGAGGCTGTTAACCGATTCTCAGTGAGACTTTGTGTGAACCATAGCTAACCGCCTGGAAGGCCAACGTATCACCGTACAGCAGCAACGCATGCCGAATGGGTCCCTTAACGCTTGTCAACAGCCATGCCGTAGATCAAGTGGTACGGCGGTAATCGAGTTAAAAACCGGTACTTCACGACCAAGGGTAACCCCTGTGATCGATACCGGACAACTGTAGGCGTATACCTCAACCCCGACCGAGCGGGCGAGTCGTAGGGCACGGCTGAAATCGGGATCAACCGTTTCATTGGGAGTAAATGCACAGCCTTTTGAACGTTGAATGATGAACACCACCGC
>Ga0124942_1026329_pt1 | contig 10643 bp, 7 predicted proteins | sample YNPNP_0600MetaT_FD_92942 | JGI IMG/M metagenome (GOLD analysis project Ga0124942, IMG submission 92942) | Anoxygenic and chlorotrophic microbial mat microbial communities from Yellowstone National Park, USA - YNP NP_0600 MetaT (Metagenome... ... | reverse complement strand
GCCTGAGCCGATCTTTGGTACGCTGCGCTTCACAGGTGGCCGCCAGGTGAAGGATACTGCCCCCTGGGCGATGCTGTTGACGCCACCACCTCATGCGGCGTCCGTCCGTAAAGAGGAGCAACTGGCCCTCCTCTTGGATCTGAGCGGCCCATCAGCCTCCCGTTTCCAAAGGGAATTGCGTGAGATATTCGCCCGAACCTACTGGCTGGCTACCGGCAGTATCACCGCTGCACTGCGTCAGGCCGCCTTTGCAGCCAATCAACATCTGTTCCAGTCGAATCTCCAGTCCGCCCCCACCGGACGCCACGAGGGTGGGCTGGCCTGTGCCGTGCTCCGTGGCGAAGATGCTTTCATCCTGCGAGCCGGCCGCTCCTGCGTGGTGTTGTTTTATCATCATGAGCACGGCTACCTCAGGGACTTCTCCTCTTTTGAGGAACTGCCGGCACTGGGCAGTGTTTCTCCGCTCGAGGTGCGCCTGCATCACACCTTCGTCGCCCCAGGCGACAAAATGCTGATGGCCTCCTCGTCTTTACTCGAGAGCGCAGATAGCGCAAGCCTCTCTCGTGTGCTGGCAATGCCCGACAAGGAGGACGTTCTGGCAGGGGTGGAACGAATTGCCGGTACAGATAACTTCTCTGTGCTGTTGCTCCACTGGCCGCTGTATGCGGAGCGTCCCGTCGCCCAGGAAATACCCCCCTCCTCAGATAAACATGAGTACCTCACTTTGCTGAGCCGTCTGCGCCAGCCGACAGACACCGTCCGTGAGACGGCCGCGGATGTGGCTGAATCCACACCTTTGGCCCCAGAGCCTTCGGCTACAGAAGAATATGAGGCCCGTACTGAGCCTGGCGAGCGGGTAAAGGAAACCCTTCAGGCGGCAGGTGAAGGGATCGTCGCTGCCGGGAGCGCATTCGTCAGGGGAGCGCATACCATGCTGCGGAACATACTGCCCGCCTCCAGGAGCACGACGCGTCACCGGGCACGTCCGGCGGTTACCCCGACGCCAGCCCGTCAGGCACCGGTGGAGAACCGCACTGCCATGATGCTGACGGCGATCATCATACCCGTTGTGCTCGCCATCATCGTGATCGTGGCCTATCTTGCGTTTGGAGAGACGGCTCGTCTCCAGAGCCTCATCCATCAGGCAGATCAGGAGATCGCCCTGGCACAGGCTGCTGGCGGCAGCACCGAGGGCGCTCGACCTCATTGGGAAGCCGCTCTTGCCTACACCGGAGAAGCGCTGAAATTGCGACCCGACCAGCCTGTGGCCATCGCACTAAAAAAACAGGCTCAGGACGCGCTCGACTTGCTCGACAATATCGTGCGCCTCAGCCCCGTCCTGCTTAAAGACTTCGGTACAGGTGGTGGGTTTCACCGCATTGCCGTGCATGGCCAGTCCATATTCGTGATGAACCCTGCCGATGGGTGGGTCTCCAGGCTCACCCTGACCTCAAGCGGAGACAGCGTACTTGAACAGGATGCCATCCCTGTCCTGGTGCGTACAGGCCAGTCCGTTGGCGAGGGCAGAGTAGGGAAGCTGGTGGACCTGGTCTGGGTTGACCTGGCCGGAGGGAGGCAGTCAAGTGGACTGGTCGTCCTGGAAGCGGAAGGAGCGCTGGTCTGCTACGATCCGGCCTGGGAAGATGCGAGCGGGAAGCTCCCTCTGAAACGCACTTTCCTGGGCACACCACCGGCATCCCCATTGCTTATAGATACCTACGAGGGACGACTTTACATCCTGGATACCGCCGCCAATCAGATCAGGCGCTATGAACCTGCAGGAGATACCTACCCCGATCAGCCGGAGCATTATTTCATCACCCCTCCGCCTCGCTCGCTCGCGGAAGCACGTGATATGGCCATAGATGGTTTCGTCTACATCCTCTACAACGATGGAGAAATCCGCAAATTTCTGCGCGGGGAGCCACAGCCTTTCGAAGTCCGGGGGGTGCCGAACGGCCTCAATCAGCCCGTAGCGCTGGCAATGGATCCTCACGGCAGCAGTGGGGTAATTTATGTGGCAGATCGGGGAAACCGTCGGGTGGTAGCACTTGGTCCTGACGGGACTTTCTGGACCCAGTTCTACGCCGGGGAGGCCTTCGACGCGCTGGAGACGCTGGCAGTAGATGAATCCGCCAGGCTGCTTTACGCGGTCAGTGCCGGCCGGCTTTACGCGGCCCGTCTCCCACTCCCATAACCTGCACGCCACACGCCCGGAGGAACAACGTGCGACACAACACAAGAGGAATCAGCAGCAACATCATCCGGATACTCTTCACGGCTGGATTAGTGGTATGCTTCCTGATCATTGCCGCAGCAGCCGGCCTGTTCGTGTTTGATCGTGTATATAAACTGACCCTGGCCTCTGATATTCTGCCCGACTTTACCATTGAGCACAAGGAGGAGAGCACCGGAGAGGTCAGTTACGAGCCCGGCGAGCCCCTCCCACGCTGGGAAGGTACCGAGCGTGTGAACGTGCTGGTGATGGGCATTGACCAGCCGAACACGAGCAGGGCCCCTGGCGCACAGACACCATGCTTGTCCTGACCATTGATCCGGTAACCATGAGTGGTGGTATGCTGTCCATACCGCGCGACCTGTGGGTACCGATCCCGGGCTTCCGGGAAGGACGCATCAACACTGCTCATTACCTGGGGGATATCTACGACTACCCCGGGGGAGGGCCGGCGCTGGCGGTTAAAACTGTCCAGTACAACCTGGGAGTGCCGATCCACTACTACGTGCGCCTCAATTTCACCGCTTTCGAGAAGCTGGTGGACCTGATCGGGGGCATTGATGTTTACGTGGAGGAGGAGATTGACGACCCCACCTACCCGGATGAGGCCTATGGCTACGATCCGTTCCACATCTCCGCTGGCTGGCAGCACCTGAACGGTGAGATGGCGCTCAAATATGCCCGCACCCGCCACACACTCGGGGGCGACTTCGATCGGGCCCGCCGCCAGCAGCAGGTGATTATGGCCGTATTCGAACAGGTCATGCGACTGGACCTGCTGCCGCAACTGGCTGCCCGGGCACCGGAAATATGGCGGACGCTCGAAGGAGCAGTGGAGACCGATCTGACGCTGGATAAGATCATTGCGCTGGCGAGACTGGCCAGCGAGGTACCACCTGAGAAAATCCGCTATGGGGTGATTGATGAGAACTACACCCAGTTCTGGACCACTCAGGACGGCCAGCAGGTACTCATCCCACTGCGTGACCGGATGCGAGAACTGCGCGACTACATCTTCACCGCTGAGGCCCCCCTACCTCAACAGACAGAGGAGCCGGCCACGCGCCTGGCCCGCGAAGCGGCCATCATCAAAGTGCTCAACGGCACCACCAGGGAGGGCCTGGCCCGTCGTACCACTGAATATCTCCAGCAGCAGGGATTTAACCTGCTGGAGCCGGACAATGCCGATCACTCCGACTATGCCAGATCAATCATTATCGTCTATACAGGCAAGACCTACACCGCCGACTATCTTGCCAGACTGCTGGGGCTGCCACCGGGCGCGGTTGTACACGAGTCGAACACTGAGGTTGGCTACGACATAGCCGTGATCCTGGGAGCCGATTACCAGCCGGTGCAGCCATCGCCGCAGCCATCACCAGAACCCACACCGACCCCGCCAGCGGGACAGTAGAGTAACCGGGACCCGGTCGGCAGCAGCAAGCCCTACAGGAGAATACGGAATGAATGAAGAAAAACGTCCAAAGGTAGTTAAACCAGATGACACCAGCGCAATAGTGGCGTGGATCAGGGACGCGGTACGCCAGTTCCGCCTGGCGTGGCGTCTCTTCTGGGACCGGCGGGTGCCGTTGTGGACAAAAATTATCCCGCCGGCCGTCCTGGCCTACGTTGTGTCACCCATAGACTTCATCCCCGATCCTGGCCTGGGCCTGGGTCAACTGGACGATGTCGCTATAGTGCTGTTGGGCATCAAACTCTTTATCGAGCTCGCTCCGCCGGATGTCGTCCGTGAACACCTGATAGCGCTGGGAGCACGGCTCCAGGAGTGGCGTGTAGTGGAAGAGGAAGGGAAACAGGTGACTGTCATCGAGGGTGAATATTCGCTCAAGGCTCCCGAGACAGAGGCTGTTGAGGAAAGCAAAACGGTTGAGCAGGGCTGAGTGTGGGCATCGGCCATCCTGCGAATGGCCTGCGCTCCGCGGGGCATTCCGTCTCGTGCCGCTGGCCCAGGCTGCCGACCACCGAATATCGGTGAAAGGAGGTGATGTCTGCTCTGTAAAACTTGCTGGAGGGGGATGGGCCTGGCCCGGTCCCTCCGTGGTAGACCGGGTGACGAGGAGGCGGTTCCTGGCCATTGCCGGCCGGGCCAACCGTTCCTTCAGGGAGCGGGAAAATCGAGCTATCGGCGGATGCCGCCCGGGGTTGCCCATTACCCCGTTTCTCCCTCCTCCTGAGAAGAGCCTGTCCACAAAACCACCGGGCAACCGATGGCACAAAAGGCAGGTAATGGGAAGTGACAACTAATGCCCGGGTAAGCGCAGCAAGCAGGTATGTCCCGCGCGTTATGCGTTCTCTGTATTTTTGCCTGCGGGTAACTGTTCAGCGCTGACTGTAGGGCGAGGTGCGCCTCGCCCGTACACCCTTCTTGGGCCTGTGGCCGATGGTCGGCCTTCGCCGACCATGTCTCTCAGACGCGCACATAAGGGTTGCCGGCGCAGGCCGACAACCGGCACGAAGTGGCCGGGGAGGACGATTTCAATCGGCCTGAATGGTCACGCCTGCGGTACATAATCGCGCAGCCGTACTCCGGGCACGCTCTAAATCCTTTGAGGAGGAATGCGATGTGCGGAATAGTCGGTTACGTGGGGCCGCGCAATGCGACCCCTATTATTTTGGAGGGGCTCAAGCGTCTGGAATACCGGGGTTATGACTCTGCCGGGCTGGCGGTGATCCAGTCTAATGGCAGCATCGCTGTACGCCGGGAGGCCGGCAAACTGAGCGCTTTGATGGAGATGGTCGCCTCTATGCCGGTGGAGGGGCGGGTAGGCATCGGCCACACGCGCTGGGCCACTCACGGCGAGCCTTGTCGCCGCAACGCCCACCCGCATCTGGGCCTCACCGGCAGGGTGGCAGTGGTCCACAACGGCATCATCGAGAACTTCCTGGTGCTGCGTAAGGAGTTGGAAGCAGAAGGACATCAATTCAACTCGGATACCGACTCTGAGGTGGTGGTGCACCTTGTCGAGGCCTATATGGCTGGCGGGGCGGACCTGGAGACGGCGGTACGGCGGGCATTGGCTCACGTCAGGGGCGCCAATGCCTTTGTCTTCATCAGCAGCCAGGAGCCGGATCGGCTGGTGGCGGCGCGCACAGGTAACGCGGGTGGCATCACCATAGGAGTCGGGGATGGGGAGATGTTCGTAGCTTCTGATATACCAGCGATCCTGGAATACACCCGCGATATGATCTTCCTCGAAGACCGCCAGCTTGCCGTGGTGACGCAGCAGGGTGCCCGGGTGACTTCGCTGGACGGCAGGCCGGTGGAGACGAGAATACACACCGTCCCATGTGACCCCGTCGCGGCGGCTAAAGGTCCCTACCGCCACTTCATGCAGAAAGAGATCTACGAACAGAGCCGTTCCATCACCGACACCATACGCGGCCGCGCCAGGTTCGATGCCGGTCAGGTGCGGCTGGAAGGGTTGGAGCTGACACGCGAAGAAGCTCAGAGGCTGGAGAGGATCATTATCGTGGCCTGCGGCACCTCTGCCCACGCCGGGCTGGTGGGTAAGTTCATGATTGAAAGCCTGGCCCATATACCCGTGGAGGTGGACTACGGCTCCGAGTTCCGTTACCGCGATCCCATCATCAACGCAAACACGGCCGTGCTGGCGATCACTCAAAGTGGCGAGACGGTGGACACGCTGGCAGCGATGGAGGAGGCGCGGGCAAAGGGAGCACGCCTGTGGTCTATTGTCAACGTCATCGGTAGTCAGGCGATGCGACTGGCCGACGGTGTCATTTTGATGCACGCAGGGCCGGAAATTGGCGTGGCCTCGACAAAGGCGTTCACTTCCAGCCTGGTGGACCTCTATCTGCTGGGCTGTTATCTGGGGGAACAGCGTGGTGTATTGGAGAAGGATGTGCTGTGGCAGCGGGTAGAAGAGCTGGCGCGCCTGCCTGACCTGGTGGGGCGCGTGCTCGACCACGGGAATGAGTACGAGGTGCTGGCCAATCGCTTCTATGACCGTGAGCATGCACTGTATCTGGGGCGTGGTATTAACTACCCTATTGCTCTGGAGGGGGCACTCAAGCTCAAGGAAATTTCCTACATCCATGCAGAAGGCTACCCGGCCGGCGAGATGAAACACGGCCCGATCGCGTTGATTGATGAGGCCATGCCGGTGGTGGCCATTGCCGTGCGCGATCATGTTTATGACAAGATGATCAGCCAGATCGAACAGGTCAAAGCGCGCGGTGGCATAGTCATCGCGCTGGCGACTGAGGGCGATGACGAGATCGTGGCAAAATCAGATTACGTACTTTATGTGCCCGCGGCACCGCCGTTGCTGTCACCGGTGATCAACGTTATCCCCCTGCAGCTTCTGGCTTATCACCTGGCAGTGCGCAGGGGCTGTGATGTGGACCAGCCGCGCAATCTGGCCAAATCGGTCACGGTGGAGTAGATGGACGTTGTGATGGTCGGCCCTTTCGGGCTGCGTCCACGCGGGACGATGAGCGTGCGGGCCCTGCCGATGGCAAAGGCACTGGTTGCGCGTGGACATCGGGTGAGGATGGTGCTTCCTCCGTGGCAGAACCCGGAGGATGCTGGCAAAAGCTGGGATGAAGAGGGGGTTGCCATCGAGAACATCCCCCTGGCCCCCCCTCTTCCCGGCCTGTTCCACCTGCTGACAGCCATACGGCTGGCCGGCCGGGTGCTGACTCTCCGGCCGCATGTGGTCCATCTCTTCAAGCCCAAGGCTTACAGTGGGCTGGTCCACTGGTTGCTGGCACGGATTCCCCGGCCACGCAGGCCGCGCCTGGTGGTGGACAGCGATGACTGGGAGGGGCCGGGGGGCTGGAACGAAATCGGCGGCTACACACCGGCCCAGCGTCGCTTCTTCGCCTGGCAGGAGCGCTGGGGACTGACCCATGCTGACGCCGTCACCGTCGCAAGCCGCACACTGGAAAGCCTGGTCTGGGCACTGGGCGTCCCTCCCGGACGCGTATGGTACGTGCCCAACGGCGTCGGCATCAGGGGAATAGAGGTGAACAGGAGAACGACCGGCCACCGGGAACCGATCGTCCTGCTCTACACCAGATTCTTTGAGTTTCCGGTCTCCCGCGTCGTTGAGGTAATGTTGCGTGTGCGGGAACAGGTACCGGGTACACGCTTGCTCATCGTGGGCAAGGGGCTGTTCGATGAGGAGACTGAACTGTTCTGCCTGGCAGCTCAGGCCGGCCTGAGTGTGCATCATGGTATGAACGCTGCTGCGACATCGGCCGACGTACTCTACGCCGGCTGGCTCTCCCCTGATGAGCTGCCGGAGTGCTTTGCCCTGGCCGATGTCGCGATCTATCCCTTCGACGATACGCTGGTCAACCGTGCCAAGTGCCCGGTGAAGCTGATAGACCTGCTGGCAGCAGGAGTGACCGTTGTGGCTGAGGCGGCAGGACAGAACCGGGAGTATATTCGCCATAGGGAGACCGGCTGGCTGGTAGAGCCGGGCGATGTCACCTCGTTCGCCGAAGCTGTGGTGGGACTGCTGCGCGATGATCGCCTGCGGACACGGTTGGGGGAAGCTGCCGCCAGAGACGTGCACGAGCGCTTTGCCTGGGAGCATCTGGTGCTCAACGTAGAGCGTGCTTACGGACAGGAGTGAGGATCCTCCTCAAACACTCGATGCCAACATGAAGCTCAAAACGATCAGGTCCCTCTCACTGTCTGCCAGGCTGCGATGGGGCGGCTTTACCACCTTCGCAGCCATGCGGTATCGCAACTATCGGTTATGGTTTATTGGTCAGGCCCTCTCCCTGATGGGCACATGGATGCAATCAGTTGCCCAGGGATGGGTGGTTTACCAGATGACAGGTTCCCGGTTCGTTCTGGGGGCCATCTCCTTTGCCGGTACGATTCCAACGCTCTTCCTGATGCTGCCGGCAGGCGCAGTGACCGATCGGGTCTCCCGACGTGCTCTTCTGCTCTGGACGCAGACGGCGATGATGGTCTGTGCCTTCATTCTCACTGCCCTGACCGTCACCGGCGCTCTCCAGACCTGGCATGTGGCGCTGCTTTCGTTTGCCCTTGGCGTGGCCAACTCCTTTGACGCCCCGGCCCGCCAATCACTGGCTGTGGAGATGGTGGAGGACCGGCGGGAGCTGATGAACGCGATCGCTCTAAACTCCACCATGTTCAACCTGGGCCGCGTGGTCGGGCCGGCAGTGGGTGGGATCGTACTGGCTGCTCTGGGGCCGGCGTGGCGTTTTGGTCTCAACGGGCTGAGTTTCCTGGCCGTCATCGGAGCGCTGTTGGGGATGCACCTCCCCCGCCACCCCGCCATCCCCTCCCGTGAACCGCTGACCCGGCAGATCGCCACCGGCCTCAGGTACGTGCTGACGAATGGACCGGTACAGATTATCCTGTCCCTTCTCGGTATTTCCACGTTCTTCGGCTTTTCCTACTCTACGCTGATGCCGGCCTATGCGGCGGATGTTCTCCGGGTAGGAGAGACGGGGTTAGGATGGCTGACCGCGTCGGTCGGGATCGGAGCACTGGCCGGCTCCCTCACGGTGGCTTCTCTGGGACGGGTTCTACGCAAAGGGCGGCTTCTGATGGCCGGCAGCTTCCTTTTCCCCACTGCCTTGCTGGGGTTTGCCTTCTCCCGCTCCTTCACCCTCTCCCTGGTTCTGCTGGCTGTGGTCGGTTTTGGGTTCGTCTTGCAGAATACTACCGGCAACACTATTGTCCAGCTCCTGGTGCCGGATCAGTTGCGCGGACGAGTCTTGTCGGTCTACACGCTGACCTTCTTCGGGACGATGCCTTTCGGCTTGCTCCTGATCGGCAGCATTGCCCAGGCACTGGGCCCCACGGCAGGGGTGGCGATCGGTGCCGCCGTCACACTGGTCTACGCGCTCTTTACTCTGCTCACCCGCCCGGTACTGCTGGAGCTGACGGTGGAGCCATTACCGGCCTCATAAGCCCCCCGATAACCCCGGAAAGAGACCTGCCAGGTCTTGGGGATCTGGCAGGTCTTCTCGGGAGGAGCACCAATGAACGGTGCCCAGACCGGGCCTTCAGGCGGAAAGTCCGGATGCTTTCTCAAAAATGCTGATACATTGCCCTACGGGGCAGGATTGACCAGCCGCCCGACGAACAGGATGGTGCCCGTCTGCAAATCCCGGATGAGGAAGATAAAGGGACGGTCAACAACGACCTGAACAGGCGACGCAGGCAGTGCGGTCAGCTTCATTATCACTGCCGTGGCAGCGGCGGCCTCAGTGCCCGCCTCGTCCACCGAGACAAATGCTTTGTGCAGCACATCGCCGATATACAGGTCGCGGGCACCGTCCATGCCCGAAAAATCGGCCTGGTCGGGCTTGAAAGCCGACGGCATGCCCATCGCAGAGAGGGTGTCGGCCAGAGCAAAAGCCGACTCTACCCGAAACCGGGGCATGGTGAGAGCTACCTGCCGGTACGCCAGGCCTCCCAGGATGACCTCGACCTGACCGGCGTCCAGCGAGTTCTCGAATTCTTCAAACCGTCCCTCTTCAGGAAGCAGGATGACCATCGCCAGCTCCCGGCCATCATACGGGAGTTCCACCGCCTGAAATCCTTCCCCCTCCGCATAGCCATACTCAGTCGTCTGCCGCATCATCGGCACCGTGACCTGCCCGCCATTCAGCAGGTGGAATGGCAGATCGGTGGTCTGGCTCTTCTCAAAGGGTTCGGCCCAGGCAGCGTTGAAGTAGATGGCGTTGGTAAGCACCAGCCTGGTCAGAGCATCAATTACACCCGGCGGGATCAGGTCCTGGATTCGCCCCTCCGTCTGGTCGCTGACCCAGTCGTTGATGATGCCCCGGGCGGCCTCCGGATCGCCTGCGAAGTCCAGCAGCCGCAGCCCGGCGCCGTAGTTTTGGGCGAGTGTATCCAGGAACGCGGGGAGGAAACGGAACCCCTGCTGACCCCAGAGGGCATTGACAATACGCAACCGGAAGCCCTTCTCATCCCTGCCCTGGGCGACCTGGCCCCGGCGAGCGAGTTCAAGGTCAAGGGCGTTAAAGGCGGGATGAAGGCGTTCCTGTGGCAGGGTGAAACGGAGGGTATCCGCTATCTCCTGTTCGGTCGCGCCCCGGGCGCCCGCCCAGGTCATCGCCAGAGCGACGGAGATACTGAACGGGGAATAGAAGATGTTGCCACTATGTTTCCCCTGTAAAGTGTGGTAGAGAGCAAAGGCGAATGCGTTATTGCCGCTGACCAGTTCGGCCAGTTCTTGAGCCGGGACATCAGGGTCGGTCACGCGTGCTGCATCTGCCTGGACGACCTGGACCGAAGCCGGGTGTCCCCCCGGGCGCACACAGCTCGTAGCCAGGCTTGTGAGGAAAATGGCAATGAGTAGACGGTGAGCAAAGTACTTCATCTTTCTGACTCCTCTATAAGGTTACCGAT
>Ga0124942_1052857_pt1 | contig 10646 bp, 9 predicted proteins | sample YNPNP_0600MetaT_FD_92942 | JGI IMG/M metagenome (GOLD analysis project Ga0124942, IMG submission 92942) | Anoxygenic and chlorotrophic microbial mat microbial communities from Yellowstone National Park, USA - YNP NP_0600 MetaT (Metagenome... ... | reverse complement strand
TCCGTTAGCAGTGTGAAGCACATCGACAGGGCAGGTCTGAACCCGCCCTGTCACTCTTTATCCACTCCTATGGTATGATCGGTCAGATCAATCATACGGAGTACACTCTATGTCGTGGAAAGACACCCTTGCCGATCATTACCGTATCACCGGCAGTCTCACCCCTTTACCCGGAGAATACGATCTCAATCTACTGGTAACCACAACCGACGAAACGCGGTATGTCCTTAAGGTGATGAGACCAGACTGTGATCCGGCGTTCGTCGAACTGCAATGTATGGTGCTAGAACATCTGGCTACACTCGCCCCTGATCTACCGGTACCGCGCCTTATACGCACAGCGACCGGTGCAATGTACGTCAACGAACATGATCGATACGTTTGGCTCATTTCTGCGCTGCCGGGCGAAACCTATGCCACATTCCGGCCACAAACAGCAGCCCTGCGTACCGGTTTGGGGCAAATGGCAGCCCGACTTGATCTCGCGTTACTCAGTTTTACCCATCCAGAACTGAATCGACCGTTAAAGTGGAATCTTCTCCAGGCAGAATGGGCTTACGAACACCTGACGGTCATTCACGACCCTGATCGCCGTCAACTCATTGCAGCAGTATTGGAAACGTATCTCCGTCTTAAACCACAACTGCTCAGCCTAGAACATACGACGATCCACAATGATCTCAATGACTACAATCTGCTCGTATCGGCAACTGATTGCGGCCATATCACTATTAGTGGTATTCTCGACTTTGGCGATTTATGCGCTGCCCCCCGTATCTGCGAACTTGCTATTGCAGCGGCGTATGCTGTGCTCGATCAGTCTGATCCAATCCGTGCGCTGAGTGAACTTATCACCGGCTACCACGCCGAATGGCCGTTGACTGCGACCGAGATCGATCTGCTCTGGCCGCTGGTACGAACACGACTGGCCGTAAGTGTTATCAATGCGGCGCTAATGAAACAGCAACGACCAGACGATCCCTACGTTACGATCTCGGAAGCTGCGGCCTGGCGTTTATTGACGGCAACGGCTAAGACGGAGGCTGATCTGGTTGCTGCACGACTACGTGCCGCCTGTCATCTACCAATCAGTGATGCAGCAGAGCAAGTATTGGCATGGCTAGAGGCAGAAAGTGGTCATTTTGCCCCAGTGCTGGGCCACGATCTAACTCATGCGCCGCTCGTCTGCCTGGCTGTCGCAGAACGACCACTCCCGCAAGACCCCTTCATGCTGACAAAAGCTGAAGCGAACGCATTGACTGACTCATCACCGGATACCGTTCACATCGGGCGTTACGGCGAACCACGTTTAATCTATACTGATGCAGCCTTTTTTACTGATTACCAGCCACTGGCTGAACGCCGCACCATTCATCTCGGCGTTGACCTCTTCGCACCAGCCGGTACACCGGTTTGTGCACCTTTGCGCGGGGTTGTGGTAGCTATCGAGCATTTCAACACACCGCTCGACTTCGGCGGGATGGTGGTATTGGAACACCAGACACCTCACGGAAATCGTTTTTATACCCTTTACGGGCATCTCGATCCGCTCAGCACTCATCATATCCGGCCAGGCTCAGCAATAGAAGCCGGACAGCTCTTTGCCGCACTGGGCAATAACACAAACAACGGTGGCTGGCAGCCTCACCTTCACTTCCAGCTTATTCTCGATCTGCGCGCCGTAGCCGGAAGCTGGCCTGGCGTAGCTGCACCTGCCGAATGGGAATGGTGGCGGGCAGTCTGTCCAAATCCGGCACCACTCCTCAACTTGCCCGCTGCGTATGTCGCATACCAACCGCTTGACCAAACCAACCTGCTGCGTGAACGACGCCAGCACTTTGCCGGTAATTTGCGTCTTAGCTACACCGAACCTTGCACATTTTTCCGCGGCTGGCGACACTATCTGTTCGACGAGCTGGGTCATACGTACCTTGATGCCTACAACAATGTTCCGCATGTCGGTCATGCCCATCCCCGACTTCAGGCAGTTGTCGCTCAACAGATGCAAATGCTCAACACTAATACGCGCTACCTGCATCCCGCCCAAATCGCGTTCGCTCACGAACTTCTCGCCAAACTCCCACCAGCGTTGAGTGTGTGCTTCTTTGTCAATTCTGGCTCAGAAGCAAACGAACTGGCACTCCGTCTGGCCCGCACCTACACCGGTGCGCGAGATATGATTACAATCGACCACGGCTATCATGGTCATACAACCGGTGCGATTGACATTTCGGCCTACAAATTCAACCATCCCGCCGGTAGTGGTAAACCCGATTGGGTTGAAGTGATAACGGCCCCCGATCCCTACCGTGGCCCTTACGGTGCCGATAGTGAGCGGTACGCTGCCGAGGTTGATCAGGCATTAGCGCGTATCGCTGATCGTGGGCGACGCCTGGCCGGTTTTATCGCCGAAACTTTCCCCAGCGTAGCCGGGCAAATCATTCCACCACCTGGCTACCTGGCGGCAGTGTACCGTCGAGTGCGCGCTGCTGGTGGCGTCTGTATTGCCGACGAAGTGCAGACAGGGTTAGGGCGCTTGGGTCATTACTACTGGGCATTTGAGAGCCAGAACGTGGTACCCGACATTGTTGTATTAGGCAAACCGCTTGGGAACGGCCATCCCATCGGTGCCGTTATTACCACAGCCGAAATCGCCCGTGCTTTTGATAACGGTCTTGAATTCTTCTCAACATTTGGTGGCAGCACCCTCTCGTGCGTGATTGGACGAGAAGTACTACGAATCGTCGATGAAGAACGATTGATGGCACATGCAGCGCAGATCGGCAGCGAACTGCTGGCCGGTCTCCGCGAACTCCAGCAACGACACCTGATCATCGGTGATGTACGAGGAATGGGCTTGTTTATCGGCGTCGAGCTGGTAACCAACCGCGAAACGCTAACACCAGCTTCGGCTGCGGCAAAGTATGTGAAAGAGCGATTACGCGCCGAACGCATCCTGATCGGTACCGAAGGCCCCTACGATAACGTTCTGAAAATTCGGCCACCATTAACGTTCGACCGTCCGGCACTGACTATCTTGCTCGAACGGCTCGATGCAATTTTGAACGAAACCTTTATTATTCGCTCGGTGTGCCTCTGAACACATCATCCCCCCAATCCGAAATGGGTAGGGGCAGGCGGCACTTCGTCCACACCCCAGGCAACGTCGTGCTCCTACCGATAATACCGATAGCAACCAGCATCGAAAAGTATCCACTATCCCTTCACAATATCTTCACAATTACCAACTATCCTGATAGTGAAGGTAACATCATCATAAACCAGGGAGTACGGACGATGGAACAACAACGAACAAACTGGCCAGCCTGGATAGCGCTTGGCGTCTCACTCGTGGCACTGATCGTCGCATTCGGGAGCATGGCATAAGCCAGCAGTCGGCATGGCGTATGTGGACAATGCCCGGCTGGTCGAACCCACCACAAGTCGCGCCTCCCGGTTGGGGTGAACGTGGAGGACCAGGTCAGGCTATGCCGCCAGGACGTGGACGCGGTGATCGTGGGCAGGTTGCACCACCGGCATGGCGTGATCATGGTGGATGGATGAACCCCGGTATCAGGGGACACGGCTTTGGTGTGATGGGTGGTCGAGACTGGTTTGGTGGGTTGGTAAGGTTTATCGATGGCCTGCTCAAACTGGCAGCATTAGCACTACTCATATGGCTAGGCTTCAAGATTTTCCGTCAGCGCAGGAACCAACCTCCGTCAACCAATCCACCAACAACCCCACAACCACCACTCACACCAGCCGGTCATGATCCACGGGTAGAATAGTGGCAAGTCTTCCATGGTGCCACTACCCGTTGATCAGCAATCTAACAGGATAACTACCAGGAAGACGACGGTGCTTTGGGGCACGGCATGCCGTGCCCCGAAGATAACGTTAACACAGGTTGTATACACTCTTGCCGGAGGCAGTCGTCGAAAGGACATCATCACTTTCAGTCTTGGCGAGTACGCATCATCTGCCACCTACCCAACCCAATCTACCTTTGGCCGGAGTACAATACTCTTACTCGGATGTGCTGGGTACATCCGGTGAAAGACAAGCGATGAACGCGGTAGCGTAGAAAAGAGTGACCTATGGCGCGTACCATCCTTGTAGTTGATGATGAACCTGGCATTGTCAAGATTGCCCGCGACTACCTCGAACGTGCCGGATTTCAGGTTATTAGTGCTGGCGACGGACCAACTGCCCTTCGTTTAGCCCGGCAGGAACAACCGGCTTTGATCGTGCTCGATCTCATGCTCCCCGGTATGGATGGTCTTGACATCACGCGAATACTGCGCCAGGATACGCTCACTGCACACGTTCCGATCATCATGCTCACAGCCCGCGTTGAAGAGACCGACCGTTTGATCGGGTTAGAGTTGGGCGCCGATGACTACATTACTAAACCATTTAGTCCACGTGAACTGGTGGCTCGCGTCAGAGCCGTGTTACGCCGGAGCGAAGGTGCACTGCAACCGACCAGAATCATCAACACTGGCGAGCTGATCATCGATCTCGAACGCCGCATAGTCAGGCGTGGGCAGGAGACTATTGATCTGACTGCAACTGAATTCGACCTCCTTGCAATCCTGGCCAGTGCACCGGGACGTCCATTCACACGTGCCCAACTCCTCGATCAGCTCTACAATACCAGCTATACCGGTTTTGACCGTACTATTGATGCTCATATTAAAAACTTGCGCCGGAAGATCGAACCTGATCCAGACGCTTCACCGCGCTTCATTTTGACTGTCTACGGCGTAGGATATAAGTTTGCCGATCGCGAATAGGAGCCAGAGTGAGGGAACTATGCCAGCAACGGATGAACGGCCAGGCACCCTTCAGCAAGAGACAACGTTGGTCACTACCAACCAGCGCTCGAAGAAGATGCCACGTATCTTCAATCTTATGCTCACCGCCTTTATCCTGGTCATCATCCTGGGGATCGGTGGCATGGTGCTTGCATTCTGGTTAGTCGTGCGGCAAAGTAATCCGGAACGTCTCCGCTGGATAGAGGCCGAACAGGCTGCTCGTGCCGAAGTGGATCGCCTCGCTGCCTATTACCGGCAAAACGGTTCGTGGCGTCATGTCGAACGACGGCTGGGGCCGTTGCCACAGACATTTGGCGGGATCAAAGGTACAGCATCGCTCCTCGACGAGCGAGGGCGCGTTGTAGCCGGTCGCCGCCGACTGCTTGAACCTCGTGGCGGCAACGAAGCCGTGCGGCGCATTCCCATCGTCGTTGAAGGGCAACACGTTGGTACGCTGGTGATCTCGGTAGTTGACACCGAAGAAGCATTTCCGGTTGGTGCGTTCAATCAACGTCCGCTGGTGTTGGGCATTCTAAGCGCTGGTCTCGGCCTGACGGCCGTCTTATTAGTGTTGGCAACGATCTTTTCCCGGCAGATCAGTGCTCCCCTGCGCCACATCAGCAGCGCCGCCCAGGCTATTGCCGGTGGTGATCACTCGAGTCGTGTTCAACCGGCCAATGTCCGCGAACTGGCAGAACTGGCCGATAGTTTTAACCGCATGGCCGAAGCATTGCAACGCGCCGATCAACAACGTCGCCAACTTACTGCCGATATTGCACACGAGCTGCGTACCCCGCTCTCAATCATTAAAGGTCGCCTGGAAGGAATCCAGGATGGTATCTATGAAGCAGATGCTGAACAGATCGAAGCCCTCTTGAGCGAAGTGGCCCTGCTCGAACGGCTAATCAACGATCTCCATTTACTTGCTCTGGCCGATGCCGGTCAACTTCCGCTGTATCGAGAAGTAGTATCACCGGCTATGCTGGTGAACGAGGCAGTGCGCTCCTTCTCCCCCCTGGCGACTGAGCGTGAAGTACAATTGAGTAGCGTCGTTGAAGATCATCTGCCAGACATCGAAGTCGATCCGCAGCGGATTACACAGGTGTTGGGGAACTTGATCGGCAATGCCCTGCGCCATACTCCGACTGGTGGTGAAGTAGTGGTGAGCGCTCACCGTGATCAAAACGGTATCTGCTTTACAGTCCGTGATACCGGTACCGGCATCGATCCGGCAGATCTTCCGTACATCTTTGAACGATTCTATCGGGTTGACAGAGCGCGCAGTCGAAGCAGCGGTGGAGCTGGTCTGGGCTTAGCCATCGCCCGCCGATTGGTGGAAGCACATGGCGGGCAAATCTGGGCTACCAGTACCCCCGGTCAAGGTACCACGGTAAGCTTTTCGTTACCGGTATCACTGCCGCAATCCAGGCAGTCCATTCTGGAAAACACACCATCTGTAATCCCGACCCCGGAACGGTCTGCCTCCAAAGCGGTACGGTAGGAGGAGGTCTCTCCCTTCGCGGTCACCCTGAATCGGCAGGCAAGCTAGCGCAGCAAACAGATGTACCGGCATGCCGCTCACGATTGCACCTGACGATACGCCGGCTGAGACAAACCGATCTGCTCAACTGTCTGTACCATCAGATCGGCAATAAAGTCTGCATTCTTGATCGCGTCAAAATGACGTTCTGCATGCAACCGCGCTTCCTGCGCCATGTACCACCTTGTCTCCGGTCGGTCGATCAAGAGTTGCAAGTGTGAGGCCAGCGCCTCCGGATCATTGGGCGGTACCAAAAAACCATTAATCCCATCCTGCACAATATCGGTCAGACCTCCCACCGACGTAGTGATCACCGGTACCCCACAGGCAATGGCTTCAAGTGCAGCGATCCCGAACGCTTCGGCTTGCGTTGGAAAGACAAACACATCGGCCTGCCGGTATAATTCGATCAGGCGCGGTGCATTAGGGGTGAGATCACGATACACATAGACACCGGTTGTCGGCTCGACGGCACTGCGCGTCACAATGTGAACTTCGACCGGTGTTTTCAGTTGCTGTAATGCGGCCAGGAGTGTCGTACCACCTTTACGCACAAAATCGCCGCCAACGAATAGAATACGAAATGGGCCATCGGTGCGCTCATCACGTGGCCGCCATTGCGACAGATTGAGTCCAGGCGGGATGACGCGAATCCGTTCGGGGTTTACATGATACTCGTGAATCAGCGATTCGCGAACCCAATGTGACCAGGGTAGTACCCAAGCTGCCCGCTGAAACAAACGGACATTCAACCGATGTTTGATGGTTGACACAAGACCGGGCCGGTCGGCGTGGTGTTGATAAAACGCCGCCATTGCATCATACTGGCGCGGCGTAATGTCGGTTGCAATCAGGTACGGTCGCTGCTGAACAATGTTTCCCGCTAGCACCGCTGGCACCTGTGTATTGAAGAGGGCGACATCATACCTGGCTCGACGAAGGATCGTGCGCACCTGGCATCGTCCGCGCAGTGCCCCCCGTATCCTGACCGGTAACGGTATCTTCTCAAGCCAGCCACAGGCTTCATATGTAATTGCTGCCCATTCAGGCACAATCTTTGTCTGCTGCGCCAGGCCCCAACGAAGATTCGTCGCGTATGTCTGATGTCCGAGGTGCTGTTCGAGGATAAAGAGGCCTCGGATCATATCACTATTCCTTAACTTAAGAAGTTCCTTCTATCTGCGACACAGGCTCCTGCATATTACTGTCTGCCGTTTGATGAGCGATGGAGAGTTGCTCAGCGCTCGATTCGGTTCCATCCTTCTTTACTACCCGTGCCGGAATTCCGACCACTGTCGCCCCAGGTGGCACATCACGAGTCACAACAGCATTGGCGCCGATCCGTGCGCGATCACCAACGGTAATTCCTCCTAAAACGCGGGCGCCAGCGCCAATAAAGACTTCATCGCCAATAATGGGAAATTCCCATTCATTACGCATACCAATTGTCACTGCGGCCACAATCGTACAATTGCGACCTATCCGTTGGGGTGCTACCACTGTACCAATTGGATGCGCAATATACAGGCCACCACCAATATCGGCGCCTACCACAATTTCCAGCCCGTAGCGGCGGTAAAGCCGTCGTTGTACATAGCCGGGAATAAAGGGAATGCCGCGCTGCTTACACCACGAGCCAAAACGAAACCAGAGCATTGCCCGTAGCGGCAGGTGACGGAAGAGCAAGCCTAAAATCTGGCGTAAGCTCAACGGCGCCGTGCTGATCTGGCCGGGTACAACCCAACGCCGGGCATCTTGCAAAAAGAGTTCAAGCATGAAAACCTCCCTCAAGTATGAGCCGCCTTCACAGTATGCTCTGGTCGCAGAAAGTGATCTCGTCCACCCAATTCATCGGCCACCCCTTGGTAGTAACGAAGATTGAAGATGGCACTGTAAATCGGTCGGCTACCTCGCTCACCAAGTAAACGATGAGCTACCAGGGCAATCTTAGGCATGAGCGCTAGCGCCGCAGCGCTGGCCCGCGGACGGTCAAGTAATGTCCAAACTAACCAGCGGGTCAGACGATTCCGCTGCGCAAACTCACGATGGACAAACCCTATCAGATCAACTTGCTGCTCACGGCCAAAGATAATATCGTTACGCCCGTAAATGTAAGGAGTAGTCAGCCACGAAGCGAAACTACGCTCAGCGTAGTGATAACCGGCAGCCTGCGGTGCGAAGACGAACTCAACACCCAGTTTCACCAACCGGTAAGCCAGCTCAATATCTTCCGCACGACGAAACCGCTCATCAAAACCACCCGCATCCAGCACAAGTTGACGGGCCAATGACGTATTACCGGTATAAAACTGGCGAGCGGTTGCCGGCCAGATACCATCAGTCATAGCCTGATATTGCTTTTCGAGCATTGCCTGCTCCCAGGCTACCCAGGGCGAGAGTTGAGCATCGGGTGGTGTCAACATCGTCCCAAGTACGACCCGGCACGACCGTTCGGCATGCAAACGAAGGTGTTCGCTCACCAGATGAGGTACCGGTACAACATCATCATCAAGAAACAAAATCATTGTGCTCCGTGCCGCCGCTACGCCACGATTACGCGCCGCTGCTGGCCCGGCATTGGGCTGTTGGATAAACGTTAGCTCGAATGGAAACCGAGCTTGCTGAAAATACTCAGCCGTCCCGTCAGTCGAGCCATCGGAGACGACAATCACTTCAAACTGATCCAACGGATACTGTTGTGCCGACAGCGCCGCTAACACCCGCTGCAAGCGGGGCAGGCGGTTATACGTTGGGATGACAATGCTGACAGACAAAGATCGCTTATCACTCATACGCTTACAATGGCCTAATGACCCGTGCCGGTACCCCGGCAGCCAGGGTACGCGGCGGAATACTCTTAGTTACTACACTTCCGGCTCCAACCACACTGCCACTGCCAATGGTAACGCCACTCAGAACGGTCACCCGCCCACCGAGCCAGACATTCTCTTCCAGGACGATCGGCGCTGATGGTGGTCGTTCCTGACGTCGCTCCGGTTCAAGACGATGAAAATCGTTATCCATAATCATGACATAGGTACCGATATTACAACGTGGGCCGATTTGTACCAGCTCGGTTGCAGCAATGGAACAACCATAGTTGATGAACGTTCCCGGCCCGATTTCCAGCCGGGCGCCATGCCCGACCGCCAACTCAAGCGGGACAATCGTCGAAACGAGCCGTACCCGCTCACCGATAATAAGCTGGCCATAATTCGCAATCACCGGACGGCCCCACAGACGTACTCGTGGCCCTACTTCAGCACCACGCAAATACCAGCGTGCGCGCAACACGGCCAGAATGTCGCTCACAATATTAGTTAGCGATCGTGACGACATGACCGATCCTCTCTATCATTATTCCACATGCACATTACCCGTGCGATATGAACGAATGCTAAATAAAACAATCTCACCGGCTGACAGTTTCGTTGTACGTTTCTTTGCAAATGATGGTCTGGCAATACGAATATCCGTCCTGCATCCTGACAGGAGCGAGTGGACGGCGAGAAGCAATCCCACACCATGATAGAGGCGCAACAGCGTCGTGCCCCAGCATTGTGTGGAACGATCATTACTCATGCCCTGGCAGAGCGGTTTGAACCCTACCCCACTCGTGCGGTAACAGGCATAGAGGGGGAGAAACCTATTCCCATACGAAAAGAGAACCGTCGCAACGAGAGGCCTAAGACCTACTTTCAATTCTGTACTTCAGCGACTTCCGATCTATCGGATGGACTAATCCCCGTAGCACCCCGCACGTAAACGCGACAAATCGTCCCAATCCGTGAGGGCGTTTCAATTTCAAGAGCGGCAGGAGCGGTTCGAGTAAAACGAATCGCAACTCGTACCAGATCAACATCCCAGCCTGATAGTAGCCAACCTTCAACGGCTTGACAAACGTTGCACCCAATCCCTCCCAATTGCGAGCTGTCAAATGACGGCCTTCTTCCCAAGTGCGAAAACCGTAATGGATCACATACGTCGCCGGTGTTCCTACGACAGAACCACCGAACAAAAGAGCCCGTATCGCGATGTCAACATCTGCCGCCGACTTAAAGCGAGCACCAGGGCCTAGCGCTTCATCAAATCCACCTATGGCCAGTGCCTGGTCGCGACGAACAGCCATCCCGGCCCCTATCCCACGCAAATACCACTTATCTTGCAATGTATGAACGACCAGACGCTGAGAACACTGAAACTCTGGCACAAACCCAGCATCGGGATCATGGGGAGCTGGCACGACATTGCAATAGAGTACCATAGCCTGTGGCTCAGCCTGCAAT
>Ga0124942_1003566_pt1 | contig 10858 bp, 9 predicted proteins | sample YNPNP_0600MetaT_FD_92942 | JGI IMG/M metagenome (GOLD analysis project Ga0124942, IMG submission 92942) | Anoxygenic and chlorotrophic microbial mat microbial communities from Yellowstone National Park, USA - YNP NP_0600 MetaT (Metagenome... ... | reverse complement strand
CGTATGACAAAAATTTTACTTGTCGAAGATGACCCTCTGTTATCAGAGGTGATGTCTGATATTCTAAAAATAGAAAACTATGAAGTCTTCTCTGCCTCAAACGGTAAAGAGGCGTTAGATTTGTTTGTTACCGTCAAACCAGATCTGGTGATTTCGGACATCATGATGCCAGAAATGGATGGTTATGAGTTCCTTGAAGCAGTGCGCGCCATGCCACAGGGGGTAACTGTCCCGTTTTTGTTCCTGAGTGCCCGCACCGAACGCACCGATGTCAGCCGGGCGCGTGCTCTGGGGGTGGATGATTATCTCTTCAAGCCATTTGATGGGCCAGAACTTCTCAATGCAGTTCGTGCTCGTCTCGATCGGCGGCGTATGGTGGAATTATTTGATACGCGAGCAGCCCATCTGCAAACGGTCATCATGCTGGCGAACGTGATTGAGACGCGCGATCCGTACACGGCGGGTCACCTCGAACGTGTGCGCCGCCTGGCGTTGAACCTGGCTTTTGCTCTCAACTGGAGCACGGAGGACATCGCCTTTCTTGAGTTTGGTGCCATTTTGCATGACATTGGCAAGATTATCGTGCCGAGTCACGTCCTCAAAAAGACTGGCCCCCTGGACGAAGAAGAATGGAAATTGATGCGTAAGCATCCGGAGGCGGGAGCAAAAATGCTTGAGGGCGTGAATCACCTTCGCCCGGCGATTCCTTACGTGCTCTATCATCATGAATTGTGGAACGGGAAAGGCTATCCCTTTGGGCTGAAAGGGGAGGAAATCCCACGCGAGGGGCGGTTACTGGCCATTGTGGATGCCTTTGATGCCATGACGACCAATCGTCCTTATCACTTTAGCATGCTGGCTGAAGAGGCCTTGAGCGAAATTGAAAGAGGCAAAGGAATTTATTTTGATCCGGTCATGGCCGATGTGTTTATCAGGACGTACAAAATCTAAGCCCTGGACTGGGCATCTCCAGTCGTTTGCCGCTCATTCGTTCTAGAATTGTTTGACAACTTGTGCTATACTCATAGCAGAATGCACTCCGACCCTATCTCCGGTTCGCGTTCTTTATGGCCCCGCTGGGCGAATTCTCTCCATCAACGCGGGGCAGGGGAACTTGTTGCCTGGTTGCTGGATGCTTTTGGACCGGCATTGGTCATTGGGGCGCAAATCTTGCATGCTGGCTCTCCTTTCATTCAAGCGCTCATTCCCCAAAAGTACATTGAACCTGTAGCAAATTTACTTGAAGATCCTGATGAGGCGCGAGCCTTTGCTGCATTTCTACGAGAGGGAAGAATCCTGTGAATGACACTATTCTTGGCCTGCTTGCTTTTGGGCTGGTCCTCTTAACGGCCCTGTCCTCGCTTGTTCTGGCATACCTGCGCCGTAAGTCGGGTATTTCCTTGCGGATTATTCCTGCCTATCGCAATTTGCGTCGGGCGGTTGGTCGTGTGGTGGAGGACGGATCACGTTTGCACCTTTCTTTGGGGCGCGGCGGCCTCGTCACCCCGCAAAGCGCTTCCTCTCTGGCGGGCCTGGCCCTCTTGCGCCGATTGGGAAATATCACCTCTATCACTGACCGCCCCCCAATTGCAACGTGTGGGGAGAGCGCAGTGACGTTGCTTGCCCAATCCACGCTGCAACGCGTGGCAGAAGAGATGCATTTGGCGCCTGATCCTTCTTCGGCCCGCCTGACTGGCCTGACGCCTTTTTCGTATGCGGCAGGGGCCATTCCTGCCATTCGCGATGAAAATGTGTCCATCACGATGATGATGGGGAATTTTGGTGTAGAAGCGGCTTTGTTGCTCGATGCTTGCGATCGGGCGAATGTCTTGAGTGTGGCGGGCAGTGATCATCTTACTGCGCAGGCTGTGATTTACGCTGGCGCTGGAGAACCGCTCATCGGAGAAGAAGTCTACGCGGCCGGCGCTTATCTCGAATCCTCGCCCTTACAGGCGGCCAGCCTGGTGGTACAGGATGGCTTGCGCTGGCTGTTAATTGCAATTCTGGTAGGCGGCGTTTTGTTGAAAGTGGCAGGTTTACTGTGAAACCGAAAGGCCTTTTCTCTATCATTGTCGCGTCTGTGTTTGGCTTATTGGTCTTGACGGGCTATTTCATCAAACTTTCCCTGTTGGTCAAGATCAGTGATTTGTTTTTGAACTGGGCTATCTTATTGGCCGCGTTTGCGGTCCTTTTAGGAATTTTCAACCTGTTGATTGTCCACATGCGTAAAATGGCCTCCCGGCAAAAAGGATCCGGGTATAGCCTGTTGCTGGTGCTGGCGATGTTGACGACATTCGTGATTGGCGTGATCATCCCCTTTTACCCAAAGGCTGCCCCGGCTCTCGATTTCGTCTTCCGCGCCTTTCAATTGCCGATAGAAGCCAGCCTGATGGCCATTTTGACTGTGACGCTCGTTTATTCCAGCATTCGCTTACTGGGCCGTCGCTTGAACGTGTTTTCAATTGTCTTTCTCTTGACAGTATTGTTGATTTTGCTGGGTACGGTTTCCTTCCCATTTTTGGGAACGTTGCCCTGGCTGAGCGACCTGATTCGGCCTTTTGTTGCCCAGGTCCTGGCAGGGGGTGGGGCGCGTGGCCTCTTGATTGGTGTGGCGCTCGGTTCCCTGGTCATGGGCCTGCGAGTTCTCTTTGGTGCCGATCATCCATACGGGGGGAAATAGCCTATGAGCCAAATCCTTTGCCCAAATTGCAATCTTCCTAACCCTGAAGGGGCAGAGTCCTGCCTGTTTTGCGGCAGTTCCTTGAAGCCGGCAGAAAAAGCCCCCGATGCGCCGATTCGACCTGGCCAGCAGCCTACGGTCAAACCGACTTCAGAATTGGATAAAGTCAAGACTCCTCCCATCACAGCGGGACAAACTCCCGTTCCGCGTAACACAGACGAATTGGAGCAAGCCCTGCCTGCCTGGCTTCGTTCGCTGCGAGAACAGGGCGAATTGACCGGAGAAACCGGCTCCACAGAAGAGGCTGTTTCCTCAGGCGGGCAACCTTCTGCCTCCCCGTCTGCCCAAGAGTCAGAGGAGCCTCTAGATTGGCTCAACCGGCTCAGTCAGGAGGAAGAAGAGATTCCAGATTGGATTGCCAGTTTGGGCGGGGCAGAGACTCCTGCCGCCTCAGGGACGTCCCAACCCGCGAAGAGCGCTGGTCCTTTTGAAATGCCAGAAATGGCCGACTCGCAGGCGGCTTCCTCCCAACCGGCTGAAGAAGAAGCCTTGCCTGATTGGCTTGGCGCTTTTGCACAGTCTCCCGAATCTTCGGAAGATGAGTCTGCCGGGCTGGTAAGCCAGGACGAAACAGCATCGGCGGACATTCTCCCCGATTGGCTGGACAGGCTTACTCCCCAGGCGCAGGAAACCCCCGCTCCTTCTGAAGAGACAGAAACACCGGACTGGTTATCTGGCTTGTCGCTTGGGGAGGAGCAGGCTGCTCCCCAAGCAGCCCCGGAACCGGACTGGCTGTTCAATCAGGCTGCGGAGCCTGCCGAAGAAAAACCGGAATCTTCCTCCCCCGCCTTCACAGAGACGCCGGACTGGTTAGCGGCGCTGGAAGCAAGTGCCGCCAGCGAGTCGGCGAGTGAGGAACAATCGGTCTTTCGCGAAGACCTTCCTGTAGAAAAAGCTGCGCCGCTTGAGATTCCCGATTGGCTGACAGATTTCCGCGTAGAGGAGCCGAAAGCGAGCGCACCTGCTCAGGCGGGAGAAGAACTGGCGGAATCCCTGCCAGACTGGCTTTCAGGCGTTCAACCGACACCCTCCTCGTCTGCCGGCAGTGTTCCGGCCCTGATCGGCTTTGAGGAGACCTCTGAACTGACCGAGCAACCGGCTCAAGAAAAAGCCGATGCGTTTTTGCTGGAAACTCCTGATTGGCTCGAACGTCTCGGACCTGAACAGACTCCGGAACCGGTTTCCCCGCCCGCCGCCGAAAGCCAGGGAGACGAAAGTCTGCAAATGGCTGAACTCCCTTCGTGGGTTCAGGCCATGCGGCCGGTGGAATCGGTGATTTCAGAGACTGGAGCAACGGTATCGGAAAGCGAGGGCGTGGTGGAACAGCGCGGCCCTCTGGCTGGCATCAGAGGAGTATTGCCATTTTTGGAAATTGTGCCTGGCCGCAAACCACCCGCCTATTCGATTAAACTGCAAGTGACAGAACAACAGCAGAAATATGCCCGGCTGTTGGAGAAATTAATTCAAGATGAGGGACAGCCAAAGCATATCAAACCGTCTGTCCAATATTCTATACGGATATGGCGTTGGATCATTTCTGTTTTGTTGATTGTTTCGGCGCTGTTGCCACTTGTGCTTGGCGGTTTCCTCTCTCCCGACCTGACGCTGTTCCCTTCTGAGTGGGAACAAACGCATGTGTTGTTAGATTCTTTCCCCGAAAACGCGGCGGTATTGATTGTGTTCGATTATGGCCCGGCGTTCTTTAGCGAATTGCAAGTGGCGGCTGCCCCTGTGGTCGATCGCCTCTTATATCGCGGCGCGCGGCTCGCATTGATTTCTACCTCTCCAAGTGGCCCGGCCCTGGCCAATCAATTTTTGAACTCTACCCAGGCAAGCCATTTACAGGTTGGTGCGCAGATTGTCAATCTCGGCTATTTGCCGGGCGGCTCGTCTGGAGTTTATTACTTTGCTTCTGCTCCCCGCGAGGCTGCGCCTGTGGCGGTGGACGGTAGCAATCCGTGGGAATCAGCCGTCTTATCCGATGTCTATCAACTGAGCGATTTCGATGCCCTGGTCGTGATTACCGAGAATGCCGATACGGCGCGGGCGTGGGTGGAGCAAACGCAATCCCACTTGGGCGATACCCCTGTCTTCCTTATTGTCTCAGCGCAAGCCGAGCCAATGGTACGTCCTTACTACGATTCGGGTCAGGTAGATGGCCTGGTTACCGGCCTCGTCGGTGGCAAGACCTATGAACAAACCTTCGGAACCAGCGGCCTGGCTCGTCTTTACTGGGATTCTCTCGGGATGGGTGTGCTAGCGGCCCTCTTACTCATTTTGGTTGGCGGCGCACAAATGGCGATTTTAGCCCTGAGAGAGAAGAAGGGAGGTAACGCCTGATATGGCCATTACATTTTCCTGGGATTTGCTCGCTGCGTTGATCGGTTTTCTGTTGACGTTGATGATATTAAGTTACTTAATCGGTGACAATCCCGCGTTTCGGCTGGCAATTTATCTCTTCATTGGTGTTTCTGCTGGCTATGCAGCCGCGGTCACGTGGAATCAAGTGCTTCTGCCGCGCCTGTTTCGCCCTTTGTTAACAGGAGGGGGGAACTATTTGTCTCTTCTTATTCCTCTTGGCCTGGGCGTGTTGTTACTTACCCGGTTGTCAGTGCGTTTTTCGAGCCTGAGCGATCTGCCACTGGCGATGCTGCTTGGGGTAGGAGCAGCAACTGCTGTGGGAGGCGCCCTATTCGGAACCCTTTTCCCGCAAACTGGGGCCGTTCTCAATGCTTTTGACCTGGACTCGGCCGACAGTGGTTTTGGCTCATGGATCAGCGTTTTTGCTGAGGCTTTCCTGATGCTCTTGGGAACTGTATCCACGCTGCTGTATTTTCAGTTCAGCGCCAGGTCTACTCCGAGCGGCCCTCGACGAGGAAAGATCGTTGATTTTCTTGGCGCAATCGGCCAGGGGTTTATTGCCATTACCTTTGGCGTTCTGTTTGCTGGCGTCTTGCTGTCGGCCATGACAGCGCTGATTGAGCGTTTGAATTTCATTGTCACCTTTATTAGCCAATTCCTCTAACCCTGCCTATGCCTGTCTCTCTTGTTGATACCGATTCTCTCCTCGCGGTAGATATTGGGACCGTTACTACCCGCGCGGTGCTTTTCGACGTCGTTGATGGCCATTACCGCTTTGTTGCCTGCGGTCAAGGCGCCACAACTGCAACCGCCCCGTATAAGGATGTCCGCGAGGGGGTTCATAGTGCAATCGAAAATCTGGAGACCATCACGGGTCGTAAATTCCTGGGCGTGGACCAGCGATTGATCATGCCTTACCAGGATGGAAATGGGGTAGATTTATTTGCTGTGTCTATGTCGGCTGGACCTGCTATTAAGACCGTTGTGGTCGGCTTGCTAAACGATGTCAGTCTGGAAAGTATTCAGCGCGTGGCGCGCAGCACGTATACTCGCGTTGTGGAAACCCTTTCCATCAGTGACAGGCGCCTTCCTCACGAGCAAATTGACAGCATCTTGCAGGCTTCACCCGAACTGTTTCTCGTAGCGGGGGGCACGGACAATGGCGCCATCCGTTCGGTGCAACGCTTGCTGGAAGTTGTGAATATTGTTTGTCGCTTGCTGCCAGAGGAGAAGCGCCCGGTGCTTTTGTATGCTGGCAATCAAAAAATGGCAGATCTGGTCAAAAGCGCTTTTGAACCATTCACCTCTGCTGTATATATCAGCCCAAATGTACGGCCCACGATTGATGTTGAGGATCTCCAGCCTGCTCAGCGGATGCTGGTCGAGGCGTATCGTCAGGTCCGAAAGACACAATTGCAAGGAGTGAATGAACTTAGCGAGTGGAGCGCAGGGATGTTACTGCCTACTGCTCATGCCATTGGACGCATGATTCGCTTCTTGAGCCAGGATTCGAGCAAGGGCGTTCTCGGTGTGGATATTGGTGCCAGCCATACGACGGTGGCAGCCGGTTTTGGAGGCGATCTCGTCTTGGGAGTATATCCGCAACTGGGGATTGGGGAGCCGTTATCGGGCCTTTTGCGCTATACCAGTGTGGAAGACATCGCTCGCTGGCTTTATTTCGATCTTTCTGCCGATGACATCCAGGGATACTTGTATCAAAAGAGCCTCTATCCTGCCAGCATTCCGGCCACAGTCGAGGAAATGGCTCTTGAACAGGCCATTGCACGCCAATTGCTCCATGTGGCTTTACGTAACGTTTCCAAAGATTTCCCGGCGAATGTCAAGCGCATGGCCCCAGGTCTCACTCCTGATTTTGAACCTATTATTGCTGCTGGCAGTGTGATTGCTCAGGCTCCAACTGTGGGGCAAAGTCTTTTGCTTTTGCTGGACGCGATCCAGCCAATGGGGATTACGACCGTGCTGGTAGATCAGAATAGTATCCTACCGGCTCTTGGGGCAGCCGCTTCTCGCATTCCAATTTTGCCGGTACACGTCCTCGAAACCATTGCTTTCCGCTATCTTGCTACGGTTGTCAGCCCGCTGTCCAACGCGCGCCTGGGAACCCCAATCTTACGTGCCCGCCTGGTTTATCAAGATGGACACGATGCCCGGATCGAGGTCAAGCAAGGAGCGTTGGACGTCCTCCCGCTTTCGCCGGGGCAGGTTGGACGGCTCTATCTTCAGCCAGGTCATCACGTGGACATTGGCCTCGGCCCCGGTCGGACGCGCAACGACGGCTTCCCGGTTTCGGGGACGGTGCTGGGGGTAGTGATTGATGCCCGTGGCCGTCCGCTTCGCTTCCCGGCCGATCCCGTTCGGCGGCGCGAAATTATCAAGAAATGGTTGTGGATCCTGGGAGGATAGTCACATGCTCGCTCCTGTTTTCCATATTCTTCCTCTCACCACGATTCGTCGTGAACGCTTGCTGCCCGTCAATGGTCGGGTGACGGCTCGTCTCGACCAAAAAGTGTCTGCACTGGACGTTGTCGCTGAAGCGGCTTATGGTCGAAAGCACGTGTTGCTGGATGTAGCCCAGAGATTGGGAGTACGTCCTGCGGTCGCCCAGAAAATGATCCAGGTCAAAGCTGGTGATGCGGTGTCTGCAAATGAGGTCATTGCCGAGCGGGCGGGTTTGTTTGTGCATACAGTACGGGCGCCACAAAGTGGCCGTGTCGTTTTGGTCGAAGGGGGCAAAGTTTTGATGGAAGTGGGCGACTCGATTTATGAACTTCGAGCAGGTTTGCCTGGGGTGGTGGGGCGCATCATCCCTGAGCGGGGCGTGGAAATTGTGTTTTCTGGCGCTATGATTCAGGGTTTGTGGGGCAATGGCCGCGTGGACCTGGGAATGCTTTTTTCTGTGCTCAATGCTCCTGGAGATGTGCTCTCTCCAGATCAGTTAGATGTCAGCCTGCGAGGCTCGATTTTGCTCGGTGGACACTGCAACGATGGCCGTGTTCTTCAACTGGCGGCAGAATTGCCTGTCCGTGGTCTTATTCTAGGCAGCATGCTTCCCTCTTTGATTCCCCAGGCGCTGCAGGTTCCTTATCCAGTCATTGTGATTGATGGCTTTGGAAAGAAACCGCTCAATGCTGTGGCCTACAAATTGCTGACGACCAATGCAAAGCGCGAGGTTACACTGAATGCAGAACCCTATGACAGAAATCAGGGAACACATCCGGCGGTGTATATTCCGTTGCCGGTTGCGGAGGAACTTTCTCCCCCGCGCCAGATGGAGACACTTGCAGCCGGACAGCAGGTGAGAGTAACACGTGCTCCCCATGCTGGCTCAACTGGTTTATTGCTCAATCTTCAGCCCGGCTTGAGTGTGATGCCGAGTGGATTGCGCGTCCCCGCCGCAGAAATTCGTTTGGAGACGGGAGAACAAATTACTGTTCCCCTGGCTAATTTGGAAGTGATTGGATGATATAATACGCACGAGGAGGCGACCATGCTAGAAGAAAACGAGACTTTTGAAGGCTTTGAAATTCCCCCCGAAGAAGAACAGCCCCCTGAGGAGAAAGGCAATCGCACTTTCTGGATTATTGGGGGAGTTTTTGCCGGGCTGATCTTTGTCTCATTGATTTGCCTATTAATTTACTTATTGCTCATTCGCCCTCAAGCAGCGAATCGCACGGCTACGCAGGTGGCACAAAAAACGGCTGTCCAGGTAAGCAGCGAGACCCAGGTCGCCGCTCAAACGCAGACGGCTGAGGCTTCTTTGTGGACCCAGACTCCGCAGCCTACTCCAATGCCTACCAACACGCCTCGTCCTACCATTGCAGCGACCGCGACGTCAGTTGTTGTCCTTGCAACACCCACGGAGACTGCCACAATTGCTGCTACCCTGCAGGCCATTCAAACTCAACTCGCTGGCCAGATGACCCAAACCTTTGTGGCGCAAACAACTCGTGCGGTTGGTGGGGAGGGCCCCTTACCTACTACAGGTTTTGCCGACGAGGTTGGTTTACCTTTGCTTGTTTTGCTGACGTTTGCTCTCCTGGCGGTGATCTTTATTGCTCGCCGGATGCGCAGAGTGGCCTCTTAGGGTCATTTTGAGAATCTTGGAGACGTTTTCTTCAACGTTAGCGCTGGGTCACCTACTTGGCCGAAATTTAGTTCGGGTAGGCAGAACAATTGCTGCACATCTGTTTTGCCACAAAGAGATAGAGATAGATTTCTGTAAGGCCTTTGCTAGTTCTTCCGAATTTGCGTCGGAAAAGCAACAGGCAGCCTCGCATGGCTGCCTGTTTTTTTAGACGATCAGCGGAGGGAGAGGGATTCGAACCCCCGGTGACCTTTCGGCCACGACTGATTTCAAGTCAGTTGCCTTAAACCGCTCGGCCATCCCTCCGGGTGCGGCAGATTTTACCATAGAAGGGTCTGCCAAAGAAGTGCGCGAAAGCGGCCTTCTCGAGGAGATTTTTGTGCCTCAGCGCGTCCGTCGGAACGTGATCCGAATCAGATTCTGATTACAATCTTCGAAGGTATCAAAATAAACCTTATCGGTCAAAGCCTGACCGGCGTTATCAAAGAGTTGAATCCACAGCGTTTGGGTGGAAGCAATTGGGCGGTCTGCCAGCACGAACTCGAATCCCGATTCACCGAAGGCCGGTGCGCTCCCACTTAACTTCAATTGATTGACCGTTACTTCACCCAGCATGCCACCCAGTTGAATCGTCTGGAATTTGAGCGGTTCTCCGTCCAGGCCCAGGACTGAGCCACCGATACCCAGCCAATCACAGCCCTTCTCTGGGTGAACAACCGTGCTGGCCTCATAGACGATTTCTGCCATGGCCGGCATGGGCGTGGAGGTGATGGTGGGGGTGAAGGTCTCGGTAATGGTGGGGGTACGGGTGGCAGTAATCTGGTCTGGTCGCGGGGTCCAGGACGGAGCGCGGGTGCGGGTGGCGGTCGGCTTGATCGTCGGCGAAGGGGTCCAGGTCGGAGGTTGCTGGATGGGGGTGATGGTGGGAGTTTCGGTGTAGAAAACGGTCGGGGAAGGTGGCGGAGGAAACGGGTTTAGCGCAAAGCGTGGATTGCGAAAGATTGTCACAAAGTACAATAACACACAACCCGTCGCCAGCAAGACCAGAATAGTCAGGATATTCCACAGCAGAGCCGTTTTCTTTTTATTACGACGAGCAGCAGGCTTGGAGTAGGCCATATCTTCCTCCCAATCAGGGGGCTATCTCTTCTATAGTACTCGCATTACGCTGTTGAGTCAACCAATCTTGGAGAGCATGTTCCTGCAAAGTTAGGAGTGCATCGGATGAAAGCGGGCGGGCAGGATCCCTTTCGACCAGGTAGAGGATGTGATACCCAATTGTGCTTTGCAAAACCGGACTGTATTCTCCCGGTTGCAGCGCAAAGGCTGCGGCTTCGATTTCGGGGTGGGGCAGGTAGCCGCGCGGGAACCAGCCCAGTTCGCCCTTTGTGATGGGGTCGTATTGTTCGGCCAGGGTGTTGAAGTCCCAGCCGGCCTGCAGGAGGGCAAGGACGTTTTGCGCATCTTCCCCATTATAGAACAAAATCTGGCGAACATGGACCTGTTCGGCTGTGGTGGGAACGGCGGCGAGAATCTGGTCGCGCATCCAGGCGGCGGCAATCTGGCGGCGCAGCGCGGACCGGAAGTCTGCTTCGGTGTAGCCGTGGGCCGTCATCCAGGCTGAGAGCGCCTCTGCTCCGCCAACCTGGGCG
>Ga0124942_1079111_pt1 | contig 10976 bp, 8 predicted proteins | sample YNPNP_0600MetaT_FD_92942 | JGI IMG/M metagenome (GOLD analysis project Ga0124942, IMG submission 92942) | Anoxygenic and chlorotrophic microbial mat microbial communities from Yellowstone National Park, USA - YNP NP_0600 MetaT (Metagenome... ... | reverse complement strand
GCTGAGACGGAGACAGCTGCGGAACAAGCGTTGGCTCGTTTAGATGAGCTGCTTACCCAGCGCCGTTCTTCTATTGAGCAGGAATATAGACCGCAAAGTGTTGAATCAGCAGCGAAAGCGCTTCCCGATTCTCAGTGGGTGTTGGTCTCAGTCGCAGGGCGGTATGCTGCAGGTGTTAGCCGCGAAGCACTATCTCTTGGAAAACATGTTTTTCTCTTTAGCGATAATGTATCAGTAGAAGATGAGATATCGCTGAAAGAAATGGCAGCCCAAAAAGGCTTGCTGGTCATGGGTCCTGATTGCGGTACAGCTGTAGTACGCGGTATAGGGCTAGGATTTGCCAACAAAGTTAGGTTGGGCCCAATCGGAGTGGTAGCGGCGGCAGGTACTGGGCTGCAGCAGGTTTCGGCGCGCATTCATCAATTGGGCAGCGGTATGACGTTTGGAATTGGCACCGGGGGGCGTGATTTATCAGAAAAAGTAGGTGCGAAAACGTTTTTGATGGGGCTGGATGCTTTGAGCCGCGATTCTGATACGAAAGTGATTGTCTTGGTATCAAAACCGCCAGCACCTAAAGTAGCTCAGCTTGTGTTGGAACGGGCCAAAGCAGCCGGCAAGCCGGTAGTTATTAGTTTTGTAGGGTATGTCTCACGCACTAGGGAGATTGACAATCTCATCTTTGCCAGCGGCTTGGATGATGCAGCGCGAATAGCAGTGGATTTAGTGAAATCGGGCGCAGGCAGCAAACAGCAGCGCAAAGTGGAGCTTCCTGTCAGCAAATTTGCTGCAGGACAAAAGTATTTCCGCGGTCTGTTTTCTGGTGGAACGCTGGCTTATGAAGCACAGCACATTCTCAAGGATTATTTACCGCGGGTATTAGCCAATGCTCCAATTAACAAAGAGGATAAGCTGCCCAATTCATTGGTAAGTCAAGAGCATTGTATTGTGGATTTGGGAGAAGATGAATTCACGGTAGGACGTTTGCACCCGATGATGGATAATGAGCTGCGCATTCGAAGGTTAATGGAAGAGGCGGCTGATCCATCTGTTGCAGTGATTATGCTGGATGTTGTCATCGGGTATGGTTCACACCCTGATCCTGCCAGTGAACTAGCGCCGGCTATTGCAGAAGCCAAAGCTTTAGCTGAAAAAGCTGGGCGTTACCTCGAAGTAGTGGCAGTGGTAACAGGTACAGATGAAGACCCGCAAAACATCAATAGCCAAATAGCACAGCTGAAAAAGGTGGGGGCTTGGGTTGATGTGGATAACGAGATAGTTGTGCGCTATGCGGGAGCATTAGTGCAAGCTCTTAACCAAGAGGAAACTCAAGCGGCTTTTTCCTTCAAGCCGGTGGATTTGGATGTGATTAAAAAACCAGTGGTAGCTATTAACGTTGGTTTAGAGTCCTTTGCTCAAAATTTGATTGCCCAAAAAGTTGAGGTCATGCATGTGGATTGGCGACCTCCAGCCGGCGGCAATGAGAAATTGGCTTCGATTTTGCAGCGTATGAAGCAGCAAAAGTAATTATTTTTGGAGGTTTATTATGATTGATGTAGAAAAGGCAAATACTGAAACTGTAACACGGATGATGGACGCTCATCCAGTACTTATTGGGATGGGTAAAGCCATTGAAGTGATACCCGGAATGAAGGAGAACTTGTTCTTGCATGCAGGTCCCCCCATTACTTGGGAACGAATGGCTGGACCAATGAAAGGCAATATCGTGGGGGCGATGATTTTTGAAGGAATGGCAAAGAATTGGGATGAAGCTGAAGCCCTTATTAAAAAAGGTAAAGTGGAATTTGCACCTTGCCATCATCACGCTGCGGCAGGACCTATGGCAGGTGTGATTTCTCCTTCTATGCTTGTTTATATTATTGAGAACAAGACGCATGGCAATCGGGCATATTCCAATCTTAATGAAGGGCGCGGTAAAGTAATGCGCATGGGCGCATATAGTGATGATGTGATTGAAAAATTGCGTTGGATTGAAGGTGTTCTTGGACCTACAGTAAAGGCAGCCATCGAAGATGTGGGTGGTGTAGATATACGCGCCTTGCTTGGGAAGGCACTGCACATGGGAGATGATGGACATAACCGTTTGGATGCAGCCTCGATTCAATACACGGTTGCATTGGCACCGGGCATTGCAAGAACAGCTAAGGATACTAAAACAGCCGGCGAGGTGATTAAGTTCTTGGGTGATAATGCTTTGAGTGTACTAAACCCCGTGATGGCTTCCTGCAAGGCAATGTGTGATGCAGGACACAATATTGAAGGCAGTACAATTGTTACAGTAATGGCGCGTAATGGAACTGATTTTGGCATTCGAGTAAGCGGTTTAGGAGATCGATGGTTTACTGGTCCAGCTGGAAAGGTAAAAGCATTGTACTTCCCCGGCTTTACCGAGAAGGACGCGAACCCAGATATTGGGGACAGCACTATCACAGAAACAGCTGGAATCGGTGGTTTTGCTATGGCAGCCGCGCCAGCTATTGTAACCTTTATCAGCGGGAAACCAAAGGATGCTGTCAATACAACTTTAGATATGTATGAAATTACTTATGCTGAGCATAAGTTCTTCACTATTCCGTATTTAGACTTTCGCGGTACACCGACTGGAATTGATATTCGCAAGGTGATTGAGAAGAATATGCTGCCGCGGGTGAACACTGGTGTAGCTCATAAAGACCCCGGAGTAGGTCAAGTTGGAGCCGGTGTAGTCAGCCCGCCAGCCAATATCTTTGAAGATGCACTGGTCGCGTTTGCCGAGAAGTATAACATCTAATTTTTTAGCAGTTGCGATTTGGAGGTTTAATTATTATGGAGCGCGAAAAGTTTATCAAGATGATGGCGGAAGCCAAAATGTATGATCTGACTCAGGACTGCAGTATTTTTACACCGCCCTGGCCGGGGGAAAAAGCACTAGAAGTTCATTTCTTCAAAAGAGTTACAGGAGCTTATGGCGGTGGACAAGGTGCGAATGGGCAGATTCTGAATTGGAGCAATACTGTTGGAACACACTTAGTTGGTGAACGCGCTTTTCATTCAGGCGGGCGCGCCATCAGCGATATTCCTCTTAAAGATTTGTGCGGTCCCGGCGTGATTGTGGATATTTCGGATATGGTTTCGGATTATAGTTTGTACACGCCGGAGATGATTATGAAGAAAGCCAAGGTTGAAAAAGGCGATATTCTCATTATCAATACTGGCTATCACCGCTATTCTTTTGATCAGCCGGATGTATTCAATGAGCATGCCCAAGGTGGTGTGGAATCGAAGGAGTTTGGTTTCTTAGTACGCCATCCAGGACCATCGCCAGATTTTTATAAGTGGGCGTTGGATATGAAGCTTAAAGTTATTGGCGTTGACTGCGGCTGTGCAGAGCATCCCATGAATACACCCATCCGCCGCATGCATGAGAATCATTTTAAGCGCGCTGAGGAAAAGTTAAAGAAGGAATATGGGAAGAGCTGGGACGAAATGTTCCCACAGGATGAGTACTACGAGATGACGCATATTACCATGCCCAAAGCGCACTTAGTATTTGTCGAGGCGATAGTGGGTGAAATTGACAAGCTTAAGAATCAACGAGCTTGGATTGCTATAATGCCAATTCCTTTCATGGAAGTAGAGACAGCTTGGGCAAGGGTAGCAGCTTATCAGGCACCGGAATGGATGAGTGAAGTGGAGTTCATGAAAGAGATGGAAGCTGCTGAAATGCTTGATATGACGGTTCCCTTCAGCGTGCAAACTCCTCAATGGTTGAATTATGTGCCGTTGAGTGTAACCTATACCAAACGAGTGGGTGGTCAGTACTTTGGTATGGGACGTAATGGCTCTATCTGCAATGCCAGCATTCACCTTGCCACTCACATGGATGGTGAGAAGCACTTCTACCCTGCGGGACGCACGATTGGACAGGTGCCGCTGAATGAATGGGTGGGGCCAGGTGTGATTGCTGATATTTCGCATCTTGTTAGTGATTCGAGTGTTTATACTCCCAAGATGATCCATGATGTAGTAGATATTCGCAAAGGAGATATTCTCGTCATTAAAACTGGTTGGAACAAATATGGCTGGTGCAGCCCAGAATCAGATGAATTTAGATATATGGTTAAACATCCGGGACCTTCACCAGATTTCTCAAAATGGGCTGCAGATATGCAGATCAAATGGATTGGTGTAGATGCAGTCAGTGCGGATCATCCCATGAATACAATTATGCGTATTTGGCATCCTAAAACCTTTGCTGAAGCCAATGCTAAACTCAAACGAGATTTTGGTAAGGAGTGGGATGAGATGTATCCTTTGGATGAGTATTATCAGGATATGCACTTGAATCTATTCCCTAAACGCATTGTTCATGCTGAGAATTTAGCGGGTGATATAGCTCATGCCCAGAGCGGACGATACTATATTGGCTGCTACTTGCAGAAAGCTATGGAAGCAGAATCTATGTGGGGAAGATTCGTAGCTTTCAAAGAAGGAAAATAAGCACTAGTTTTATCAAAGGAGGCTTAGAGGTGGACGCGCTAAGCCTCCTTGAGGAAGTTAAGGAGGCATCGAACTATGAAGCCAGCTCCATTTGATTATTATGCACCGACTTCACTTGAAGAGGCATTGGATACGCTGGCGCAACTTGGATATGACGGTAAAGTGCTGGCTGGAGGTCAAAGCCTAGTGGCGGCGATGAATTTCCGGATGGCGCAACCAGCTGCGCTAGTTGATTTAAACAATGTGAGTGAATTATTTTATATCAAACCTGCTGCAGATGGCGGGTTGTTGATTGGGACTATGACACGCTCAAGTACTGTTGAGCATGATCCTTTAATTGAGAAGAAGGCTCCTTTGATTCACGAAGCAATGCCGAATGTAGCTCATCCACAAATACGAAATCGGGGAACTTTTGGAGGAGCAGTTGCGCATGCGGATCCGGCTGGGCAAGCTCCGGGTTTAGTATTAGCTCTGCAAGCTAAGCTGTTGGTGAAGAGCAAGAACGCGGAACGCTGGGTAGCTGCAGAAGACTTTTTTATGGGACCTTTCAGTCCGGCGGTGGAGCCGGGCGAAATGCTGGTAGAGATAGCTTTACCGCCTTTACCGCCGCGCACAGGCACTTGCTATCAGCATGTAGCCCGCCAGAAGGGTGCAACATCTTTGGTCGGGTGTTCTACGGTTGTAACGTTGGATGAAAAAGGTGCCTGTAAAGCTGCAACGATGGTGCTTTCTGCTGTAGGAGAAACACCATTGGCAGTACCGCAAGCAGCACAACTCTTGATTGGGCAAAAGCCATCCGAGGAAGGGATACGAGCTGCAGCTGAACAAGCTGCCAAGGAGATCGATCCGGGGTCGGATATTCACGCTACGGCTGAATATCGGCGGCATTTAGCCAAAGTGCTGGTGCAACATACATTAAAGGTAGCCTTTGCGCGTGCTGCTCAGGGAGGTTAAGATGAGTAAGCTTTATCCAATAAAAGTAAATGTAAATGGCACAATTTATGAACGTAATGTGGATGCACGGATGATGTTAAGCGATTTTATCCGTCATGAGCTTGGGTTGACGGGAACGCATGTCGGATGTGAACACGGGGTGTGTGGAGCTTGTACTGTTCTTTTTGATGGAAAGCCGGTGCGTTCTTGTTTGATGTTCGCTGTACAAGCAAATAATCATGAAGTACGTACTGTGGAAAGCTTAGGCGACAAGGATCACCTGCACCCAATTCAGGAGGCGTTTCATGAAAAGCATGGCTTGCAGTGTGGTTTCTGCACGCCGGGTTTTCTTATGACGGTAACAGCTTTTCTTGAGGAGAATCCTCATCCCTCGCGGGAAGAGATTAGAGAAGCGATTAGTGGCAATATCTGCCGCTGCACCGGCTATGAGTTCATCATTGATTCAGTGGAATTAGCTGCTCAGAAACTAGCTGCGGCAGAGAAAGCATAGTGTGAGGTAATCCTATGTCGTATAAAATAATTGGACAACGAATAACCAGAAACGAAGATGCGCAGTTGTTAAGCGGTAGTGCTTTGTTTTTAGATGATGTTCATCTGCCGGGCATGTTGCATGCGGCTTTTTTGCGCAGCGATTATGCGCATGCGCGAATTAAGTCCATTGATACTTCGGCAGCAAAGCAGCGTTCCGGGGTTGTAGCTGTATATACTGCAGAGGATTTTGGAGATTACTGGCATGTAGGTCCTTTGCAAGTACCGCCACCTTTAGCCATAGCAGGAGCGAAGTTTAATGCCAGACCATTACCGCCGATTGCTAAGGATAAGGTGCGTTTTTCCGGCGAACCTTTAGCGGTGGTTATAGCGGAGAGCCGCTATATTGCTGAAGATGCCTTAGCAGATATTATTGTGGATTTAGAGCCTTTACCTGCAGTAACAGATCTTGAAAAAGCATTACAACCTGAATCCCCGTTGGTGCATGATGATTTGGGCACGAACCTTGCTGCTGATGTGCAGCAGGAACATGGAAATTATGCAGAGGCTGCAGCTAAGGCAGATGTGATTATAAAGCGACGCTTTTATATTGACCGGGGTGCATCGGGCGCTATGGAAAATCGCGGTTTTATCGTAGATTGGGATGAAAAAACACAGACCATGACTTGCTGGAGCAATTGCCAAGCGCCTATTCCTTTACGTAATACCATTGCCGCTAATTTAGGTTTAGCAGCTTCACAAGTGCGTTTGATCACCCCATTTGTCGGAGGTGGTTTTGGACCTAAGATAATGACATCTCAAGCGGATGATGTGCTTTTACCGTGGATTTCAATGAAGCTCAAACGTCCTATTAAATGGGTGGAGGATCGACGCGAAAATTTCTTGGCGACGACATCGGAACGCGACCAAATTCATGATGTAGAAATAGCCTTGACAAAAGATGGGCGTATTTTGGGTTTAAAGGATGTATTTTATCATAATACAGGTGCTTATGACCCCTACGGAATGACAGTACCATTAAATACGCAAACCCACACAACCGGCTCTTATGATATTCCTAATTTCTACACGCGGGTCATTATGGTCTTTACGAATAAGATGGTAGTAACACCGGTACGCGGTGCGGGCAGAATGTATGGCGTCTATGTTATGGAAAGGATGATGGATATTGCGGCAAAAGAATTGAACATAGACCCAGTTGAGCTGCGTTTAAAGAACATGATTCAGCCTAATCAATACCCTTATAAAACCGGGATTATTGGGCAAGATTTTGTTGAAAACGTATTAGATAGCGGCAATTATCCTGCCACGCTTAAGAAAGCCGTGGAGATTATTGGCTACGAAAAATTCATTAAAGAGGAACAACCGCGTCTGAGAGCAGAAGGCAAAAAAGTAGGCATTGGTGTAGTATGCTTTGTAGAAGGAACTGCAGTTGGTCCTTATGAAGGAGCGCGGGTTAATGTAGATGGAAGCGGAAAAGTGACTGTAGTAACTGGCATCAGCACCCAAGGTCAGGGACATTTTACTTCCTTTGCCCAACTTGCAGCAGAACAGTTAGGTGTTAGTGTAAGAGATGTACGCGTTATTACAGGCGATACAGGGCATTTTCATTGGGGAGCTGGGACTTTTGCCAGCCGCGGAGCAACAGTGGCAGGTAATGCAATCTATTCCGCAGCAACTAAAGTACGCAATAAAGCGCTGCAATTAGCCAGCAGTATCTTGGAAGCGCCGGTAGAAGAGTTAGAGTTAGCCGATGGAGTAGTGCGTATAGCCGATGTCCCTAGCAAATTCATTACTTTGGGAGAATTGGCGATGCGAGCAAACCCAACGCGCGGCACGATTGATCCTAATATGGAGCCCGGTTTAGAAGCAACTGCTTTCTATGGACCGCCGCATGGTGCTACAGGACAAGGCGCGGTAGCTATGATCGTTGAAGTTGATCCGGAAACTTACTTAGTAAAGATCAAACGCTTTGTTATCGCACATGACTGTGGTACGGTGATCAACCCGCTCATTCTGGATGGTCAGATTATGGGGGGAGTATCTATGGGGATTGGAAATGCATTTTATGAGCGGATGGTGTATGACGAGAACGGTCAATTGCTAAATGCGTCATTGATGGATTACTTGCTACCAGTGTCAACTGATATGCCACCCAAGATGGAGCTAGCCCATTTCTCCACTCCATCTCCCTTAAATCAATTAGGAGCGAAGGGAATTGGAGAAGCAGGTGCTATTCCAACTCCAGCAGCATTTGCTTCAGCTGTTGAGAATGCGCTGAAGGATGAAGGGGTTGAAATATTGGAATCCCCACTGGACCCGTGCCGTTTATGGCAGCTTGTACAACAAAAACAATAATTAATGTGTAAATATAAAAATATGAGGTAGGTTTTTATTATGAAATTAGAAGGTGAACATGTGTTTAATGGTCCGCAAGCAGATGTTTGGGAGATGTTTTACGATCCAAACGTTTTAGCCAGTGCTTTACCTGGTACACAAAGCCTTACACTGATAGGGAAGAATGAATATGAAGGCAAAATGTTTGTACGGGTTGGACCTGTTTCGGGTGTATTTGATGGAAAATTATTGATTTCTAATGAAGTACCTCCTGAAAGCTGTACCTTGACAGTAGATGGAAAGGGAGCGCCGGGGTTTGTTAAAGGCTCAGGTGATGTGAAATTTGTGGCACAAGCAGATGGAACAACCTTGATGAAGTATGAAGGTGAGGTACAGCTTGGGGGTACGCTTGCTAGTGTTGGACAGCGGATGATTGACAGTGTGGCAAAGAGCATGATTCGGCAGGCTTTTGAATCGTTGGATAAAGCCTTGCAAGAGCGGATTGCTGCTAAAGCAGAAGGCCGAGCGGCGGAATATAAACCCCCTTCGGAAGCTGAATTTGCTGCAGCTGTGGCAAAGGACATGGGCAAAAGCGTTTTGCAATCCCAAGAAGCACGTGTGATCATGTATGTGGTGCCGGCACTACTCATTTTGGGTATTATTGCCTACTTCTTGTCGAACTTGCCAAAATAAGGTACAGACAAAAGAGGTAAGTAAATTTGGTTGAATACGGGGCTGAAAGTAAAAGCATAACGGAAGATGCTTTGCTTTACCTGCATAAATAAAAAAATTTAATAAGTTTAGAGGAGTTTTATTAGTTATGACAAATCAAGACCCGAAAGCGACTGCCAAGAAGAGCGAAAACGATAGTGTACTTCAAACCCAAGAAGCAAGGGTGATCATGTATATTGTGCCCGCTTTGTTGATTCTTGGTATACTCGCTTATTTACTAAAGCAGTAAGTAAGTGTTGTAGTGTTCATAATCGAGCTGGTTTTACCATCTGAATCTGGAAAGAGAATAGAGGGTAATAAGTGAAAGGAGGTGATGCATCAAAGTAGGATAAAAGCAAAAGTGTTGTATTTTCTAGGTGAGCTGCAATCAAATTCATGCTGCCTAGGAGCGGGGCACAAGATAAGGGTTTTTACCTAAGCGAGTGCCGGCGCGGTTAAGTGGTCTTTCAAGTATCAAAATTATTATTAAATGGCGTTTTGAAATCAAAAGTATTTTAGAAAAGGAAGGATTAGTATGGCTACAGAAACAAAAGTCATGGGTTATCTACCAAATGACACCCCCCCGTTTGGACAGATGGTTCTGCTTGGTTTGCAGCACGTATTGACCATGTTCCCAGCCACAGTGTTATGTGCTATTCTGATGAAGTTCCCTGTAAGCACGGTATTAACCATTACAGGGTTAGGCACTGTAGTAACGCTGATTGGGGCGAAATTGAGCATTGGCAAATATATTCCACTATACTATGGCTCAAGCTTCAGCTATATCACTGCGGTAGCGGGAATTATGGCGGCTAAAGGGGTTCCTGCAGACGCTGCGGTTGCACCTCCCGAAGTAATATCGGTTGTTGTAGCTGGCTTTATCGCTACAGGTATCATCAATATCATTGTGGGCCTCATTATCCGTCTTTCTGGAGGTAAAGAGGGTCTGGATTATATATTGCCTGCTATTGTAACCGGTCCAGTAGCATGTACGATTGGTATTGGGTTAGGTGCAGCGGCTTTAGGTATGGCAAGCGGCACTTGCTGTGGGGTTTCCGATCCATCTATGCAGCTAAAGTGGTGGACAGCAGCAGTGATTACCTTATTAGCCGCTTTTATTCTATCGGTGTATCTGCAGGGCAAAGGCTTCATTGGCATGCTTCCCATCCTTTTGGCTGCGATCCTTGGTTATATAGTGGCAATTCCTTTAGGGTTGGTGAACTTTGCTAATTTTGGAAAGGAGGCTTTCTTTAGAGCACCGCAGATCAACTTCCCAACCTTTAATGATCCGCTTACCGTAACGGTCATTGTAGGGGTTGGAATTATGGCTATTGCCACTATCCCTGAGTCGACTGCGCATCTATATCAGATCAGCCTCTATGTAGATCACATAGCAGACCTGCTGGGAAAACCGCGCTATAATCTAGCACAATATATTGGTTTGAACCTGATGCTGGATGGGTTGGATGACTTTATCAATGGTTTGTTTGGCTCAACCGCTGGTACAAACTATGGTGAGAACAACTCACTCATGGTGATCACCCGCAACTATTCAGGACCTGCCCTAATCAGTGCAGGTGTTATCGCAATGATTTTGGGCTTTATTGGTCCTTTGGCTGAAGCGATTGCCTCTATTCCTACGGCAGTATCTGGCGGTTTAGCTATCTACCTGTTTGGTGTGATTGGTATGCAAGGTATTGCACTCATGATGGCGGAAAAGGTCAACCTGTATGATCCAAAGCAGCTTGCCATTGGTGCTGCGATTCTTATTATCGGCATCGGCGGCAACATTGGTTTCCCCGGTGGGTTCTTACCAATCCCGCTACTGCAAGGCGTATTCCCCAATGGGTGGCCGGCAATTGCGACTGGTGCGGTTGTAGGCATCGTGATGAACCTGATCACATCGATTTTCAAAGCCCCTGAAGTGCGGGCGGATATTCTCAACCAGTAATTTTGGTTTAGATTTTCAGTGTATCCATTGATAAGGC
>Ga0124942_1172109_pt1 | contig 11198 bp, 10 predicted proteins | sample YNPNP_0600MetaT_FD_92942 | JGI IMG/M metagenome (GOLD analysis project Ga0124942, IMG submission 92942) | Anoxygenic and chlorotrophic microbial mat microbial communities from Yellowstone National Park, USA - YNP NP_0600 MetaT (Metagenome... ... | reverse complement strand
TCACACGCTCGGGTTAGAATATCGCATCAATCCAAATCTCTTATTGGAAATGCAATACGATTATAATAGCCTGCTGTTATGGCAGAAAGAGGATAAGCGAATTATGCTGCGACACTCATTCCCATTTTAACGTGACATTAATTTAATTCAAGCGATTTTTTCCTTTACAAAGTTAGAAAAATTTCGTATTTTTCATGTTGCAATTTTTAGGAGGTTCGAACATGAAGCTGCAGCCTGCCGTCAGAACTCGGATCGGGCAGATATATGTGATGGTATTGCTGGTCGGGCTGATTCCCTTTACGGCGTATAGCCAATATTCGACCGTTAAACTATTGGGGGTCACCATCGAGGGATTGAAGACCGCCGACCCGGCAATTATTCAGATCAATTCTGGTTTAACCCAGGGGAAGGAAATCACCGCCGATGACATTCAAACTGCGGTGAAAAACCTCTGGAGCCTGAATCTGTTTTCGGATGTGGAGATCTATCAGGACAAGGAACTGCCAGGTGGGATTTATATTACGATTCGAGTGAAAGAGTATCCGCGCCTGGAAAAATATGAGTTGAATGGTAACAAGAAACTCAAAAAGGAAGATATCGATAAAGAACTCTCGTTTTATCGGGGTCAGGTAGTTTCGCCGTATCAGATCAATAAGGCCCGAAGAAAATTGAAAAAAATGTACGCAGATAAGGGGTATCTGCTGGCAGAAATCACGGCCGAGACATATGATGCCGAAAAGGATGGCAAAGCGATTCTGACCTTCAATATTAAAGAGGGCGAAAAAGTTCAGATCAAGCAGATCAATTTTGAGGGCAATGAGCACATCTCCGATGGCAAGCTGCGCAAGCAGATGAAGAAGACCAAAGAAGATCGCTGGTGGCGAGGCGCCGATTTTAATCGCAAGGAATACGAGAAAGATTTGGTGAAGGTGGTGGAGTATTATCGGAATCAAGGTTTTCGCGATGCTGAAATCATCAGCGACTCGGTTTATTATGATGAGAGTCGAAAGGACCTGTTTATCGACATCGTCGTTCGTGAAGGAGAACGCTATTATATTGGGGATATCAGTTTCGTTGGCAATAAAATTTATACCAGCGAGCTGCTCCAGTCGCAATTGGGGTTTAGCAAAGGCGATGCTTACAGCCAGGAGAAGATTCAGAAGGCGATTATAGAGCGATTGGGGACGCTCTATTACGATAATGGGTATATCTACTCCCGCATCGATCCGAGGGAGATCCCAGTGGCACAGGATACGGTGGATATCCAGTTTACCGTCACTGAGGGGCAGCCGGTGAAGATCAATTTAATTCACATTGCTGGGAATACTAAGACCAAAGAGAAAGTGGTGCGGCGGGAACTGCGGATCAATCCGGGTGATGTGTTCAGCAAAGCAGCGCTGGAGCGAAGTCAGCGGGACGTATGGGTGTTGAATTATTTTTCCGATGTGAAGATCGATTACTGGCCAGTTAGCGATGATCAGATCGATCTCAAGTTCACCGTCGAGGAGAAATCCACCGATTTGGCGAATATGTCTGCTGGCTGGAGCGAGCGCGATAAGATCATCGGCAGTATCGGCGTTGCGATGAACAATTTATTCGGCAACGGTCAGCAATTGAGTTTTGACTGGAATTTTGGGCGATACTATCGATCGTTTCAAATCGGCTTCACCGAGCCATGGCTCATGGATACGCCCACCCTGGCCGGATTCAGCATCTACGATACCAAACGGGATGCGCAGTATATTGGCTATAGCCAGAGGAGCAGCGGCGGTCAGTTTCGACTGGGTCGACGGCTCCGGTGGCCTGACAATTATTTCCGAGGGGATATCATCTATCGGATCGATCGGACCGAGCTGGGGGATTTCTCGCCGTACGTCGTCGCGGCTAATCCCAATAATATTGTCGGCGAAGAATGGCCTTTGATCTCCAGTAGCATTACTCAGATCATTAGTCGCAATAGCCTCAATCGCCCTGAGTTTCCAACTGATGGTTCAGAGGTGTCATTATCCGCCGAGTTTGCTGGCGGTTTTTTAGGTGGGAATGTGGGGTATCATAAATACACTTTCGCGGCGAGTTGGTTTACTCCAGCCATCTGGAAATTGGTGTTGTACAACCATGCCATGGCCGGATATCTTGATGGCTGGACCAAAACTTCGAAGATCCCATATCTCGAATACTTCTTTCTGGGCGGAGAGGGCATGACCCGGTCAACCCCGTTGCGCGGCTATGATGATCCCTTGGCTGGCTATGCCACATCGCCAGGTGGAAAAGTCATGCTCAAATACACCACAGAGCTTCGGTTCCCGATCATTCCTAACCCCACTATGTTCGGTTTGATCTTCGCGGAGGCTGGTAATAGCTGGGTCAATATATCAGATACCGACCCGTTTGACCTGCGACGCTCGGTAGGCATCGGTGCCCGGCTGTTCATGCCCATGATTGGGATCATTGGTTTCGATTATGCCTATGGTTTCGATAATTACGATGTCAATGGCCGACGCTACGGCAAATGGAAGCCGCATTTCGTATTCGGACGAAGCTTTTAATGAATCGGACCGAGTTTGATTGAATATTGCCGGTCGCTACCGCCATCCTTTCAAAGAAGGGGAAGCGAAAATCTGTTAATAAAAATTATTCACGCAAAAGCAAAACCTAACAAGAATCAATAAACCAATTTGAACAGCTACGGAGGATAAGATGTTATTCAGAAATCTAAGCAAAGTGATTTTAGCATTAGGTCTCATCGCTCTCATGGTGACGCCTGGTTTTAGCCAGAAAATGAAAATTGGAGTGGTTCATTCTCAAAAAGTCATTGCTGAATTGAAGGAATGGCAGGACGCACAGAAGAAATTGGATGAAGTCATTCGTCAGTGGGAGAATGAAGGCCAGGAGATGTTGCAGCGCCTACAGCAACTGCGCGAGCAATATGATGCTCAGAGCTTATTATTGAGCGAGACCAAGAAGAAAGAAAAACAGCAGGAGCTGGATGCATTGTCCATGCAGTTGCAGAAATTTCAACGTGAGAAATTTGATCCCCAATCTGGCGAAGTGGTGCGAAAACAGGCTGAGTTCATTCAGCCAGTCCTGGACAAGATCAACGCGGTGATCAAGAAGATCGGAGACGAAGAGAAGTTCGATTATATTTTTGACACCAACAATGGTGCTATTTTGTATTTTGGCCCAGATCAGCCGGATTTGACGGATCGGGTGCTGGCGGAGCTCAATAAGGGGCAGTCCGTGAAGAGTGAGCCAGCCAAAGGAAAAGATAGTCGATAACAATTCAGCGACGATCGCTGATCGAGGAGCGTTATGGAACTGACATTAGCCGAGATTGCCGCACTGGTGCAGGGAGATCTGGATGGGGATGGCTCGATCAAGATTCGCGATGTGGCAAAGATCGAAACGGCTAATCCAGGCGAAATCACTTTCTTGTCTAATCCGAAATACGCGAAATATGTAGAATTGACCAAGGCGGCCGCGATCCTGGTTCCCCGTGATTTTCCGGCCATCGATCGGCCAGTGATCCGTACCCAGAATCCTTATTTCGCCTTTTTGAAGGTATTGCAGACGTTTCATCCCCCAGTCGTGACGGTGGCGGAGGGGATTCATCCGACTGCCATTGTGGATGCCACGACCCAGCTCGGCAAAAATATTCGGATCGGCGCTGGCGTGGTGATCGATAAACATTGTCGCATAGGCGATGAGGTGGTTATTCATCCCGGCGTGGTGATCGGTCCTGAAGTAGAGATCGGCCATCGCACATTGATTTATTCCAACGTAGCGATCCGTGAGCGGGTGCGGATCGGCACCAACGTGATCATCCACAGCGGCACGGTCATCGGGTCGGATGGATTTGGGTTTGCGCGGGAAGGGCAGCAATATTTTAAAATTCCGCAGGTGGGGACGGTAATTATTGAGGATGATGTGGAGATCGGCGCCAATTGTGCCATCGATCGAGCGACCCTGGGCGCCACGATCATTCGTCGGGGCGCAAAACTGGATAACTTGATTCAGGTCGCCCATAATGTCGAGATCGGAGAAAACACAGTGATCGCAGCTCAAACCGGTATCTCTGGCAGCACAAAGATCGGAAAAAATGTGATGATTGGTGGTCAGGTTGGGTTTGTCGGCCATATTGAGATTGGCGATAACACAACCATTGGCGCCCAGTCTGGGGTCTCAAAAAGCTTGCCCGCCAATTCAATCTATTTTGGTTATCCAGCTCGGCCGATGATGCAAGCCAAACGCGAGGAAGCGGCCCTTCGTCGATTGCCCGATTTGTTAAAGAAAATCTCCGACCTGGAGGCCAAATTGGAAAAGTTGCTTTCCAAATAACAAGTTGGACAGCTTTGTGGGAAAATGCTCCCAATCGGGCTAATTATAGTTAGTATAGAGCTGATCACTGACTTCAAGGTAAATATCTACCAATAAGAACTCTTTTTCAGAAATGACGGGATGGTTTTTTGGCCCTCGATAAAAAGAGTGAAACATCGCTCGTTGCAGCAATTCGCGCACCAAATTGCGGCGAAGTCGAAGAAGCGTTCTAACGCCTAACTGTTTGCTGTTGCCAACAGCGAGGAGTATTTTCGCTGACCATAGGCCATCGGCGTCAGCCCGAACTGCTGCAATGCTGAACATGGGGGATAACCGAGTAAAGGGTTGTTTTCGATCCGTCAAATGGCTGAACAAATTCCAAAGATGGCTTTTTCTTGATTTGATGAAGGGCAGAATGAGCGAACCCTTTGTCCTAAAATTTATTCTGTTGCAAAATGGAGGGTAGGGAAACATAATTGAGAGCCATGACGATGTCAGGCTGTTGTTTTATGGGATGGCAAACAGAATGATTGTCTCAACCATTGATGCGAACAGTCAATTCGACGCCATTTGACGATTCACGCATCTGCGCGCAAGGTGAATATGTCGTATACGTTTTTATAGGGAGGTGTAATGTTAAAAAATCAACGAACTATTCGGCAACCAGTTTCGATATCGGGTGTGGGATTGCATACTGGCAATACCTCGACTTTGACGTTCCGGCCAGCTCCAGAGAACTACGGTATTCGATTCAAACGGACAGATATTCCTGACTGCCCAGAGATATTGGCGGACATTGAGCATGTGATCGATATCTCCCGGGGGACAACTATTGGTCAGAACTGCACCGTGATCCATACCGTGGAGCATGTCTTAGCCGCCATTGCTGGCTTGGAGATCGATAATATTCTGGTAGAATTGACCAACAACGAGCCGCCGGTCATCGATGGCAGCGCACTCCCGTTCGTTGAAATTTTGCTTCAAGCCGGGTTTGAGACGCAAAACTTGCCCAAGGATTATATCATCATTGAAAATACCATCGCCTATCATAACGAAGAACGCAAAGTCGATATCATCGTCGTGCCATCAGATCAATTTCGCATCACCTTTATGGTCGATTATCAGAACCCAGCCCTGGGCACGCAGTATACGTCGCTGTATTCTTTGGAGGACGAGTTCGTTACTGAATATGCCCCAGCGCGGACATTCTGTTTCCTTCACGAAGTGGAAATGCTGAAAGAGCAGGGGCTGATCAAAGGGGGCAATGTCGATAATGCTATCGTGATCATCGATCGTGACATTGACGAGAGCGAATTTGATCGACTGAAGCGCTTATTCAATATCCCCAACTCCGTGATATTGGGATCCAATGGCATCTTGGGGGGGAAGGAGCTGCGATTCTATAATGAGCCAGTGAGACATAAAGCGCTGGATTTGATCGGAGATCTGGCCCTATTGGGCGCACCATTGATCGGACATATCGTGGCTGCCCGGTCTGGCCATGCGGCCAATGTGGAACTGGTGAAGGTGCTTCGCAAGGAGCTCGAAAAGAAAAAGATCACGTCCAAATATCAAAAGCGCGCTGCCGGCAAGGGCGTGATGTTGGACATCAATGCCATCCAGAAGATCCTTCCGCATCGCTATCCATTTTTATTGGTTGATAAGATCATTGACTTGGTGCCCAAACAGCATGTGGTGGGAATCAAGAACGTGACGGCCAACGAACCGTTCTTCATCGGCCATTTCCCGGATCGCCCCATCATGCCCGGGGTGTTAATCATCGAGGCCATGGCCCAGGTCGGTGGCATTCTGCTGCTCGATGCCGAGGCCGATCCCAGCGATAAACTGGTATTCTTTACTGGGATCGATAATGTTCGATTCCGGAAACCAGTTATCCCAGGTGATCAACTCCGCTTCGAATTGGATATGGTTCGTTATCGTCGCTCCATTTGCAAAATGGCCGGGAAGGCGTTTGTTGGAGATGATTTGGTGTGCGAAGCAGAACTGTCTGCTGCGATTGTACCGCGTTAATGAAATTTTCGAATCCTCATTGAAAAATCCAGGAGAAATGCTGTGACGAATATTCATCCTACGGCAATTGTTGAGCCCGGAGCGCAACTTGGCGCAGATGTAACGATTGGTCCTTTCTCGATTGTTCAAGACGACGTGATTATCGGTGATGGCTGTCAGATTGCTTCGCACGTGCTGATCCATGCTGGGACGCGACTGGGCAAGGGCTGTCGCGTTTTTCATGGGGCGGTACTTGGAACAGATCCTCAAGATCTGAAATATGCTGGCGAAAAGACAACGCTGGAGATCGGGGATCATACGACCATCCGCGAGTTTTGTACGCTGAATCGTGGGAGCGCGCACCGCATGAAAACCGTGGTTGGTTCTCATACCCTGTTGATGGCATACGTCCATATTGCCCACGATTGCATCATCGGTAATCATGTCATTCTCGCGAATGCTGTCAATATGGCCGGTCATGTCACCATCGAAGATTACGCATCGGTCGGCGGCATGACGCCCATTCACCAGTTTGTCCGAATTGGCAAACACGCCTTTGTCGGTGGCGGATTGCGGGTCCCCAAAGATGTCCCCCCGTATATTCTGGCCGCTGATGAACCCCTTACTTACGAGGGAATCAATCGCGTAGGGTTATCTCGACGAGGCTTTTCCCCAGAGACGATGATGAAACTGCGTCAGGCATATAAATTGCTGTATCGGTCGGGGCTCAATGTGTCCCAGGCATTAAGCCAAATTGAAGCTACGGTTGAGCTCATTCCCGAGGTGCAAGATATTATTCATTTCATCCGAACTAGTGAACGGGGCATAATAAAATAAGCGATGGACAATTGGCGATTTCTCAATACCGGGGCCAAGAACGGATTCTTGAACATGGCCATCGATGAGGTTTTGGCGACCAGAACGGTCCCCAAGGATAATTGGTCGATATTTCGGGTTTATCAATGGCGACCGTATGCCATTTCTTTGGGGTATAATCAAGATCCCAATGATCTTGATCTGGAGAGATGTCATCAGGATCATATCGACGTGGTGCGACGACCGACTGGGGGAAGGGCAGTCTTGCATGCTGAGGAAATTACTTACAGCATCATCGTGCCCAAGAATTCGGATTTTTATTCAAAGGAAATCCTGACCACCTATAATCGCATTAATAAAGGCATATTGCAGGGGCTGCATTTGCTGGGCGTAAAGGCAGAACTGGTGGAACATACGGTCAGCAAAAAAAAAAAGTTCAGCCAGGGATAGTATCCCGTGCTTTTCTAAATCCGCTAAGTTTGAAATCGCCTATCAAGGGAAAAAATTGGTTGGCAGTGCCCAGCGGCGCTACGAAAATGCCATCCTCCAGCATGGATCGATCCTGGTGGGGGATTTTCATCTCCGGCTGGCAGATTATATCAAGGACTTGAAAGGAGCGCGGTTGGAAAAATTCCGACAGGCGCTGGCTGAAAAAACCATTACGATTTCCCAGATATTAGCTGCCCCAGTTAATTACGATCGAATCGTTTGGGCATTGAAAACTGGTTTTCAACAATGCTTTGATATTCATTTTTTTGAAGGACAATTAACTACTCAGGAATATGCTGAGGCACAGAAGCTCGCCAAGAAATATCAAAACTTAGGAGGATAATGCCATGAAGACTCGGTTCATCTGGATATCGCTCGTCGTCGTATGGCTGATTAGCTGCACCAGTTTGGGATGGAGCCAGGATTTGAACTTGGAGAATATGGTTCGGCCGCCCAGCACGGTGACGGATCCTGAGCAGGCGCGGACTCAAGCGATCGAGAACCTGGACGAAGCCATTGCACCACTGCTGGATATGTTCGCCTTCTACACCGGTGGAGGACTTTATCATTCGGCCAATATCCATGGTCTGGGAGGTTTTGATGTGGGGGTACGCGTGGTCACCATGATGATTACCAGCGATCAGAAACCAAATCTGCCATATCCTCAGAGCCCCGGCTATACGCCTGCCCAGGGAGGCATTTTCCGCGATGTTGATGTGATGCCTTTGCCGCTGCTTCAGGTCAATGTTGGGCTGCCGGGCGACCTTGAGGCAATGGGGCGCTTTTTCACTTATCGGATTGGCGAAGGAGAAGATGAGGGCAACATTACCCTGATCGGTCTGGGAGTTAAATATGGCCTGCTCCAAAACATGCTGCTCCCCCGCATCGCCATCGTGGCATCGTATCACTATCTCAATGTGCCAGAAAAATTCGATTTTGCCAGCGTAAATGATATCAGTGCGGCCTTAGTGATCAGCAAAGGCTTTCCTTTGATCGATTTTTATGGCGGCGTCGGATATGATTATACGACGCTCAAGGTGAAGCTCGATCTGGGCAATCCGATCGGCGAAGTCAATAAGGAGTATAATCAGGGCAATGTTCGAGGCAATGTTGGTTTGAAGATCAAGCCAATTCCGTTCCTGTTCATTCATGCCGATTATAATTTTGGCGGCTTTCAGGGGTTCAATGCCGGCCTGGGACTGAGCTTTCGATAATTGATCAATCGCCCCAACCGAACGATTCGCTGTTTGGGCTGAATTTCATGAAAAATTCCTTGATATGGCATGAAACGCGTTACCCTGCTGGGCGCCACTGGCTCCATCGGCAGAAACTGCCTGGAAGTCATCAACGCCCATCCCCACGATTTTAAGGTCATTGGGCTTTCCACCCACCATCGGGTGGATTTGCTATATCAGTACTGCCAGTTGTTTCACCCTGTGGCCGTGTGCATCACTGGGGATGATTTTCCATTATCCATCATTGACCAAATCGCCCAGTTGGGCGTCGAGGTCATTACCAGCGCGGAAGGGCTGGTGGAATTGGTCCAGCGATTCGATGTCGATATTTTGATCAATGGCCTAGTGGGAACCAGCGGATTACAAGCCACGGTGGCTGCTATCAAGCAACGAACCGATGTGGCTCTGGCCAACAAGGAACTCCTGGTAATGGCTGGTGAGATCATCACGTCGCTGGCGGAAATCTACGGTGTCAGGATATTGCCCATTGATAGCGAGCACAGCGCTATTTTTCAGTGCCTTCAGGGCGAAGATCCAGCTTGGATCGATCGGGTGATCCTCACCGCATCTGGTGGTCCTTTCCAAAAATATTCGCCCGAACAGCTGGACCAGGTCACTGTTGAACAGGCCGTGCACCATCCCAATTGGTGCATGGGGAAAAATATCAGCATCGATGCGGCCACGCTGATGAATAAGGGGTTTGATGTCATCGAAGCCCATTGGCTGTTTCATGTGCCAGGCGAACGCATCGAAGTGGTCATTCATCCCGAGTCCATCATTCACTCCATGGTGGAATTTATCGATGGAACTATTAAAGCCGTGCTGGCTGTTCCTGATATGCGTCTGGCCATTCAGTATGCCCTGACGTATCCAGAGCGCAAGCCACTCGATTGCCAGCGATTATCTTTTAGTCAGCTTCGGCAATTGACGTTTGAGCCGCCAGATCTGGGCCGGTTTCCCGCTCTGGGGTTGGCGTACGAGGCTCTGAGGCTCGCGGGCACTGCACCGGCTGTGCTGAACGCCGCCAATGACGAAGCGCGGCAGGCGTTCATTCAGCAAAAAATAAAATTCAATCAGATCCCCAGTATGGTCGAAGGTGCGCTCGCACATCATCGGGTCCTGGAAAATCCCAGCCTGGAAGATATCCTCGCGGCCGATATCTGGGCAAGAAATTTTGTGAACCAAGCGATTCAACAGCAACAAGTGCTGGTGGTCTCATTTTAATCCTCATGCGGTGATTGGCCAGTGTTATCGATTCGCGATCTGATTTGCAGAGCTGGTAATCTGCCCACCAGTCGGGATAAAAGAAATCTGATCGAGCCGAGTATCCTGAAACAAAAAGAGCAGAGCGGTTCGCTGGGTCACCCCGAAGCAGAGTGCAAATTGACCTTTCGAACTGGCCAATTTTGGGTGGGCTTAGCTCCCCATGTGTTGAGCCGTTAGTGGCTCGGGCACAGCAGAGCAATACCGGCGAATAGCGGGGAATTGCCGATCCATCTGCTGCACTCAGTTCGGGATGATTGAGTAGTCAGGCGTTTTCAGCCATCCTGAAGGCGTGAAATGATAAATTAAAATTGACAGTGATTTTTGGAGTTATTTCAATGGAAGCACTTTTAAGATTGGTTATTGGTCTAGGGATTTTGGTGTTTGTGCATGAATTGGGTCATTTTATTTTGGCCAAGCTGGTGGGCATTCGAGTGGATCGGTTTTCCTTGGGTTTTCCGCCGCGGATGATTGGCAAAAAGATCGGCGATACTGATTACTGCATTTCCTGGATCCCGTTGGGCGGCTATGTCAAATTGGCTGGCATGATCGATGAAAGTATGGATAAAGATGCCATAAAAGGCGAGCCATGGGAATTCATGTCAAAGCCCATTTATCAGCGGTTCATGGTGATTCTGGCTGGACCCGTGATGAATATCGGCCTTGCCATTTTGATCTTTGGGGGGATTGCATACTTCACTGGGATCAAAGAACCCGTCGGATTGGCGGTCGGCAAAATCAAATCTCCTCAAGTCATGGCGGTCACGGGGCTGCAAGCCGGGGATATGATCACAGCAATTGAGGATCACCCGGTCGCCACTTGGTCAGAGCTGGAGTCGAAGGCAAAAGGGCGCGATACCATTCGAATTGCTTTCGAGCGGGACGGGGTCTATGCTACCGCCGAGTTTGCTGCGAATTATCTGGACAGCCTCCCTCAAACCATGCCAGCGGTCGTTGGCGATCTGCAAGAGGGATTTCCGGGCAAGGCGGCCGGCCTGCAGATCGGCGATCGCATCATTGCGATCAATGATCGACCGATTCGAACCTGGGAGGAGATGACCGAAATCATTC
>Ga0124942_1008721_pt1 | contig 11403 bp, 9 predicted proteins | sample YNPNP_0600MetaT_FD_92942 | JGI IMG/M metagenome (GOLD analysis project Ga0124942, IMG submission 92942) | Anoxygenic and chlorotrophic microbial mat microbial communities from Yellowstone National Park, USA - YNP NP_0600 MetaT (Metagenome... ... | reverse complement strand
GGCCGATAGGGGGATTGCTTCGCCGCCTGCGGCGGCTCGCAATGACAAAGAGGGATAGTTGGTGGGCAGTTGGTAGGTAATTACCTGCCCACAGAGTTTCAGATAATCGCCTTTATCGGGCTGTCTTTCTCTGCCGTAACAACAGCCATTGACAGCCACAATGGGTTTCTGATCACCGCTGGTACGTAGAATACGTTGAGCTTTCTTAAAGTCCTCCACCATACGCTTAACCTGGCTGCTGTTGCCCCAGTTCGGCCCCGATTTGATAGAGACGAGATACAGCATGCCATCGCGCTCAAATTCCAGGTCAATTCCTTCGGCGGCAGATTTTCTCCCACCAAAGACCTGCGAGCAGACAAAGATGGCAAGTGATTCAAGGAAATCGCCGAAGATCGTTTCTTCTTGAGAAGACAGATGAGCATCAAGAAGGGATTTAACCAAATCTTGGGCCGTCTGAATGTTTTTGGCTTTGAAAAGAGGTTCTCCTCAGATTTGTGGGAGAGGGGCAGGCAAGTTGCCATGTTCGACCAGCACGTGCAAGCGGAAATGTTCGAACACATGGTAGCCATAGGCGCGACGAATGACGCCGCGAATCGCATTGTTCAATCCTTCGACGACTGCGCTGGTGAAGCCTTCGTTGAAGTAGTTCAAGAATTCTTCCCACCAGTGTTGCAAAGTTTGGGTGAACTTTACCAATTGAACCAACCCAGAAGCCTGCGCTTCGTACACCCATGCCCGCAGGAAGCGTTCGGCCTGTGAGCGGTCTTGGATTTTATCCGCAATCGCCACAAAGCGTTCTTTGAGCAAGTAGGCCGTGCACAATTCCGGGAAGGCGTTCAGGGCAGCCTGAAGTTTGGCTTCTTCTTCGGGCTTCAGTTCGCTCCGCCTTCTCACCAAGATCCAGCGAATTCCTTTGAGCAGTTCGTGGGAGGCTGGATCAGCCTTGGACTGCAAGCGGCGGCGGATTTTGGCCAGCGCATCGTTCAACTGCTTCGTCACATGGAAGCGGTCTGCTACAATCTGTGCGTGTGGCAATTTGGAGCGTACCACACCACGATAGGGACCCCACATATCCATTGCCACCAGACGAATAGCCTGACGTTCGGCCTCGCTCAAGCCATCCAACCAGGCTTCAAAGGCTTTTTGACTGCGTTCCGGCAGAATTGCAACCACACAATGGCGTTCCAGATCGCTCAAAACAAGCGCAAACTGCTGATGACCTTTGCGCAACGAGATTTCATCTACTCCCAAACAACGCACCAGCCTATACTGTCGCTGTTTTTCGGCTCGCCTGGCCCAGCGTTGAAAAATGCCCGCCACGGTCTCGACGTGCAACCCTTCCCGTTCCGCCACCGCCGCCTGATCCGTGTGTTTGCATTGCTCGTACACATGCAACTCATACGCCGTACTCTCTCGCCGTTTGTTTTCCACCCACGACAGACTTTCCGTGAATGGTTTCTTGCACTGTTTGCAGTCAAAACGGCGTGACGGAAAATGTACATAGGTTGTCTTACCCCAGATAGCCAAGTGACGGATACAACGTTCCTCTTGCTCATGGAGCGTATCGCTGACCTGCCCACAGCGCGGACAGATCGCCATCTTATGTTCGTGACGACAGAAAACGTGCAATACTTCTTGCCTTTCCTGCCGCTCAATCGCATACTCGGTGACGATCAAACCAGGTAATCCCAACAAGGTACTCAATGTGTTCGTGGTTACTCGTTCGATCATCAGATTTGCCGTCCGTTTCGCTGCTCGCGCCGCATCGCGCACGACTTTCTTTGGGCCTTCTGGTAGCAAAGGTAGCATTTTCATGCTCCAATAATACTCGATTTACCACATCATCTCCCCACTAATCTGGACTTTCGCCAAAATTGAAGTGAGCAGTGGTAATATCTGGTAGGATAGGGTTAGCAAACAAATATTCCAACCAGGAGAAAACCAATGCTCCCCACCATTGTACAACATTCTGCCGAACTTGTCGCATTCATCACGTTGCTTGCGCCTGCACTTTACCAACCCCAAATACGCCACCTGCTGAATCTAGCGGAGACGATCCTGGTGTGCGGGGGCAGGAAAACCTTGAGTAACCTGTATCGCCACCTGGGAGACCAGCCCGACCCCAAAACGGCGGCGGATTTCTTTCGGGAAAGTCCGTGGGAGCGGGAGGAGGTGGGGCGCGGCCGCAAACAGGCGATGTTGGCGACCTTTCTGGGAATGGCCCAAAAGTTGAAACTGGCCACCCTCCTGGTGAGCGTGGACGACAGTCTGGGTAAGAAGGACAAGGCGACCCGTCACCTGGAAGCGGTGGACTTTCAACACAACCACAACGACGGCACCTCGAAGAAGCCAGCGTTTGTCAACGGGTTTGTGTATGTGGAAGTGCATGTGCAGATCGGGCCGATTGGGTTCACCTTCGACCTGCGGCTGTACCTGCGAGAGAAGACGGTGCGTAAACGCAATCGCCGGCGCGCAGCGGGCCAACGATTGCGCTACCACAGCAAATACCAGTTGGCCCGTGCTATGTTGAGCGAACTGGCTGCAATGTTGCCCAGTGGTTTCACCGTCTACGTTCTGTTTGATTCCTGGTATGCTTCCGCCAAGTTGATCAAATTCTGCCGCCGACAAGGCTGGCAGGTCATCTGTGCGCTCAAACACAATCGGCGCATCGACCAGAAGCGTGTCGACCACCACGACCAGGCGCTCCGGCACCGACACTACGATAAGGTAGTGTTGCAGGCGCTCCATCCCCTCCGTCCGGCTCCCGTGTACTACGTGCGCACCCTGACCGGACGATTGGAAGATATTTCCGAGCCTGCCTGCGTCATCATTTCCAGAAGGCACAAGGGCGATCCCCGCCCAAAGTACTTCCTGTGTACCGACCTGAACTTGTCGGCCCAGGAAGCTTTGCGACTGTATCAGCGTCGCTGGCCGGTGGAGGTCGATAACTTCTATCTCAAGGAAGGTCTGGGGCTGGCTGATTTTCGACTACAGCGTTTTGAGGCCATTGACAAGTGGTTTGCAGTCACCCTCGTCAGCCTGAACTACCTGCAATACCAGCAGGCGCAACGCTATCTCGAAACCAGTCAATTGCTCCCGCTGGCTGACCTGATCCGTCAGCATCGTTGGCTGCACCTGGAGAACACGATCCGCCAGATTGCCCAAGAAGCCCTGCAAACGGGCAACGTCGAGGAGGTCTTGCGACGGCACATGCCGTCCGCAGCCTGGGCGGTGGTCTAACCCCCAACGCTTCAGGTTGGCTAGGACAAGACCCGACTGGCGAGGAGGACCCTCCTCGCTATTTGGCTTTCCCAAAAGCCAGAAATCACGCAAGCCTTTGCGCGTAGTTATGTTGGTTTTTAAGGTTCATTCCATCCATTTTGGCGAAAGTCCAGCATGTACTTACCTGTGATGTAGTCAGAGAGATGCTCGATGGTATCCTTCTGCTCTTCGATGACCGCTTTGACGACATCGCCGATCGAGACGATACCAACGAGCTTGCCGTTTTCCAGAACGGGCAAATGGCGAACGTTGCGATCGGTAAACAAGGCCTGACATTCAGCCAGCGCCGCCTTAGGCGTGACATAATAGACTTTCTTTGTCATGATGTCTTTAACGCGAGTGCTAACAGACATCCGCCCACGTAAGACAACCTTGCGTGCATAATCACGCTCTGAGATGATGCCGACAACTTGATCATCTTCGACCACAACCAGCGCCCCCACATTTTTCTCCGCCATGATCTTCAAAGCGTCCAGAACTGTGGCTTCAGGACTAATCGTCCAAACGTTGCGGCCTTTGCGCTGCAAGATTTCTTCCACCGTTGATATCATAGTTCCTCTCTCCCAAAGTGACAAGTTGCCGATGAATGACTGGCTATATTTTATTTTGAACAAGCCATAATAGTCAAGAGAAGAAACCGAGCGGCCGATGAAGGGCAGTTCATCGTCTAAGGAAAAGGTCTTCTTCTCAATCGCAGGATTTTCTTAATAACGAGGTGACTGTCAGCGAGCAGCTTACGCTTGCGGCTAATACAGCGTTGGGCTGTCTCGTGACAGTCACCCTCTTGGCGGCGCTATCCATTTGGATAAGAGGCTGTGAGCATGCGCCGCCATCCTCGAACCTCAAGCAAAAGGCTTAGTTGGTCTTGCGAATGTAGATGAGCCAATACATCAGGCCGACCATAATGCCGCCGCCGATGATGTTGCCAATGGTCACGGGGAGCAAGTTGCCGATGAAGAAACCTCCCCAAGTCAGGTTGGCATAATCTGCGGCAGTTTTCCCGATGGTCTCCAGGAAGGCCGGATCGAAGTACTTGATGAACAGACCGGCAGGGATGAAGTACATGTTGGCGATGCTGTGCTCGAAGCCGGCGGCCACAAAGCAGGCGATGGGCGGGATGATGGCCAGGATTTTGTCGGTGGTGGTGCGGGCGCTGAAGCACATCCAGACAGCCATGCAGACCAGGGCGTTGCACACGATGCCCAATGCCACTGCCTGGATGAAGGTCAAATTCACTTTGGCGTCTGCAATGGTCAGTGCCGCTAGGCCAATGGCCCCTTTCCCGAACGTGTACTGCTTGCCCAAAAAGACGATATAGGCCGTCAGCATAGAACCGACGAGGTTACCAATATAGACGATAACCCAGTTGCGGAGCAGCTGAAGGGTGGTGACCTTCTTGCTGGCATAGGCCATCGTGATGAGGGTGTTGCCTGTGAACAGTTCGGCTCCACCGACGACGACCAGGATCAGGCCGACAGTAAAGACCAGGCCCACCAGCAGGCGGGTAACGCCATAGGGGAAGGCCGTCTTGAAAGCGGTGGCGCCAGCCGCGTCGGTGATGGAGATGCTGCCGGCAGCGACGGTGGTGGCGAAGATGGCGCCGATGCCGATGAATGCGCCGGCCAGAATTGCCAGCAAGAACATATTGAGGAACTTCAGGTTGGCTTTCTTGACGCCAATATCCTCAGCCTTGGCCGCCATAGCAGGCGGCAGAAGAGCATCGAACGAAATCTGGTCAGTCATATTTTCTCCTCAAGCAATTTTTAGGTTTGGTGTGGCTTGCTGCATAACATGATGAGTGGCATTGAGTTCCTTTGTATATTCGCGGGGAGCCTCCTTAGGCAAGTTTTTTTCAGGCGCACAGCTCTATAAGACTCAGAGTGCCCTAACCACCCCAGGGCATCTGGGCATAGAGCTCGTAGGCCTGGTCATGCATTTTCTTGAAGAGCGCCTCGTGGCTTCGTTCCCATTTTGCCAGCATTTGCAACACTTTTTTGGCCTCGCCTTCCGCTTGCTTGGCCGCTTTGGTGTAATACTCGGCAAAATCGAGTTCAATCAGGTAGGCCATGCGCAAGACCGGCAAGTCGGGGACCATCGCCTCGAGGACAGTCTGGTCGAGCATTTCCGATTGGGCGCGTTGGGAGAAAAAAGCGCCTTCTTTGAGCGCTTGCTTCAGTGCGGCGCTGTTGCCAGGTTCGCCTTTGTCCAGCGCGGCAATCTGGGCTTCGATGAATTCGATGTGCTTCTGCTCTTCAGCAGCCAGTTCCTTGAAGGCGCTGACGGCTGCAGCGTGTTTCAGCCGGCTGGCGTTTTCTTCAAAAAAGCGTTTTCCTTCGTGTTCCCGCTGAAGTGCGTATTCATAAATTTTGCGAATATCCATGTTGTTCCTCCGTAGGGGCGGCCTGCTCCATGCCCATACAGATCACAGAGCAGGCCACTGATTTATGCTGCTGGTTCTACTTTTACAGCGCAGACCTTGTATTCCGGGATCTTGGCCACCGGGTCGAGGGCCGCGTTGGTTAACACGTTTGCTGCAGCTTCAGCAAAGTGGAAGGGGATGAAGACCACGCCGCGCTTGATGTCGTCGGTCACGCGCACGCCCAGTTCGATCTCGCCGCGTTTGCTCGAGACGCGCACCCGCTTGTGGCCATTCAACCCAATCTTTTTAGCGTCGTCCACGTTAATTTCCACATAGGCTTCTGGCACCTCGCTGTGCAGTTTTTCTGAGCGGCGAGTCATCGAGCCGGTGTGGAAGTGGAACATGAGGCGGCCAGTGGTCAGGATGTAGGGATAATTCTCGTTGGGCAGTTCATCCGGCTCCTTGAACTCGATGGCAAAGAACTTGCCCAAACCGCGCGAGAACTTGCCTTTGTGCAGATAAGGCGTGCCGGGGTGTTCCTCGCTGGGGCAAGGCCAATGGAGCGAGCCGAGTTCTTCGAGCCGTTCGTAGGTGATGCCAGCGTAGGAGGGGGTCAATTTGTTGACCTCTTGCATGATGGCCTTGGGCGAGTCGAAGTCGAAGCCCTGAGCACCCATCTTCTTGGCCAGTTCGCAAACGATGACCCAATCTAGTTTGGCATCACCCAACGGCTCAATGGCTTTGCGCACGCGCTGGACACGGCGCTCGGTGTTGGTGAAAGTGCCGTCCTTCTCGGCAAAGGAAGCGCCAGGCAAAACAACGTGAGCGAATTGCGCCGTCTCGGTCAGGAAAATGTCCTGGACGACCAGGAATTCGGTGTTTTCCAGGCATTGGCGGACATGATTGAGGTCTGGGTCGGAGACCATCGGGTTTTCGGCCATGATGTAGAGGGCGCGGATATTGCCCTCGCCGGCGGCATGGACAATTTCAGTCACCGTCAGGCCGACGTTGAGCGAACTGGTCGAACCCCAGGCTTGCTGGAACTTCTGCTGCACTTCGGGAATGGTCACAGCCTGGTAGCCAGGGTAGACGTTGGGCAAGGCGCCCATGTCGCACGAACCCTGCACATTGTTTTGGCCGCGCAGGGCATTGACGCCGCCACCGGCGATGCCCAGGTTGCCACACAGCATAGCCAGATTGGCAGCCGACTTGACGTTGTCCACGCCAGTGGTGTGCTGGGTGATGCCCATCGAGTAGAGAATGGCCGACGGTTTGTTTTGAGCGTACATCCGGGCCACTTCGCGCAAACCATCCGCAGGAATGCCGCAGATTTCAGACACGCGCTCTGGCGTATACTCGGCGACTACCTTTTTCAGCGCCTCGAAGTCTTCAGTGCGCTCGGCGATGAAGGCTTTATCTTCCAGCCCTTCACTGATGATGACATTCATCAGAGCATTGAAGATGGCCACATCACTTCCAGGGCGGAATTCATAGTACTTGTCGGCCCAATGGGCAATCGGCGTCTGGCGCGGATCAAGCACAATCACCTTGGCGCCGCGCTTCTGCCCCTTGAGGACACGAGTTGCGATGAGAGGATGGTTCTCTGTCGTATTCGAACCGATGACCAGGAAGCAGTTGGTATCCGTCTCGAATTCAGGAACGGTGTTGGTCATGGCGCCGCTGCCAAAGGCAGCCGCCAGGCCAACGACGGTGGAGGCATGGCACAGGCGGGCGCAATGGTCTACGTTGTTGGTGCCAATCACGGCGCGGGCAAATTTTTGCAGGACGTAATTCTCCTCGTTGGTGCATTTAGCAGAGGCAAGGAAGGCGATGCTGTCGGGCCCGCTTTCCATTTTGACCTGGCTGAGTTTCTCAGCGATGAGGGTAAGCGCCTCGTCCCAGGTAGCCTCTTCGAATTTGCCGTTCTTGCGGATAAGAGGTTTTTTCAGGCGGTCAGGGTGGTTGACAAAGGCATGGGCGTTCCAGCCTTTGATGCACAGCCCGCCCTGGCTGACAATGTGGTTCTTTGCCGGCAGGACACCGACCAGTTTGCCATCCAACACCTGGAGATGCAGGGCGCAACCCGTACCACAGTAAGGGCAGGTAGTCAGGATATTTTCATATTCGATCATGGTATTTCTCCTCTAGTGCGGCAAGCCCGTGCGCTCGTACTCGCCTTCTTCGAGCACCAACAACTGCGGCGGCTTCTGCTGCAGCGATGCGCCGGTTTCGTAGTTGAACATCTCTTTGACATCGCGGGCGATCAGCCGGAAGTGGACGGCCATGGGAATATCGGCCGGGCAGGTCTCTTCGCACTCGCGGCAGGCCACACACTTGGCCGTCATGTGCATCGCACGAACGAGATGATACATCGAGGGGTTCGGCATAGGCAGTCGGCCTGTCTGCACCCATTTCTCGTCTTCGAGCGCGCAGATGTTGCAGAAACACTGCGGGCAGATGTTGCGGCAGCCATAGCACTTGATGCAATGCTCGAATTCCTGCTTCCAGAATTCCCGTTTTTCTTCCAGGCTCATGGCGGCAATTTTGTCCGTCAGCGGGTCAGCGACACCCTGGATGGGTTGGCCGACCACCGTCTTGGCATGAACCGTGAAGGGTTTGGCGCAACGGCAGAATTCCGCCTCCTCCTGTTCACATTGCAAGCCAATCAGGATGACGTTGTCGAGGCTGAACTGGGCGTGCTTATACATCTCGACGATGCCGCGTTCTTCGCAGCCCCGGCAAACGATGGCCAGTTTGGCTTCGGGATGGGCGCGCAGGATAATCTTGAGCGTATCCGGCAGCGGCTCTTTGGGCCACAGGGCTAGTTTATCAAGCTCGCCGGGGCGCTCTTTGTGGAAAAGGTAGGGCGACACAATGCCATGTGGCCCCTGGCGTAGCGCCAACACGCCATCTACATCAGGTAAGACTTTCTCAATGGTTTCACGAAGGGATGTCAGTCGCTCGCTCATTTCATCGTCTCCACAAAGGGCGGCAAGGCGCTGATTTTTTCGGTGAACTCTTTGATGACAACGGTGAATTTTTCGCCTTCAGCCGCCGAGACCCAGTTGATGTGCAGGCGTTCTGGCTCGATGCCAGAATACTCTAGCAACTTTTTCAACACCGGCATCCGTTTGGCAGTGCGGTGGTTGCCGGTGCTGTAGTGGCAGTCGCCGATGTGGCAGCCGAGCACCATCACACCATCGGCCCCCTCGCGGAAGGTGCGCAGCACCAGTTCGGGCGAGATACGCCCACTGCACGGCACGCGGATAATCTTGACGTTGGGCGGGTATTTCATGCGGGCCATGCCAGCCGTGTCGGCGCCGCGGTAGGAGCACCAGTTACATAAAAAGCCAATGATTTTTGGTTGGTACATCATGACACCTCCATCGTTTCAAAGGATTTCATCGCTTGCATGGCGCCAATCATCTCAGAGACGATCTGATCGTCGGTGAAGTGCTTGAGGGTGATTGATTTCGGCAGGCAGGTGCCTACACAGGTGCCGCAACCCTTGCACAGCGCTTCCTGGACGTAGGCTTTGCCTTTGTCCTCCAGGTAGATGATGGCCTGATAGGGGCAGGAAGCAATGCATTGCTTGCAGCCCACGCAGGTCGTCTCGTCCACCATCGCAGTAGCAGCTTCAATCTCGATTTCGCCCTGACCAATGATAGACAAAACGCGGGCGGCAGCAGCAGCTCCCTGTGCCACACTCGCCGGAATATCCTTCGGGCCTTGACACGCTCCGGCAATAAAAACGCCGTCAGTCATGGTCGCCACCGGATCCAACTTGGGGTGCCGTTCGATGAACCAGTCATCTGCCGAGCAGGAAATACCAAATTTCTGGGCCACCTCTTTGGCATCGGCACGTGCCTCCAGGGCAGCCGAGAGGATGACCATATCCACCGGGATACGGCGCTGCTTACCGATCAAGGTATCCTCTACCTGAACGACCAGCTTACCCTCTTCGCCCGGAATTCGAACCGAGTTGGTGATTTCAGCCACTTTACCGCGCACGAAATGGGTGCCTTCGTCCAACAGGCGCTGGTAGAATTCCTCGTAACCCTTGGCCGGTGTGCGGATGTCAATGTAAAAGTTATAGACCTCCGCACCGGTCTTCTCATGCACCAGGTGGGCGAATTTCAGGCTTTGCATACAGCAAATGGACGAGCAGTACTTATGATAATTCTTATCGCGGCTGCCCACGCAATGCACAATGGCCACACTCTTAGGTTGCGTCACGCCGTCGCGCAGGACAACCTTGCCGCCCGTCGGCCCAGCGGCGTTGGTCATGCGCTCGAACTCCAGGCTGGTAAAGACGTTGGGTAAGCGTCCATAGCCGTAGTTCGGGATCTTGCGAGCATCGAACAGGTCATAACCGGTCGCCAGGATGATATTACCCACCTTCACGGTAATAATTTCATCCTGCTGGTCGAATTTGATAGCGCCCGTGGGGCAGAACTTCTCGCAAGCCTTGCAGGTCCCTCTCTGGAAGAAGATGCAGTTTGGACGGTCAATGACGGGATACTTTGGCACTGCCTGGGGGAAAGGACGGTACACGGCTTTGCGGTATCCCAAGCCAGCCTCGAAGACGGTGTCAATCACTTTCTTAGGGCATTTCTCCTCGCAGACACCGCAGCCAGTGCAGTTTTCTTCGTCAATGTAGCGGGCTTTCTTGCGGATGGTGACGGTGAAATTGCCGATATACCCCTCCACCTTCTCCACTTCGCTCCAAGTGAACAAGGTGATGTTCTTGTGGTTGCCAGCGTCGAACATCTTGGGGGTGAGAATACAGGCCGAGCAGTCCAGCGTGGGGAAAGTCTTATCGAACTGGGCCATGTGTCCACCGATGGAGGGTTCGCGTTCCACCAGGTAAACATGATGGCCAGCATTGGCAATTTCGAGAGAAGCCTGAATGCCGGTGATGCCGCCGCCAACCACCAGCACGTTGGGATCAATGGGGACAAAGAGCGATTCGAGGGGCTGCTGATGAGCGACACGCCAAACAGCCGCCGCGACCAACGATTTAGCCTTTTTGGTGGCTTCTTGTTTGTCAGCAGTTACCCAAGAATCCTGCTCACGGATATTGGTCATCTCGAAGAGATAGGGATTCAAGCCGGCGCGGGCGCAGGCACCCCGGAAGGTGGGTTCGTGTAAGTGGGGAGAACAAGCTGCCACAACCACACGAGTCAGGCCGTGTTCCTTGATGTCTTTCTCGATCAGTTCCTGACCCAGACTGGAGCACATGAACTTATAGTCGCGGGCAACAACCACCCCGCGCTCTGCCAGCTCTTTTGCGGCCCAATTTGCCACACCTTCGACATCCACGGTTCCGGCAATATTCGAGCCGCAGTGACACACATATACACCGATCTTTTCTGACATTTATTCCTCCTCAAGTAGTTGCAGGTTTACGCCTTACGCGCGAGAGTGCAGGCGTGGGGAGAACGAGTTCTGACCCAATCCTCAGGCGTCTTGGCGTAATCCCAAGCGCCAAACCGAGAAGCTGGGTAAAGTAAAGCACCGGCACATTGAAATCCGTGCCGAATTCCTGGTTGACTTGTTTTTGGTAGCACTCCAGGTTGACTTGGCACATTGGGCAAGCCGTAGCAATGACCGCCGCCCCGCTATGCACCGCCCCGTTGAGCAGGTTGCGGATCATGCTGAGCGCGGCGCGACGGCTGGTGATGATCAACGACCCGCTACAACACAGAAGTTTTTCGGGATAGTCAACAGGTTCTGCGCCGATGGCCGCCATGAGATCCTCG
>Ga0124942_1038152_pt1 | contig 11623 bp, 8 predicted proteins | sample YNPNP_0600MetaT_FD_92942 | JGI IMG/M metagenome (GOLD analysis project Ga0124942, IMG submission 92942) | Anoxygenic and chlorotrophic microbial mat microbial communities from Yellowstone National Park, USA - YNP NP_0600 MetaT (Metagenome... ... | reverse complement strand
GCCAGAGCTGCGGCTCGTTATCGCCAGTCGTGCCTACCACCCCGACCACGAGCATGTGCATGCGCCCGGCGCCATCAGCGGCCAGGCTCAGGCGTCGCTCAGAGGCGGCGCTCCCGGCAGGGCTGGTTACCTCAGGCACCAGGCGGGGCGGCGACCAGGTGCGCCCACCGTCGTTCGAGCTCTGGAACAACACGCTGCCAGAAGTTGCGCTGGTGTAGATTGCAAGCAACTGTCCGGCGCGTCCAATGCCAAGGGTGACCTGAGAAAGCTGGTCGTCGGGAACGCCAAGCGGGACAGGCTCTTCCCACCTCTGCCCGCCATCAGGAGAACGACGGTAGATCGGAAAGGTTGTATCGTTAGATGGCCCGGCGCCTTGATGTTCCCACAGCAGATGGACCTGGCCCAGATCATCGGCGCCGATCTGTGGAGCAAGGTTGGCGCCATCGAGCAGCGAGAGATTCTCGGCGCGCGTCCAGGTGAGGCCCCCATCGGAGGAGCGGCGATAGCGTATGTCCTGGCAGGTGATGCACGGAGGGGCGGAAGGCTCGGACCGGCGCGTGGGAGCGGCAAACGCAACGTGGAGCGTTCCGTCCGGGCTGCTGGCAATTGACGTGCTGTTCCCTTCACCAAGATTGGCAGGGGGGAGCAGCAGGGCCATGCGCACCACGTCGTCCCAGGGGGCGTGAAGGTACTGCTGCTTGCCATCGGTGTTGGTGACCATGTGCAGCCTGGCATCGGGCGCACTGACGAGCCTGCCGCGCACAGTGAAGCGCGCATTGTTCATTGCGGCATCGCTAGCCAGGGGGGATGAGGTGTCACCCACAGACCGACGCTCCCGCAGCATAATCGGCTCGACCGTGGACCAGACTCCATCAACGCGCACGCGGTACATGAGGGCGTCAACGAGCCTGTCTTGTTCATTGGTGCGACTGAGAACGCTATACCAGATCACGTGGAGCCTACCATCGCCATCTATGGTCAGGTCAGGGTTGGAGGCTACAGGGCTTGTGGCGGGGTCAGAAAGGCGCAATGGTGGTTCCCAGGCGTATAACGGTCTGGCCTGTGCTGACGACAGCGGAACGATCGCCGTGAGGCAGAGTAAGCACCAGAGGAGGGTAACGCGCAGGTGAGCCATGGTCGAAGTGACTGGCGGCGGGGATCGTCAGCGGCTGCGGAAGCGGCGCCAGAGCATCAGCGCCACGATCGTGATGATCAGACCAACGACCGGAACAAGCGCCAGTCCGTGAATGACCAGAGGATTAGTGCCGCTCACAGCCGTCGGTGGTGGTGTCGCGCGAATGGCATCGGGCAGCGCGGATGGAGGTGCGGGCGCCTGGCTTGCGGGCAGGGTGGATTGGCCGCGTGGCGAAGCAGGAAGAGGCGCATCGGGCGCGGCTGGCGCCGGGGGAGGCGCGCTGAACGGCGTTGGCGCCAGAGGAGGTGCATCAACCGTGGTGCTGCTGTAGAGCACGCGCCGTTCCCCCCAACCGCTCGCATCACTGTAACTGAACCAGACGGCGTGGAGTTGATTCCCTCGAGCCACTGTCAGACGGGGCCACATTGGCCGGTTCATTGTGGCTGCCACAATCTCCGGCTCCGACCAGGTTTCGCCGTTCCAGGTAAGATGGAGCAGCATCGGAATGGGAGTAATGCTCTGTTCGAGGAAGCCAGGCATCAGGAGGTGCACGCGGCTGGCGCTGTCGGTGGCCATCGTGTAACTGTCGAGCCCGCGTTCTACGGGATCGCGGGCGCGCACCCCGGCAATAATCTGAGGCGGGCTCCAGGTGTCCCCGCCGTCAGGTGAACGCTGGTAGTACACATCAGTGCCATTGGCGCTGCGGTAGACCACGATGGGATCGTCGCCAGCGAGTCCCAGGGTCGTTTGTACGACCGGTCCCTCGGCGGTGCCGAAGAACACCGGATCGCGCCAGGTCGCGCCGCCATCGTCTGAACGACGGTAAACGCCGAAGGCCGGCTGGTCCAGGCCGAGGTACCAATCGCTGCCATGGTCCCAGACGACGTGCAGCCGGTCACGTCCGTCAACCTCGACCTGAATCCGCTCATCGCCGCCGGGCAGTTGGGCAAGGTTGGCGCGCACCGTCCACGTCTGGCCGCCGTCGGTCGAGCGGCGGTAAAAGATTTCGCTCAAGAGGCGGTTGCCTTCCTCGGTGCCGATCACCGCCTCATTGTAGAAGGCGTGCAGAACGCCCTTGCTATCGGCGGCGATGGCATTGTAGTAACTGTTGCCCAGGCGTCGTGGCTCGCTCCAGGCCCTGGCGGACCAGGCATGCTGTGCCGGGGCGCTTACAGCGGTCACGTCGGTGCAGCGACGGACGAGCGCATGCAGGTGACCGTCAGGAGTGACGGCAATGCTGTTGCGCACCGTGAAACCGCCCACGCAGGTGAAGGCAATATCGTTCATCGGCGACCACTGCCCGTCGCGGAGCACGCGGTAGCGCAGCAGGTCGCGTGAGGAAAGATTAGGGTCATTCGGGTCGGGGTTAGCGGCTGACGCGCCGCTGCCCCAGATCGCGTGGACGGCACCCTGGGCGTCCGCGGCAACATCGGGAAACCAGCCGAACTGGTCATCAGAGATGTCAAAGGGCGCGCTCCACCTGCCGGAGGCGAGCGCCGGCAGTGCGGTTCCCCGCACTCCCAGCAGGAGCATGCCCGCCAGGATGAGCGGCAGGAGCGCCTGCAGCACGCGTAGGGGAGTATGGGGCGCTGTGTTATGCATAGCGAGTGTAATGAAGCGCCGGCTTAGGGAGGCAGTCATACGTCTGATGGTGGGCCCTGCTTGCCGTCTGTATTGGTGGCCCGACGGTTTCGGGCGGCTGCGTGCGCCGTGTAGCGACCATTGGCAATACGCGGGCGGCGCTGGCGAGAGGGCAGCGTGGCGTTTCGGTGGTTGCCATTGCCGACGATACGGATCGGGGGCGCTTCCTCAGGGGGCGGGGTGATGATCACCTCAGGCCGCGGCTCCCAGGCGCTCTGGAAATCTGGGGGCGCGGACGAGGAGCTATGCTCGATCTCCAGCAGATCCTCCAGCGTAATGGTTTCTGACGCAGGCTCGGGATTGGGGGCGTCATCGGTGTGGTTGGACTCAAGCGGTGTTTCGGTGGCAGTCAGCAGCCGCGGAGCCAGGGCGGACGCCTGATCGGAGGGCGAAGCCGGTGTGGTTGCCTGGGCACCGACCAGGATCGTAATGCCGTTCCGGGTAACGGAGATCCGGAAGCCGCCACCCGTCGCGCTTGCAATGGAGGGATCCTGGAGGGCGCGGGAGGCCGGCGTGGCGATCACGGCGCCGAGGAAGGGCGTATCGGGCTCGCTGGTCAATTGTTTACGCGCCTCGATCACCTTTGAGCGGCTATCGGAGCGGCCGTTCAGCACAAGCATGACCCCGTCCACGAGGGGCGCCAGCAACCCCGCGTCAGGCCCCGTAAGCGCCGCCGGGCCGTCGAAGATCACCACATCGGTTGCCTTGCGCAGGTGTTCGAGCATTTCCGGCCAGAAAACCAGCGGAACCAGTTCGGAGAAGCGCGTGTAGCCGGCCTGACGGCCCGAAAGCACCAGCAGATTAGGCGTACCGGTCGGGCGGACATAAGCCCACAGACTGCCGGGCGCACCAGACGTTCTACCGTTGGCGTCGTTGCCATTGCGCTCGTTGGCGCGTTGATCAAACAGCCGCGGTATATGGGTCGTATCACTCTCGGTATCGACGAGCAACACGCGGTGGCCGGTGCGGACGTACATCCTGGCGATCTCGATGGCGACGGAGCTACGGGCCGTACTCTTCTGCGGACTGCTGATCAGGAGCGTCCGCGGCAGTCTGCTGTGCGCCGCGTGAACCATATTGGAGTACAGCCGGTTCAGGGTCTCCTGGCGTTTGCTTTCGGCCTGACGGTTCTCGGTCGGGTGGTGGGATGGGGGCTCGGACAGTTCGCCGAGACTTCTGACGCCGGTGCGGCTCTGCAGTTCGCTGCTGGTGCGCCAGCGTTCATCGAGCCGGTCGAGGACCAGCGCAGCCATGATTGCCATCAGCAATCCGCCAAGGCCAGCGGTCGCCAGGGTCAGACTGCGCTTCTGAGGCAACGGTCCCAGGGCAGGGCGTGCCGCCTCGAAGATCGAGAGGCTGTTGGTCGAGGTCTGGTTACTCAGGTTGATCAGATTGGTGTACTCATTGAGGTAGCGCTGGCGTGTCAGTTCGAGCGCCTGGAGTTGTTGCTGAACGTCGGAGATATCGATGGCCGAGGAGAGGTTCTTGAGACGTTCCTCAAGCTCGGCGATTCTGGCGTCCACTGCCTGCATATTGGCCTGGGCTTCCGCGAGTCGGCGGCTGATCTCAGCCTGCTGGGCCGCAACCTTCTCAGGCGCGTTCGGGGTGTAAGCGATCAACTCCTCGGCAATTGCGTTGGCGATAGCAGCAGCGCGCTCCGGATGCGTATCGGTAATCTTGATTTCGAGCAGGTTGGCGCCACGATCAATGCGGGTTGCCAGCATGCGGTCGCGGATGACCTGCCATGGAAAGGTAAGTTGCAGGCGCTCGACCACGGGAGCGAGGATGACCTCGCGCCTGGACAGGGCGGCGTAATAATCGGCCAGCACATTACTCAGCGCCACCTGAGCCTCACTGGGCGCGGAGACCTCGAAGTTATTGCCCACCATCAGCGTGGCCTGCGACAGGTAGATACCAGGCTGCTGACGCAGCATGTACCAGGCGGTGCCGACAGCCAGCGCCACCGCCAGGGCAAGCACGAACCACCAGCGCAAGAAGAGGCGCACATACGCTAGAACATCGTGCCAGGTAAGCATGGGCCAGTCCTTGTGTGAAACGCCGCCCCCCGATCTGGCGGGCATCGTAACGAAAGTCCGTTGTCAGCCGTCCATGCGGCTGCGCCGCACCACGCCGCGATGCACATACGGTTGTTCCTGGGAGAGCTGCGCCCTCCCACACCCTCCCACCGGGCGGGGGCGTGGGGAAACCCGGTTTCCCCACCCCCCTGCCGAGGGTTTAGTTTCACGTCAGGTTATTCGTTGAGGAGAGGCGCCGGGCGGCGCGCCTCAGCGAGCATCCGGTCGTGCCATGGTCGCGCGCAAAGCCAGCGCGCTGCATCAAGCAGGTTCGCCGCGATGTGCATTGGTGGGTGGCTCCGAAATTCGGGATGGTCGAGTTGTGTGCGACCGCTCAGTACAAGTATTGTCCGGCAGCCTGCAGCCTGACCGGCGGCAATGTCGGATGGCGCATCACCAATCATATATGCCGCCGAAAGATCCACCTGGTATTCCCTGGCCAGATCGAGCAACATGCCTGGCCGGGGTTTTCGGCAGTCGCAGGCCTCCTCAGGCCGATGCGGGCAGACACGCATCCCGGTGATGATGGCGCCGTGAGATGCCGCGATGCTAATCATACGCCGATGGATCTCCGCCAGGGTAGTGCCCGTCATCAGGCCACGGTTGACAGCGGCCTGGTTGGTGACAATAAAGATACGAAAGCCGTGTTCGGTCAGCAAGCGCAGCCCTTCGAGCGCTCCGGGCAACCAGCGGAACTCATCCCAGGTCTTCACGTGGTCAACGCGGTTCTCATTGATGACGCCGTCCCGGTCCAGAAACACGTTTCGCCACGGTCTTGAAGGTTGCTGGTTCATAGGTGGATCGGTAGTAGAGACGCCGACAGTAGGTCATGAAGTCCGATCTGGTCGCACGGCTGCGCGGGGGAGGGTCTTCGATGTAGGGCAACTATGCTCCTGTGGCGCGTGTATCACAGCGTAGCGGGGGTTCCTAAATAACGTCTAAATGTTCAGATAGCCGATTTTACAGAACTGTTAGCCATGGTTCAAACGTACGTGACCGTTTGCCTCGACACGGGACTACGGGGGAGGTTGTGGAAGGGGCCAGGCCCCTCCACACCTCCCCGCCAGACGGTCAAGCGCAAACCGCGGGTTTTGAACCATGCCTTACTCTCGGTGCCATGCGTGTCGGCAGGCTTATGGCGCCGCGCTGACCTGAGCGAAAAATTCGACCCGGGTGGCCACCTGGCTGGTGTTGATCGGAATGCTCATCGGGGCCTGACCCTGGGCCGGGGCAAAGGGTACCTCGATGGCGCCGCCGCCGATGATCCCGACATCATCATAAGCGATCCCGACCACTCTGAGGTTAGCGAGATCACGGTTCAGCGGGTTGGAGAGGACGGCCGTAACGATTGGCGGATCACTCTGGATAAAGGCGACGTTGGATACGGGCAGTTCTTGCAGCGGCGGCGCCTGCACAAACTGCCCGGGCCGAACCAGGACCTCGATACGGGTGATGGTCAGGTTTAGAGGTAGGGTTATTTGCCTGGCCACGCCCATCCGCTGCCCGGGGCCAATCTGGGCTATCGTGTCCGTGTCGGTCAGCAGCACAATGCCCTCGGCATTGTAGGCGGCAACCTGGTAGCGCACATTCTGGGCAAGCAGGTCAGGGTTGGGATTGCTAACCACAAAGGCGTAGCTGGCGCTGCCAGCACGCTGCCCGAAGCCCTGGGCGACGATCGTTAGCGGATCAGGGTCGGGGGTCGGTTCCCGGGTAGGTGGTTGAACAGGCGTAGGACTGGGAGGCGGCAGCGTCGGCTGGGGAGAAGGAACCAACGTTGCAGTGGCTGTAGGGGTTGTCACGGGTGGCCTGGTTGGCGATGGCGGGGTTGTAGCGACGATGGTCGGAGCTGTGTTCTGCGTAGGGCCCGCGCTAACGGCCACGACCGTCTGCGTCTCCGATGTCCACAGCCGCGAGGCAGAGCGGAGCAGAAGCCCGAGGGCGATCAAAAAGATCACAATCGCCAGTAATGCTGTCCAGGAGATATGAATCCGCATCGTCCTCGATCCCGCCTGCAGATGAGTGCCACAGACAGATTATACCTCAAGCCCTCTGCGCGCTGCGCCTGACGTGAACATATGCCCTCGGCCAGGGGCGTGGGGAAACCAGGTTTCCCCACGCCCCCGCCCGCGGGAGGGCCTGGCCCTCACGCATGGGGAAGGGGAAACCCGGTTTCCCCATAGCCCCACCCGGTGGGAGGGTGTGGGAGGGCGCAGTCCTCCCAGGAACAACCGTATGTTCATCGCGGCGTTGTGCGCCATGCGCATGACCGCCTGACGTGAACACGGGGGAACCTGGTTCTCCCATCCCCCCGCGGGAGGGCCTGGCTCTCACGCATGGGAATGGGGAAACCGGGTTTCCCCCTACTCCCACCCGCGGGAAGGTGTGGGCGGGCGCAGCCCGTGCGCAGGGGGATGGGGAAACCGGGTTTCCCCACACCCCCACCCGCGGGAAGGTGTGGGCGGGCGCAGCCCTCCCAGGAAGGATGTTCATCCCGTCAGTGTGCGACGGAGCTGCATGGAGGGCTGATGATGTATTCAAAGACCATCAGGCACCTGAACCGGGTGTAAGCACAGAGGGCGCAAGATTGACAGTATTGTTACAAAGGCCTTTTGGGTCTTCCACTGGTAGCACGAAGGACTATAATGCGAACGTCGGGAGGCTCCTGGCCGGGCGCGAAGCGACCGGTGGCGCCCTATTCGAACCATCGCAGAACCTCATCGAAACCTTGCAAGAAAAGGGCACAAGATGATCATTTCGCGTACCCCCCTGCGGATCAGTTTTGTTGGCGGCGGCAGCGACCTGGCCGCGTTCTACCGGCACGAACCGGGGGCCGTGGTCAGTGTGGCGATCAACAAGTACATTTATATCACGGTCAATGCCAAGTTCGATCATCAGATCCGCGCGAGTTACTCGGTCACCGAGATCGTGGATGATGTGGAAGACCTGAAGCACCAGCTCATCCGCGAGGCGCTCAAACTGGTCGGTTGCAGGCGCGGCATCGAGATCACCTCGATCTCCGACATCCCCTCGCAGGGCACCGGCCTGGGTTCCTCCAGCACCTACACCGTTGGTCTGCTCAATGCACTGCATGCCTACTACGGGCGGCATGCCGGGGCCGAGCGCCTGGCGCGCGAGGCCTGTTGGATCGAGATCGAGCGCTGTGGCGAGCCGATTGGCAAGCAGGACCAGTATATCGCCGCCTACGGCGGGTTGCAGTTTATTCAGTTTAATCCGGACGAGAGCGTGTTTGTTGATCCGGTCATCTGTAAGCCCGGAACCAGGCGGCAACTTGAGGCCCGTCTGATGATGCTGTACACCGGTGTGACGCGGCAGACGGCGAGGGTGCTCCACGAGCAGCGCGCCAATACGGAGCGCGACAACTCCCGGCGCCTTGCCCTGCGCCAGATGGTGGCCCTGGCCCACGATCTGCGCGCGGCCCTGGTGGCGGATGATCTGACGGCATTCGGCGAAATCCTGCACGAGGGCTGGATGCGCAAACGGACCCTGGCTTCGGCGATCAGCACCCAGCAGATCGACGTCTGGTACGAACGGGCGCGGGAGGCGGGGGCGATGGGCGGCAAGATCCTCGGCGCCGGCGGCGGGGGCTTCCTGCTGCTCTATGCCCCGGAGGAGCGCCACGAGGCCATTCGCGCCGCATTGCCCGGATTGCGACAGGTGCCGGTGTCGTTTGAGCCACAGGGGAGCAAAATTATCTACGTGGAGGAAGCCTCATCCGAACGGGGTGTAATAGCATAAAATCGGTTAAAAGAGGACCTTTGACCGATTGCCGCGGGCGCCATCGTCTGGCAGACTGGGGCTGGTATGGAACATACCAGCGGGGCCATCGGGGAGGTGCGCGCCGCGCATGCACGCTGTCGCCGCTCTTTGTCTGATGGTCTTTGAGCAATTCATCCGCTATGCCGGCCTGGCCGTGGGGCTGATGGTCTTTGAGAAATTCGTCCGCTATCCCGCGCTAGCCGTCGGGCTAATGGTTATTGAGAAATTCATCCGGTATACCGGGCGGGCCGTGGGGCTGATGGTCTTTGAGCAATTCATCCGCTATGCCGGCCTGGCCGTGGGGCTGAAGCCCTCGGCTAGGGGATGCGAAGGCCGCCGGCGCGGCCTATACCGCATTATGTATTCAAAGACCATAAGCCCTCGGCTAGGGGATGCGAAGCCCGCCGGCGCGGGCTATACCGGATTATTTTTTCAAAGACCATACGCCCTCGGCTAGGCAAGGCGAAGCCCGCCGGCGTGGGCGAGAGCCGAGTATTTCTTCAAAGATCATAAGCCCTCGGCTAGGCAAGGCGAAGCCCGCTGGCGCGGGCGAGAGCCGAGTATTTCTTCAAAGACCATAAGACCACGGACGCGCGTCTCCCCGGCTCCACTCTGCCAGCACGGAACAGTTGGCTCTGCCGAGGTGACCATAGCGACGTCACCGCCGGCAGCCAACCAGCCCCAGGAGGTGTCCATGCGCCCGTCTGGACCTGCTCCGATCGTTCTCGGATTGCTTTGCACATTCGTTACCATCATGACCGTTGTCGCGGCGCCGCTCACGGCGCCGACCACGGTGTATCTCCCCCTGGTGGTCGGGCCGTCGGGCAGCGCGCCTGCCCCGGCGGGTGAGCTGCGGGTCAACGCGCCGTACTTTGCGGTGGCTGACGTTGATGAGCGTTTTGCAGAACTGGCCATCTTCTGGTTTGGCGCGGTAACCCCGACCCAGAATTATGCCGATGTGCGTCTGGGGTATAACAACACGGAACTCTACGTGTACGTCGCGGTCTTTGACCGCCGCCTCTGGCACGACACTACCCCGGAGCGCGCCGATCTGAGCGCCTGGGACGCTGTCACCCTGTACCTCGACACCGCTAATGGCGCGACGCTAGGCGCCAGCAGCCATCGCTTCGTGGCGCAGTTCAGCGGCGCCGGCGGCGCGCAGTACCAGGCCGCATACCGCGCGAGCGGGGGCGCCTGGGTCCCCGCCAGCACGGCCTTTACCACCCGTCCGGGCTGGCGCGGGGAATGGATGAATGACGAGACCGATGATCGCGGCTGGGCCATGTCTTTCCGCGTGCCCTTCAGTAGTCTTGGTCTCAGTGGACGGCCGGGCGATGGAACCCTGTGGCGGATGGCGCTGGCGCTGCACGACCGCGACGACCGGGCCGGAACCCCCATTGCGGATCAGTTCTGGCCACCGGCGGCGGATCTCCAGGCGCCGTCCACGTGGGGCACGCTCAGGTTCGGTCTCCCCGGCTACACCCCTCCCACGGTGGCATCATCGCAGACGATCACGATCCGTCATGGACTGAATGGGGCCGTTGTCCCTGATGTGGGCGTGGGTGGCGGAGCGGTATGCGGCGATGGGCTTGATTTCTGGAGCGAGTGGGGCGTTTCGACGCGCGATGCCGGCAGAGGCGATTTCAATATCCAGAATCAGTCGGACATTGCCGACTGGCCGTGTTTCGCCAAGTATTATGTAACGTTCCCCCTCGACCAGTTGCCGCCGGGGCAGGCGATCGTCTCGGCCAGGCTGGTCCTGCATCAGTTCGGCAACGCTGAGCCCAGCCAGGCGCAACGGTCGCTGATCCAGGCGCTTACGGTTGGCGCCGACTGGAACGAGCGGACCACGAACTGGAACAACGCGCCGCTGGCGACGGAGAACGTGGGCGCAGGATGGGTTGAACCACTGGCCACCTTCTCAGGCTGGCCGGGGGTGCCGCGCGAGATCGATGTGACGCGCGCTGTGGCGCAGGCCTACGCCATGCGTGCGCCGCTGCGCCTGGCCCTCTACTCGGCAGACAGCGCCTATCACAGCGGCAAGTACTTTGTCTCCTCGGACACCGGCGACTGGAACGCCGTGGCCCGTCCGACGCTGCTGGTGACAATCGGCGCGCCGGCACGGTGAACGGGTGAAGCATCTATGCGGCCCTGGCCGCGCAATAACGGGAGCACCGGGCGCTTTCCTGGGAGGGCGCAGCCCTCCCAGATCCTCCCCTTAGTTCCCGACAGTCGTGACACGCCCGCAGACAGCGCAGCCGCGCGCCTCGGGCGTGGTTGTTGCGCCGCCGGGGAGGCGTTGCCCGCAGGGGCAGACGTAGCCCGCCAGGCGCGCCGGGTTACCGAGCACCAGTCCGTAATCGGGCACATCGCGGGTGACAACGGCGCCCGCCGCCACCATTGCAAAGCGTCCAACGGTGACGCCGCAGACGATGGTGGCGTTGGCGCCCAGGCTTGCGCCATAGCGGATCAGGGTGGGGCTTACCGTCCAGTCCGAGGCGCCTTTGAGGGAACCATCAGGGTTGATGGCCCGGGGCGCCTTGTCATTGGTAAAACAGACGTGGGGGCCAACGAAGACGCCGTCCTCGATGGTGACCCCGTGAAAGACGGAGATGTTGCTCTGGAGCTTGACGCGGCTGCCGATCTGGACGCCCGAGTCAAGGTAGCAACCTTTGCCGATGATGCTTTCGGAGCCGATGACGACCCCCTCGCGCACCTGCGTCCAGTGCCAGATGCGGGTGCCAGCGCCGATGCGCGCGCCGGGGTCAACGGCGGCGGTGGGATGGATGATGACGCCTGGATGTGGGGGATGCGCGGTCATACCTGGTTCCTTTACAATAATGGACGAGCTATGCGCAGGTGCGCGTCGCGCGCCCTGGCGGCAGCATAGGAATGGTCGCATCGCGACACCATGTCTGAAAGTATAGACGTTGCAGGTAACAAGATCTTGACAATTGCGCCGGTTATAGCTCCTAACGTGAACATAAGCCCTCGG
>Ga0124942_1044945_pt1 | contig 11695 bp, 7 predicted proteins | sample YNPNP_0600MetaT_FD_92942 | JGI IMG/M metagenome (GOLD analysis project Ga0124942, IMG submission 92942) | Anoxygenic and chlorotrophic microbial mat microbial communities from Yellowstone National Park, USA - YNP NP_0600 MetaT (Metagenome... ... | reverse complement strand
GACCATCGTTCGCCGCGTTCAGCCCCCCTCCCAGCCTCCCCCCGCTGGGGGGAGGAGCCGGGTTCCCTCCCCCGGTGGGGGAGGGTCCGGGAGGGGGCCGGCACCGTGCCCGCGGAGACGTGGCGCGGGCGGGACGCCCGCGCTCCCGGGCCGTTTTCATCAGGCGTGGTGCGCCATGCGCATGACCGTCTGACGTGACCATACGCCCTCGGCGAGGAGTGTGGGGAAACCCGGTTTCCCCATGCCCCTGCGCGCGGGCTGCGCCCGCCCACACCCTCCCACCGGGTGAGGGTCTGGGGAAACCTGCTTTCCCCATCCCCCTGCGCGCGGGCTGCGCCCGCCCACACCCTCCCACCGGGTGAGGGTCTGGGGAAACCTGCTTTCCCCATCCCCCTGCGCGCGGGCTGCGCCCGCCCCAATCCTCCCGCGGGCGGGGGTATGGGGGAACCTGGTTCCCCCAGGTTCACGTCAGGGCCTGGCCCTCCTGGGGAAACCCCTTCGCGACTCAGCGGGACTGCACGCCCCCGGCGCGCAGCAGGGCGCGCAGGGTGCGAATGCCCTGATGCTCCAGGTGGGTGGCCTGGGCGAGGAAGAGCTGGGCGGTGGTCAGGGCATCGTTGAGCGCGTCGTGCTGCGGATAGACCGGCAGGTTGTACTGGATGGCCAGGGCGCGGAGCTGAATGGCGGGCATAGGCATATCACGGCTGACCTGGCCGAGCCACTGGGCATGCTGGTGCAGCGTGGCGGCGAGGCGCGAGGTATCGAGGATCGGGCCATGCAGGCGCGTGCCGTAGATCAGATCGAGGGCCTGATTGAGAAAGCCCACATCAATGCGCGCCACATGCACCACCAGCACCCGCTGGGCAAGGCGGTCGAGCAACGCCGGGAGCACAGCGTCAATCGGCGGCGCATCGGCCAGGTCGGCGCGCATCAGGCCGTGGATGCGGATGGAGGAAGCCTCGACCAGCAACCCCGCGGGCGGGCGGATCAGCGAGTACCAGCGGCGGTCGAGGCGGACGCGCGCCTGTTCGATCTCCACCAGGCCCACGGCCAGGAGCGCGTCGCGACGGGCATCGAGGCCGCTCGTCTCGACATCGAGGACCGCATAGCGCACATCGCGCCAGTACGAACGCGCATCGGGCCACGGTCCCTCTTCATAAGCGCGCACCAGTTCGGGCACGTCCCGCTTGCGTTGCCAGGGCAACCTCATTGTTTTCCCCCTTGCGCACCCGGCACGGCAGAAGCTTCAATGCATGCTGTTGCGGCAACGCGGCCCGTCCCCTGGTGCCAACAGGGAGGTATCCAGGAGCCTGGACCCCCTTCCGGCGTTTCCGCATACCTTGCCCGTGAGTGCCGTGACGCGATGGCGCGGAGGCGCGACCCCTCAACATGCCCCGGCCATAGTGCGTCTTCGCGCCCCGGCGTCATCCAGCGATCCGTCCGGTCTGATAGACCGTCGCGACCCCTCGCTGGACGCGGGCGATGGCCTGGAGGGACTCCTTGAGTTCCCGCTGTTCGAGCGGGCTCAGGTCAGTATAGACGATCAGATTGGTCGGCGCCTCGCCGCGCTCGAGCTGGGCGCGCTGATGGCGCAGGCGCAGCAGGCTGAGCAATTCAAAGGCGCTGACCAGGCTTTCGGCCTCGGTTTCGCCGATGCTGGCCGCGGGCCACGAGCGGCGCAGGCGCCCGACGGTGCTGGTGTCGATGCACCCGGCTTCCAGGGCGAAGATGCGGGCCAGATCGACCACCATGGCCGTGCCGCGATGTTTGAGATCGATCAGATTCTTTTGATCGCCGCGACGTTCCAGCACCACATTGCGAAACAGGTTCAGGGGGGCCGGATTGCGCAAGGCGGCACGGGCCAGGCGGCCCAGGAAGATCTTATTGCCGCGGGCGCGGGCGATGATCGGGCGCAGCCCCCCCTCGGCATAGAGCGTGCCGTGAATCTGGCGAAAGTCGAAGAAGATCCCCGAGCGCAAGAGGGCCTCTTCATCGGGCACATCGATCCAGCGGGCAAAGGTCGCCTGCCAGACCGAGAGGGGCTGGCGCCACTGCGGATTGGAGGCCATGATATCGCCCCGGCAGCGCGGGAAGCCACAGGCGACCAGCCGCTCCACCACCGTTTCGGCCAGGACGCGGAAATACTCCGGGGCATCAGGCGGATGCTCATCGGCGTAGATCAGCGCATTATCCTGGTCGGTGCGCAGGGTCTGCTCATAGCGTCCTTCGCTGCCCAGCACGAGCCAGGCATAGGGCGCGGGCGGCGGGCCAAGCTCGGTCTCGACATCGCGCAAGATGCGCTGGATAAGGGCATCGTGGGCGACCGCCACGACGCGCCCGATGTCCGAGACGCGCACGCCGGCGTCGAGCAGCGCGCCGACGGCCGCGGCCACCTGGTCGCCGTAGCTGCGCAGATCCTCGAGACTGTGGGCGCGCTGGAGCTGGCGCGGCAGGAAGAGGGGACTATTGCTCTGACGGCGCAGAATATCGGTATGCGTCACCATGCCCACCACCACACCATCACGGGTCACGGGCAGATGGTGGATATGGCGCTCAAGCATGAGCAGCATGGCCTCGAAGGCCAGGGCAGTGACGGGCAGCGACACCACGGGCGCGGTCATCACCTGGCGCAGGGGCGTGCTGTCGGGCAGACCGGCGGCCAGCACCCGGTTACGCAGATCGCGGTCGGTGATAATGCCCGAATTCTGATCATAGATCTCGTAGGGCGGCAGATTGACCAGCAAACAACTCACATTATGATCGCGCATCACCTGGGCAGCCTCGCGCACCGTGGCATCAGGATGGATAGCGATCAGCGGGTGGCTGATCAACTCCTGGAGCCTGGTCTGGAAGAGCGAGGGTTCGGCGGTCTGGTGACGGCTACGCACAGCGGAGGCAAGCCGGTGGAGGGCCGAGGCGGCGAAATAGCTGGCGAAGAGCGGATACTCAGCCTGGAGCTGGTAGAAGATCTCGGCGGGGAGCAGGTAGGCCAGCACCTCGGTGCGGGTCCGCACGGTCACGATAGGCGAGCGGCGGCGAATGAGCGAGGGATAGCCGAAGGCCTCTCCGGGGCCGAGGCTATCGAAGACGAGCACCTCGCCCTCTTCCTCGCGCACAAAATCAACCATGCCTTTCCGCACGATGTAGAGAAACTCGGCCGGCGGGCCGCCGAAGGTCAACACATCGTGATGGGCGGGGAAGTACTCGATCTGCACATGCTCAGCGGCGAGCATGGCCGCCTCGAGCGGCAGTTGATCAAACGGCGGGTAGGCGCGAAGAAAGGCGGCAATCTCGTCCATAGGCAATCTAGCTCACGATACAACCGGCGCTCGCCGACACGCTTCAATGATGGTCTTTGAGAAATTACTCCGCGATAGCCCGCGCGGCGAAAGCATGGCTTACAAGAATTGTACAGGGAACGGCGGCGCAGGCAAGGGGCAAAAATAAAAGCCCTCGCGGGCAGCGAGGGCAGGCAGGAGGTGACGCGGTCGAAGCACTAGCGCCGCTCGATGAGCAAGCGGATGGCAGTACGCTCTTCTTCATCAATGGCCACGTCGATAAACGAAGGCACGCAAACGATATCAATCCCTTCCTCATTCAGATAGCTTCGGGCGATCGCGACGGCCTTGATGGCCTGGTTGGTTGCGCCGGCGCCGATGGAATGCACCTCGGCCATCCCATTCTCACGGATGACACCGGCGATGGCGCCGGCCACGGCGCTCGGGCGCGAGCGTGTCGACACCTTCAGCACCTCTGCTGAGCGCTGGGGTTCGACGCCCTGAGGGGCGGCAGCGCCAACAGCGCGAGCCATAGGCAGCTGCTGAGAGTTGGTCATGTGGTCCTCCTCTGTGTTGCTTGGGTCCGATAGGATAGGCTGGTCATCAGACCGCGTCTCAAGGCTCATTGCAGCCTTGCCTCCTCTCGTGAGATGGGTGGTACGCAGCAAGCTGTCAGGATTTCAATTGTACCACAACCCGTCGGAGCGCAGCCACGCAATACCTGGACATTGGGGTGACAGACCGGCGGGCGGGCCTGGCGGCCTGTCACCTGCATCTATGGTCAGCGCGCGTAGTCAACGGCTCTCGTTTCGCGAATAATTGTCACCTTAATTTGACCGGGATATTGCAGACTTTCCTCGATCTTTTTGGCGACATCGCGGGCGAGGTGAATACTGGCAAGATCATCGATCTGGTCAGGTTGGACCATCACGCGCACCTCGCGGCCCGCCTGCACGGCGAAGGCCCGCTGCACGCCGGGAAACGACGTAGCAACGGTCTCCAGGGCTTCCAGACGCTTGATGTACAGGTCGAGCGTCTCGCGGCGCGCCCCGGGGCGTCCGCCGGAGATCGCATCGGCAGCGATGACCAGAAAGGCCTCGACGGTGGTCGGTTCTTCATCGTAGTGGTGCGCGGCGATGGCGTGCACAATCGCCGGGGAGCGCCCCAGGCGCCGGGCGATATCGGCGCCGATGAGCGCGTGGGGCCCCTGCACCTCGTGATCGACGGCCTTGCCGATATCGTGGAGCAGTGCGGCCGTCTTGGCGACGTTGACATTGGCGCCGAGTTCGGCGGCCATATGCGCGGCCAGGAGCGAACATTCCAGCGAATGTTGCAGCACGTTCTGGCCATAGCTGGTGCGATACTTCAGCCGCCCGAGCAGCTTGATCAGATCCGGGTGCAGGCCCTGCACGTTCGCCTCGTAGGCGACGCGCTCGCCCTCCTCGCGCATCACGTGCTCAAGCTCAAGCTGCGTTTTCTGCACCACTTCTTCGATCCGGGCCGGATGGATGCGCCCGTCTTTCAGAAGTTTGATCAACGCCACCCGCGCCACTTCCCGGCGCACCGGGTCGTGGCACGAGAGGGTCACGGCCTCGGGGGTGTCATCAACGATGATATCCACGCCGGTAAACTGCTCGAAGGCGCGGATGTTGCGCCCCTCACGACCGATGATCCGGCCCTTGAGTTCTTCGCTTGGCAGATTCACCGTCGAGACCGTCACCTCAGCGACATAGTCGCTGGCGCAGCGCTGGATCGCCAGGCCGATCACCTTGCGCGCCGTCTTGTCGGCCTCATCGCGCGCCTGCTGCTCAATCTCGCGAATGCGACGCGCTGCCTCGTCGCGTGTCTCGCGTTCGACCTGGGCCAGGATCAACCCGCGTGCCTCCTCGCGCCCGAGTTGCGAGATCCGCTCAAGCTCCGCGACCTGCTCGAGCTTGAGCCGTTCAGCCTCCTGGTGCAACTGCTCGATCTGTCGCTCGCGTGTCTGGAGCTGGCGTTCGCGCCGTTCCAGCCCCTCGAGCTTCCGATCGAGATTCTCCTCCTTGCGTTGCAGGCGCTCTTCCTGCTTCTGCAGGCCCTGGCGACTCTCGCGCAACTCCGCCTCGGCCTCGTTGCGGATGCGCAGGGCCTCATCCTTTGCCTGGAGCAAAATTTCCTTTTGCTGGGATCGCGCTTCTTCGAGCAATAAGCGGGCTTCAGCGGTTTTCTGCTGGGCGAGGGAGTTGAGGCCGTGGTTGACATAGGCAACCCCCAACCCGGCGCCGATGCCCAGGCCCACTACCAGGGCCAGCGCGACCCACAGTAGATCTATCACAGTGGCCTCCTATGCGGTTGTTAATGTGCACTGAGCGGGGTGACTACGCCGCGTCAGCCCCGATGTGCTGAGTCGAACCGGAATATGGAGATCTTACCCCATAGGTAGGCTAATAATACTAACGTCGAGTCGGGCTGTCAAGAATATTCCCGGCCGTAAACAGGGCGATTCGGCCGTAAGGGTTCACAGTTCTCCTGGGAGCGCGGGCATCTTGCCCGCGGAGACGCGACGTGGGCGGGACGCCCTCGCTCCCAGGCGCGGGTGTTACCCCAGGTGTGAACAGTTATTCGGCCAACGGTTTGCCGCCTACGAACGCTTCTGGTATAATCCTGCGGGCATTTGCCTGGCGCCTTGCACGCTACCTCGCCCAACGTCTACGCCCATCTCCGGCACTCCGCTGTGCCTCAGCCTCGCTCCCCGCGTGAGGCAGTGCCCTGCTGGATTGTAGATTGTTGATGGGGGGTGCGGAGAGGCAGCGCCGCCCCTCCAACGGTAAGGTGGGGGTGAGCCATGGCTACATCTACGAGGGGGTACGCGGTCGCCTCCCGGCGGGAGCTGTGGGCGTTTCGCCAGGCCTCCCGGCCGCTATGGGCGGAGAAGCGGGGGATGTGGGGCAGCGTTGCCTCCACCGCATATGTCCTGTAAATCTACAATCAACAACAATCCAACATTGCACCCAGATGCTCGATGGAGGATCTTTGTATGATCCCAAGACCCTGGCATGCGATCGTCCTGCTGGTTGCGCTCTTCGGCGTCCTGCCCCTGCTGGCCACCTGTGGCAGCCAGTCGGGCGGCTCCGGCGCCAGCCTGTACGTCCAGCAGGTGACTGCCAATCCCGGCGCCTACGCCGGCAAAGAGATTACCGTTGACGGCGCCTATGTCTGGCGCCCCGGCGATCCGTCCATCTCGGTGCTGGCCCTGGGGGTCAGCACCCTCGACAATGGTCTCGATGCCCAGCCGCTAGGCGATACGATCTGGCTGGAAGGCTTTCCCGCCGAGGTCACCGAACACCTTCATCGTCCGGGTGACGCGGTCTATGGCTTTGTGCGCGTGCGCGGCGAGTTCTCGGCGACCGGCGGCTATGGCCCGGGCGGGCAGTACCAGTACCAGCTCAACGTCAAGAGCGCCGAACCGATCGAACGGGTGCGCCGCGTGGAGCAGCGCATTGATGACCGCCCCCTCGGCGAGGGCAAGGTCTCCTTCTTTGAACTGCAGCGTCATCCGGAGCGCTACAACGGCCAGACGGTCACCACCCAGGGCTACTATTTCTGGAACGGGGTGATCTACGTGCTCGCCGAAGGGATCAGCACCGAGGAAGACGGCTCCAGTCCCCAACCCCTGGGCGATCCGATCTGGATGGAGGGCTTTCCGCCTGACCAGTCGGCCCTGCTCAACCTGGGGCCGAACAATAGCTACGTCTGGGGTGCGGTCGAGGTTACCGGCGTCTTCCAGACCGGCGGCGGCTTCGGCAAGGATGGGGCCTATCAGAGCCTGTTTGTGGTTGACCCGAACGGCGCCCGGCCCCTGTAGCGCCGCACCGGCGCCGTGGCGCCATCGGGGCCGCGCCAGCCGCGGCCCTGCGTCCCCCAACCGTCCATCTTCACCTTAGCCGTCCATGCGGCTGCGCCGCATACCGACGGGATCAAAATAAGGGCTACGCCCTCCCAACCCCTCCCAGGGGGCGGGGTCTGGGTGCGCGGGCCTCCGGCCCGCATCCGCAGGGGAGGGGGAAACCGGGTTTCCCCCCTCCCAGCCTCCCCCGCTTGGAGCAGGCGCCCGGTTCCCTCCCCCCGCGGGGGAGGGTGAGGGAAGGGGCGGTCTTCGTAGGAGGGCTACGCCCTCCCAACCCCTCCCGCGGGTGGAGATAGGGGGAAACCGGATTTCCCCACACCCCTCCTTCGAGGGACTATTTTCACGTTAGACGATGTACTATTTCATCGAGCCAATGACGGAGGAAGATATTCTCGCCGTCCAGCGGATCGAGGCCCAGAGCTTCCCAATCCCCTGGTCGGCCAGCACCTACCGCCGCGAGCTCCGTGATACCCAGCGCTGCCGCTACCTCGTCGCCCGCGCCAGTCCGACGCCTCCGCCGCAGGTCACCTCACCCGCGCCCGCGCGGCGCTCCGGCTTCCTTTCGCAACTGTTCGGGGCCTTCGTGGCTCAACCGCCCCCCCCCGACACGGCAGCCTCCGCCCCCATCGTCGGCTACGGCGGCCTCTGGCTCAGTGCGGACGAGGCCCACGTCACCACGATAGCCGTGGATCCGGCCCATCGCCGCCGCGGCGTTGGCGAACTGTTGCTCACGGGCCTGATTGATCAGGCCTATGAGCTTGGCGCTGCTATGATCACCCTGGAAGTGCGGGTGAGCAACGACGCCGCCCAGCGTCTCTACCTCAAATATGGCTTTACGGTCGTGGGCACCCGCCGCCGCTACTACACCGACAATGGCGAGGACGCCCTGCTGATGTCGATCGAGACGCTCAACGATCCGGCCTGCCGGGAGCGGCTCAACGCCCTGCGCCGCCAGTTGTATGCCCGCCTCCAGCGGCAGGCGTGACCGGGAAACCCGGCGTTCCCCACACCCCTCGCCGAAGGACCGTTTTCACGTTGGCCGTCCATGCGGCTGCGCCGCACCTCGACGGGATGAAAAAAGATTCTTCCTGGGAGGGCTGCGCCCTCCCAAACCCTCCTGCGGACGGTAGCCGTCCAGGGGCTGCGCCGCACAACGCCCGATCAAACGGCCCGGGAGCGCAGGCGTCCCGCCTGCGTCGCGTCTCCGCGGGCAAGCTGCCCACGTTCCCAGGAGAAAGGCGAACACTTGCGCCTGACGTTTGCCTTGACAAGCGATCGCCGCGGTGCTATGCTGTAAACTAATCATCTGCGCATACGTTGCGGTCGCGGAGGATCGCGAGAGGTTCAGGCGCGGTCGGGCGGTACACGCCGACCGCGTTCGTGATCAGCGGAGGGGGGCCACGTGGCTGCCCAGAGCGAGACGACCCCGATCCGTCGCCTCGCGCTCCCAGAGCAAGAGGAAGTGCGGCTATGGACACCGATAGCGCCATTGTCGTCGGCGGGCAACCCGTCACGCAAGCCACCAGTCTCGCCCCACAGGGCGCCGCGGGAGGGCCGCGCCGTCCTGCGCCGCAGCCGCGCGAAGAAGCCGCCGAAGCCGCGACACTGAGCCACCACCCCATCCTCCAGCACCCCTTCATCGAGTCGATTGTCGAACATCTGCGCAAGCACGAGCAGCCCGACGCCAGTCTGGAGAGCGTGCGCGCCGCCTATCTCAACGCCTACCACAGCCCCACCGTCGAGGCGTTGATCGCCCGGCTCCAATCTTACCTCCCCGACGCCGATACCGACCTCGTGCGCCGCGCCTATGCCCTGGCCGCGATTGCCCATAGCGGCCAGTACCGGCAGAGTGGCGAACCCTACATTGACCACCCGGTCGCCGTCGCGGCGATTATTCTCGACCTGCGTCTGGACGCCGAGTCGGTCGCCGCCGCGCTGCTGCACGATGTGGTCGAAGATACCGGCGTGAGCCTGGAGGTCATCGAGCGGTTCTTCTCCGAAACTATCGCCCACCTGGTTGATGGCGTCACCAAGCTGTCAGGGCTGGAGAACAAGACCAAGGAGGAGCTTCAGGCCGGCTCCTACCGCAAGATGTTTATCGCCACCGCCGATGATCCGCGCGTCATTCTGATCAAACTGGCCGACCGGCTGCATAATATGCGCACCCTGAGCGCCATGCCTCCGCTCAAGCAGAGCCGCGTGGCCCGCGAGACCCTTGATATCTATGCCCCGCTGGCCCACCGCCTGGGCATGTGGCAAGTCAAGTCCGAACTGGAGGATCTGGCCTTCAAGACGCTCTATCCCGAGCGCTACCAGGAGATCTCGGCGGGCCTGGCCATGCGCAAGGAGGCCCGCGAACGGATCATTCAGCGCGTCATCAAGCGTATGAAGGAGGCCCTGGAGAAGGAGGGCATCCGCGCCCAGGTCACCGGCCGCCCCAAGCATATCTACTCGATCTGGCGCAAAATGGAACGCAAGGGCGTTCCGCTGGAGCGGATCTACGACCAGCTCGCCATCCGCGTGATCGTGCAGGAATCTGACCCCGACCGCGCCAAGGGCGCCTGCTACCGCGTCCTTGGCCTGGTACATAGTATGTGGACCCCGGTGCTCTCGGAGTTCGACGATTATATCGCCGTGCCCAAGGAGAGCAGCTACCAGTCGCTGCATACGACGGTGATCATCCCCGGCGGCCATTACTGCGAGGTGCAGATCCGCACCGAGGAGATGCATAACGTCGCCGAACACGGCATTGCCGCCCACTGGCGCTATAAGGAGGGTTTTGGCCAGCGCAGCGATCAGAATTATGAAGCCAAAATCAAGTGGCTGCGCGAGTTGATCTCCTGGCGCATTGAGTTGACCGATGCCCGCGAGTTCGTCGAGAGCCTCAAGCCCGAACTTGAAGAACTGGTCTACGTCTTTACGCCCAAAGGCAAAATCATCGATCTGCCCGAGGGTTCGACGCCGGTTGATTTCGCCTATCATATCCACTCGGAGGTGGGCCATAAGTGTATCGGCGCAAAGGTGAACGGTCGCCTCGTCCCCCTCGACTATCGCCTGCAGAACGGCGAGATCGTCGATATTATGACCTCGAAGTCCTCGAAGGGACCGAGCCGCGACTGGCTCAACTTCGTGAAAACGCCGAGCGCCCGTAACCATATCAAGCGCTTCTTCCGCCGCGCCGAGCGCGAAGAGAATATCGCCGCCGGTCGTGATCTGCTGGAGAAGGAAGTCAAGCGGCTGGGTCTGACGGTCAGTTTCGATCACCTGGCGGATCTGGCGGGCGCGCGATCGGTCGAGGATCTCTTCCACCAGATCGGCACCGGCGAGATTACCGCGCGCACCGTGGCCCAGAAGGCTCTCGCCGAGCAGGAAGAGCAGCAGCGGGCGACCAATCCGTCGTTCGACCTGCCGCAAACGCCCGTTACCGGGCGCAATCAGCCGGTGGGCGTGCAGGTAGTGGGCGTGGGCACGGTCTACCATCGCCTGGCCAGGTGCTGCAACCCCGTCGTGGACGAGCCGATTGTCGGCTTTGTCACCCGCGGACGCGGCATCACGGTGCATCGCGCCGATTGCCGCACCATCGTCAACGAGCGCGACCGCAACCGCCTGATTGACGTGACCTGGGGCGGGCAACAACCGCGCGGCTACCCCGTCCCCATTCGCATCGAGTCGTGGGATCGCGTGGGTCTCTGGCGCGATATTTCCAATGTCATCGCCGAGGCGGGCATCAATATCGAGAAGGTGGAACAGGGCCAGACGCGCCGCGCCGGGCGCGCCGTGCTGCATGTGGTGCTCTCCCTGCAGAGTGTCAGCCAGCTCGCCACTATTCTCGACCGCCTCAATCGCATCAGCGATGTGATCGAGGCCCGCCGCGAGAGTGGGGTGAAGGCGGCAGGGGATTAGCTGCGTATGCCTCCGGCGATGATCGAGGCGCTGCTCGCCTGGTTCGCGCGTCACGCCCGCGACCTGCCGTGGCGTCGCACCCGCGACCCCTACCACGTCCTCGTTTCCGAGGTTATGCTCCAGCAGACCCAGGTGCAGCGGGTCATCCCCAGGTACCACGCCTTCCTGGAGGCCTTTCCCACCCTCGAACGGCTCGCCGGCGCCCCCACGGCGGAGGTGATCCGCCTCTGGGCGGGCCTGGGCTACAATCGCCGCGCCGTCAACCTGCAACGGACCGCGTGCGTCATTGGGGAGGAGCACGGTGGAGTCTTCCCCCGCGAGGTGGCGGCGCTGCGGCGCCTCCCCGGCATCGGCCCCTACACCGCGGGGGCGGTGGCATGCTTCGCCTTTGAGCAGGACGTGGCCTTCCTCGATACGAACATCCGCCGGGTGTTGCGGCGCGCCTGCATCGGCCCCGACGAGACGACCGGCGACGTGAGCGACCGCGCATTGCTGGCCCTGGGCGCGGCGCTGATGCCGCCGGGCCGTGGCTGGGCCTGGAACCAGGCGTTGATCGAACTGGGCGCCCTGGTGTGCACCGCCGCCACCCCCGCCTGCCCCCGCTGCCCCCTGCGGCCCGCCTGCCGCG
>Ga0124942_1068726_pt1 | contig 12272 bp, 14 predicted proteins | sample YNPNP_0600MetaT_FD_92942 | JGI IMG/M metagenome (GOLD analysis project Ga0124942, IMG submission 92942) | Anoxygenic and chlorotrophic microbial mat microbial communities from Yellowstone National Park, USA - YNP NP_0600 MetaT (Metagenome... ... | reverse complement strand
GCATGGTTGTGGAATAGCTCCATACGAACAGCCCGGGTGTTCTTTTGTGGCCGAACGTACGGACTTTGCTCAAGCCCTGACTTACCCAGATAGCCAGATTTGACTGAAACCACAAGTTCATATATACTATCAGCCACATGCTGCGCAGCAGTCTCTACGAGGTTCGTGCTTCTTGCTACACCTCGTACCTGCAATGGCGCCTCAAAAAGCGTCCCGCTGCTATAGCTGCTGATTCGGTAGGCACAGTCACTGATAATTCGGTTCAGGAGCGGCCTCGACAACTCGCCAGGCAAGCGGGTCTCTAACCGGGCGGACGTTTGTGGCTTAGCAGACGCAACGTGGCCGGCGAGAGGATGATTGGCGCGGGCAGTACTTGCCAGGAGCGTCGAACCGGTGCCCCGCTTAGACGTTCCAACGCCGTCGCGCCGTTGTTTGCCACCCCGAAGGCGTCGTCTAGGAAGCGTGCCGAACGGTCGAGCGTGCCGCGTTCCAACCGATCAGCGGCGAAGGCCGTCAGGATGCGCACGAACGTCCTGCGCTCGCTCCACGTATTCAGGTGCGCAGCCGTCCTTACTGAAAAAAATCAGTTGTGCTTCTGAGAGCACTGGCATGGCTCTGCGAAGGGATGCCTTTCCTGAAAATACTCGGCACATCACAGGTGATAATCGCTCAGAAGAAGAATAGGCAATCGGTGCTCAACGGATTTCACAAGACCTAAGGTGTTGCGGTACTAACGTGAAAATAAGCTCTCGGAGCGGGGAATGGGGAAACCGGGTTTCCCCATTCCCCCACCCGCGGGAGGGTTTGGGAGGGCTGCGCCGTCCCAGGAACAAACTCATTTTCATTGCGGTGTTGTGCGGCAGAGCCGCATGGGCGGCTGGTATGATATACTTACTCTGTAACTCGACACAGCACGTACCGTCGTTTCGTGTTCTTAATGTCTATATTCATGCAGTGCAGATCCCTGATGTTAGGCTCTTTCTGCCAATCCGGTAGCGGTCATGGTAGACTACCTCCAAAACGAGGAACTGGAGGGAATGATGGGTCGCTACGATCTGACAGACGAGCAATATGCGCTGATTGAGCCTCACCTGCCGAGCAATACGAAGCAGGTGGGCCACCCGTACGGTGAGCACCGCCCGATCATCAACGGCATCTGCTGACGTCTGCACACCGGCGCTCCCTGGCCAGGTATTCCCGAGCGCTACGGCAATTGGAAGACCATCTATGACCGCTACCCCACTTGGCGCCGTGAGGGGATTTGGGACCGGGTCATGCAAGCGCTTCAACGCAAACTCGACGAGGAGGGCCTGATCGACTCCGACCAATGGGGGCTTGATGGCACCGTGGTTCGTGCGCATCGCGCCGCTGCCGGGGCGCGGAAAACAGGGGGCCTGATGCGGGAAAATAACCCGCAGACCACGCCCTTGAGCACGCAGTCGGAGGCTGCTCGACCAAAATCCACCTCCTGAGCGACCGCAAGGGACTGCCGCTCAATGCCCGGCTCACTGGAGGGCAGACGCAAGAAGTCACCCAGGCCGAAGCACGGCTCGAACAGGTACGTCTGCCGCGTTTTGGGCGCCGCCGCCGGCGGCCACGGCGGGTAGTTGCCGACCGCGGGTACGATGCGCGTCGTATTCGCCACTGGCTGCGCAAGGGTGGCAGCAAACCAGGTATTCCGCCGCGCAAGCGCACTGGTAAGCCCAAGCCTGGTCGTCCCTGCACCTATAATCGCGACCGGTACCGTGACCGCGCTGCACCCGAGCAGTGTGTTGGTTGGCTCAAGGAGGGTCGCGCTGTCGCTCCCCGCTACGAGAAGGTGGCCCTCAACTACCTCGGCTTGGTCAAGCTCGCCTTTATGGAGCACTATCTACGTTTGCTTACGCGTAAGCCAGTTGCCGCTTTATCGTGAACCGGATTGGCAGAAAGAGCCTCACGCACTCTCCGGACGGATGGATGGGGTTGTCTATGAGTGTTGCAATCATCACCGGATCTGCTGGACTTATTGGATCTGAAGCGGCCATATACTTTGCAAATCAAGGTATGGAAATAGTTGGTATTGATAATGATATGCGTCGCTACTTCTTTGGTGATGAAGCTTCAACGCTTTGGAACAGGGAGCGTCTTAACACTGCGCTCTCTCAATATACACACTATGATGTTGACATCCGTGATAGTGATTCGATTAATCAAATCTTTGCTCGCTATGGTAAAAATGTAGTGCTCATTATTCACACGGCAGCCCAACCAAGTCATGATTGGGCTGCGCGTGATCCTATTACTGATTTTACAGTCAATGCTAATGGCACTCTTTATCTTCTCGAAGCAACTCGTTGCTACTCGCCAGAAGCAGTTTTTATCTTTACGTCAACTAACAAAGTGTATGGCGATCGGCCAAATCAATTGCCTCTTATCGAGCAAGAGTCGCGCTGGGAAATTGACCCTTTCCATCCATATGTGAACGGTATTAATGAGGATATGCCTATTGATCAGAGTTTACACAGTTTATTCGGTGCCTCAAAGGTTGCCGCTGATGTCTTAGTCCAAGAGTATGGACGTTATTTTGGAATGTATACTGTCTGTTTTCGAGGAGGATGTTTAACAGGGCCAAATCATTCAGGGACACAAATGCACGGATTTCTTGCTTACTTGATGCGCTGTGCAATGACCGGAACTCCCTACACCGTTTTTGGTTATAACGGGAAGCAAGTGCGTGATAATATTCACAGCGCCGATTTGATACAAGCATTTGATGCATTCTTTCGCAAACCACGAGTTGCTGAGGTGTATAATATCGGAGGAGGGCGTGAGAGTAATTGCTCTGTGTTAGAAGCAATTCGGCTCTGCGAACAAATTAGCGGAAAAGCGTTGCGCTGGAGTTACTCCGAAACTAATCGAATAGGCGATCACATCTGGTGGATTAGCGATCTGAGGCGTTTTAAATCTCATTACCCGGAGTGGAACATACAGTACGATGTTCCGAGGATTTTGCAAGAAATTTTTGAGATGAATCGTGGACGTTGGTCATAAACGTGTTTTAGGACAGCACTGGCCCACCAACCGGATATGCTATTCAACGTCTAGTGCAATTTCTTGTGTGGGAGCCCGCGCGACGTGAGAGTCAGTTTATAAGCATGTCTGTCAAACATGTTGCACAAGACCTTGTGGTCACGTCAACCGGGAACGCATTTGAATCGTTCATACGCTGTTGCATCATTCGGGTGACTCCTCCGATCCGGAAGCCGCATTGCCAGTGCGGGCGTTTCTCGAAGGAGCTACAGGTCCTCGTGAATTCGATAGTATCGTGCTCAACTTAAATACACTTATGATCGATTCTGGAAAATACAATCTACTAGGGATACTAATCAATGCAATTGATTATGAGGCTGCTGTAGAGAGAATCATTGCTGCAGCCAGACAACGACAGCCGCTTGCTGTATCCGCATTAGCTGTTCATGGGGTTATGACAGGTGTCATGGATCCTGAACAGCGCTATCGTCTCAATCAGCTCGATATGGTTGTCCCTGATGGTCAGCCTGTGCGTTGGGCACTGAATATGCTTTACCGAGTTAACTTAGTTGATCGTGTTTATGGACCGACGCTTACATTAAAGGTCTGTGAACGTGCTGCTATTGAAAAACTACCGATATATTTTTATGGGAGCCGTGCTAGTGTTTTAAAACAGCTCTGCAGGAATTTACAGCAGCGTTTTCCCGGTTTAGTTATTGCTGGCGCTCATCCTTCATTGTTTCGTCAATTAACAGAAGAAGAACAGTTGGAAATAGCTGCGTCCATCAAATGTAGTGGCGCGGCGATAACATTCGTTGGGCTAGGTTGCCCGCGCCAAGAAGTGTGGGTATACGAGCATCGAGATATTTTATCCATGCCATCTCTTGCGGTTGGTGCGGCTTTCGATTTTCATGCTGGCACATTACCCCAGGCTCCAGTCTTGTTGCAACGTTACGGTCTAGAATGGTCTTTTCGTTTGGTTCAGGAACCACGACGCTTATGGCATCGATATCTTTTATTGAACCCTCTCTATTTGACACTTGTGTTGGCTCAGTTTTTTGGTTTGCACGGTTTCGATACCATCGGATTGACGCCGAGATCATTGCGATATGGATAACGGGTCCTCGCAATATACGGGAGCGCAGCCAGGCATTGTTGGAATATACTGCTTGCCCAGAGAATTGACTAGCACTGGTATAGCAATCCTACGCGGGTTGTAAACCTGTCAGGTGCGACTCGGGATCGTGCTCAGCGATAGGAAAACTCTTGGCGCTGCACCTGACAGATATTATGTTGTCGCGGTGAACGACCCGCATACCCTGGCCGGGTCGTAGTGCGTCTGATGCTTGAGCACGCCATAGATCACATGCGTCAGTTTGCGCATCACACCGCACCGATAATCACCTTCTTGGGCTTGCCCTTGGCGGCCAGCCGCGCGGCAAACGCCTTGAAGGCCGGACAGCAGCGCATCGCGGTGATGGCTGGAAAGTACAAGGTTCGGGCCTTCACCACACACGTAGGATTGCTATAGCTCCATCACGAAAGAGAGAAGCCTGCGTTATAGCTAACGCACCAGTCTCTTCTTGACTTTTATGCGTCGAAGGCGGCGCCCACGGCGATCAGCACCGGTGCATTCAGCATAGGGCGGAAGCGCGCCACCCAGTAGTCCTGCTTCGGCGTCCCCAGGCCCACCCAGACGATATCGGCGCCGCTGGCGTTGATGCGCGCGGCCACGTCCCGTTCTTCTGCAGCGGTGAGTGGGCGGAAGGGCGGGCAGCAGGTGCCAGCCACGAGCAACTGGGGGAAGCGGGCGCGCAGCCGCTCGGCGAGCGTCTCGGCCACGCCCTCGGCGCCGCCATAGAAAAAGTGGCGATAGCCGCGGGCCTGACCACGCTCACAGACGGCGAGCATCAGGTCGGGGCCATAGACCCGCTCGACCGGATGGCCGCGCAAGCGCCCGAGCCAGACCAGGGGCATGCCATCGGGAGTGGCCATTCCCGCCTGGTTGACGATCGCGGCCAACTCGGGCGCATCGTGACACTCAAGCACCGTGTGGGTGGTGCAGACATTGACATAGTGGCGCTCGCGGCGGGCGAGCCAGCCGTCGATCAGCGCCAGCGCCCGCTCGAACGTCAGCGCACTGATGCGCACATCGACGACCGGGAAACGGGGGGGTGCAGGCTCACTCATCACTCAACTCGATCTTGCTCAGGGCCAGGCTCACGCGCCGCGCGTCGCCACTGCCCGCGATCACCTCAGCCGGCACATGTGCGCCACCCTCCAGCCGTAAGCTCACGCGGCTGAAACCTGCCGCGATCGCGAGTGGCAGCAAGGTGACCCTGCCGACCCGCACGTCGGCTATCGCCACCGGGGCGCCCTCGATAGCGACCGATACGCGATCATGATCGACCAATCCCGCAGGTCCAAGTATGCTCGCGGGTTGAAGCGCGAGCCACAAGCGACGGGGCGTGTCGCTATACAGCAGGAGCATCCCTTCGTCCTGCATCCAGCGTACACCACGCTCGGCCTCGTAATCATACCAGCCGGCCGGCAGGGCGACGCCCAGGTTTGCCGGCGCGCTGACCGCGGGGGGCAGGTCGCTGCCGTGGATATCCACGTACTCGCGCGTCGCATCCAGGATAAGCCGCCGGCCAGGTTGCCGGGCTCACGCAGGCGCAGCTCAGGGCGAGCGTACGGCGTGCAGGGCAGCGGCAACGCCCAGCACTGGTTCGTTCCCACCGGCACGAGCAGCGACAGGCCACTGATCGTGGTGACGGACGTATATGGCGGCGCTGGCAGCGGCGGCAACCCGTCGGGCGAGACGGCAACGCCGGCCAGCAGCAGCGGTGGGCGTACCGGCGCCACAAAGAGCAGCACCAGCGCCACCACGGCCAGCCGGACTGCCACGGGCGGCGGTCCTCCCGCGAGACGGTGCGCGATCCCCTCAACCGCCAACCACATCAAACCGAGGCCAATGACCCAGAACACGGCGCCGGCGAAGCGATAGTCCGGTGCGCTGACGAACCAGAAGACCAGCGCGACAAGCGCGGGCAGCAGCCACAGGGTCGCCAGACTGATCTGCCGCCAGGGCAGGCGCGGTCCGCCGAGTGTCGCCGCGCCCAGCAGCCCGCCGACCAGGGCCAGGTTCAGCGGGCGGAGCACCGGGGGCGGGACCGTTGCGAGCCAGGGCCGCAGCCATGCCCAGTTGTCCAGCACCACACTCCAGTGCAGATCCCGCTGACGGGACCAACTGCGCACCCAGTTGGCCTCGCTAAGCGCCAGCGCGGTGGGCACCCGCCAGGGCACGGGAAGGGCGCCCAGCGTGCTCGGGTAGGCTGGATAGCCACTGAGGATCACGCCGCGCGCCATCCAGACCCCGCCCACCAGCAGCGCACAGGCGAGGGGAGGGGCAAGGAGCGCCAGCCAGGCGGGCCGCCCCGGCCACTGGCGCCAGAGCGTCACACCGAGGCCTACAACGAGGGTGACGACGGCAAAGGCGACAAAACTGAGCTTGACCGCTACGCCAACGCAGGCGAGCAGCGCAAGCGCAAAGCACAGATAGGCGTGCTCGCCTGGCGCCAGGGCGCGCGCCTCGAGCAGCAGCACGAGGCACAGCCCGGCAAGGACCAGGCCAAGGACGAGGATGGGCAGATCGGGGGCGAGCCCGTGCAGGTAGAGCAGCGCCGGCAGTTCGGCCGTGCCACCCTCGAGACCGCTGATCAGATAGAGGGCTGGAGCCACCGTCAGGCTGTTCCAGAAGGCGAAGCGGGGCAAGCGAGCGCCTGCGGCCAGAGCGGCGATCGCGGCCACGCTCTGGGCCAGCAGCGCGAAGAGCAGCAGGCCATTGGCGGCGTGCACCGCCCCTGCGGCAAACGGCACCTGGTCAACCAGGGCGCCGTAGAGGAAATACGCGCTGTTGAAGGCCAGCCGGCCGTGAAGATTACCCAGGCCCGGCACGATCGGGTAGTTGCTGTTCCACTGCACAGCCTGCAGATAGTAGAGACCAAGGTCGAAGAACTGCGCCGGACCGGTGCTGCGATTGGCCATCCAGAGCAGCGTGGGGATCAGCAGGATCACCAAAACGGGCGCACGACGAACTCCCTCGCGGGCCAGGCCGGCCAGTGGCCGCGCCGCAAGCAGCAGCCCGGTAGCGCCGATGATGAGCGTCAGGACCAGGGCCACCCGGTTCACCGGCAGCGCCAGGTGCCAGATCTGCAACAGTGCAACGATGGCGGCCCAGCCGGTCCAGAAGGCGACGCAGAGCCCGAGGAGATCAAGCGGCCCGGGGCGGAACAGCCGGCGCAGCAGCAGGCCCACGCCGAGGCTGGCCAGGCCCAGGACGAGCCAGGTCAGCGCGATGCCGAGGATGGTTATCATGTAGGGGTCTAGCACATATCACAACATCCGCAGAACATCGTCGATTGCCCTGACTGCCAGGGCCGGGCTATGGTTTTGCGCAATGAAAGCCAGACCACGTTCCGCAAAGCGGCGACGCTCAGCGGGATGTTCCAGGAGCCGGCACACATGGTCAGCAAACCCTGGAGCATCATCGGCCACCAGGAGTTCCTCGCCTTCGGTCACTTCCAGGCCCGCATAGCCCGCCCGCGTCGAGACAACTGGCACACCGTGATTGAGCGCATCAAGGATCTTCAGGCGAATGCCCGAGCCGGAGAACAGGGGCACCACGAACGCCGCTGCCTGCTCGTAGTATGCGTCAAGGCGCTCAACGTAGCGATGGATCTGCACACCGGTGGGGACAGGAAGCAGCGCCTCACCGCCACGCCCCACGACATCGAAGCGCGCCTCAGGGACGCGCTGGCGAATGAGTGGCCAGCACTCGTTCAGGAACCACTTGAGGCCCAGCAGGTTCGGCGGATAGTGCACGGTACCAATATAGAGCACCTTCATGCCAGCGCGTTCAGCAACGGCATGCTGTTTGGCTGGCTCCACGAAGACCGGGAAGTAGACAACTTTCTTTCGAGTCTCTGGCTGCTCAGCAGCCATAAGCTCACCCAGCCGGCGGGTAACATTAAAGATCGCATCGACCCGACGCCAGAGCCGATGCTCGTAGCTCCGGCAGGCCAGCAGATCAGCGCGCACTGCCAACCCTGTCGGGCTAAGGCCGAGCTCACGGGCATGGAGGCTCAGGGTTTCAGCGAAGATATCAAAGGCGCGATAGACCACCTTCACACGCGCGAGCAATTCAGGGGCCAACTCGTCCAGGATAAAACTCGGATTGACACTCTCGATATAGAGGACGTCGTAGGAATTCACACGTAATGCCTGGGCGCAGCGCTCGACATATTCTCTACTACGGTACTTACTGACCACAAAGGGCATACGGGACAACTGCCCGCGCACAAGGGCCGGAAGTTTATGCTTGATCAGGCTGCCATGCAGAATCGTATGCACGACCGGTGGAAGGAAGTTCACGTTAGGCAGACGCTGGCGCAACTGAGCAAGATACTCTTCCTGGTGGGACAGATTGATCGGGTCGATATAGCAGACCAGATCGATCACGAAGCTACGGGAAAGATAAGTCAGATCATTGACCGTAACAAACTTCTGGCCATTATCGAGCGGCCAGGGGAGTTGCATCGTAGCGTAGAGGATGCGTTTCATAGTACTACAGTTGTATTTCGGCAGATGACCCGTTTCCGTCGGCGTAAACGCCTCGGCTAGTGCTTGCGAAGGCCACCTGCGTGGCCTGTTTAGCCCACGAAGGTGGGCTTTGCCCCCCGTAGCCGAGGGCTTTCAGCCCGACGGGGAGCGCACCTACAATTGTAGTAATAGGGGATTTCCAAAAGACCAGAAGCGTGGAACAATCCAGGTTTCGCCATGCTCCTGCCAGAGGGGAGGATGTCGAAGAGCAAAGCCCTCCCGAGAGCATGCCTCGCTACCGGTCTTATACCATTTCAGATCGCAGATGCCGGCTTGCAGATTGCCGCAAGAGCGTTGCAATAAGCTCTGGCGGGAGTGCATAAACGGCTTGTTCAATGCCAATAGATCCTATGCGGTCACACAGCATTTGACGATCGTCGCTCAGCCTACGCCTGTGGTGGCGAGGGTGCCAACGGTATCTGGGAGGAATTTCTCGGCCCTGGCGCGTTGGCGAGCCCAGACGCTGTTGTACACACCAAGCAGGAGCATCGGGATGAAGACCGGTACCGCGGTAAAGGCCGCAGCGCTGGACAAGGCCAATAGAGAGTAGGTCAGCGTTAGAGGCAAAACGGTCATAAGCAAACGGCTGAGGCAATTGTCCAAAAACAGCGCGCGGGAACGCAACCAGGCAAGGTGCCGCAGCAGGACAGCGGCAGGTACAGGAACAAGCAAGATTAAGGCCATCAGACCCAGCCATCCCATTTGATAGACATAGACCGAAAATGTTGTATCAATTGCCTCAGCAGTGCCCTGGCCGGTTACCAAAAAATTAAAGTAGCCGGTAGAGCCAACCCCTTTGCCCAGGGGCCGATTGATCAACGCCTCTGTGCCGGTGCGAAAGGAACCAAAGTGGGTAAAAGCATCATCGCCGGTACTCAACAATAAAGCTCCAACTGCAAGGACACAGAGCCCTATAATACCAAGCAAGCTATAACGTAGCCATGTATTTTTGATACGAAATGCCTGACTGCCAAAAACAACGAAAGAGATTAACAGTGAAGCTTTGGAAAATGTACAAATAACACCCAAAAAAATGATAGCTATAAAGATGAAGCGTTTCCACCCCCGGATCCAGTAATAGGCTATGGGTAAACTGCAGGCCAGGAAATGACCGGTGGCAAGCGGATCAAGCATGAGACCAATTGAACGCATACCATGAGGTAGATTGATGAAGCCTGGCAGGTAGTTGACCCAGGAAAGGGGAAAAGGTTGATCAAAAGAGCCATATTTCTGGGCGAGATAGCCAGAGATTGCGATCGTCTCCCAAAATGCCGGATCGATCAGATTAACATATAGTTGCTCGACAACCGCTGCGACACCTCCCAACACTGCAATCCCGACAATCAATCTCAAAACGGCCTGAATGGCTCGTTCATTGAGGTTGACAAAACGAAAGAGAAAATATGTTGCCAGAGGAAAGATCAATTCACGTCCCATCAGCACTGCGCTGACACCATTACGTAGCAGACCAGCTGTGATATTGATGAGGAAAAAGATCAGAAGAACCAGATAGATACGATCAATCAGTGTGCCGACTGGCCAGCGCAACTGGCGCACGAGCAAGAAAGTCAACACGAAACAGATGTAGATTGTCAATTCACGCGCGGCCACGGCAAAGGTGACATCAGACAGTTCCGGAGCGAGATAGTAGATCAGGAGCGAGACCAGGTTGCTCAACAGGCTCACCGCGACAACCGCCAGGGCAAAGCGTCGTTTACCGCTCAACAGGGCGAGGAAGGCCAGGACGAGCACTCCCCCAAGGTACACGAGGCTCAGCATGCGCGTCTCTCCCCTGTCATTGCGTGCGTACTGGCGCCGCGCGGCCCGTGGTGAGCGCCTGTTCGTAAGCGAGGGCGGTTTGCTCGATGCAGCGTTGCCAGGTAAATCCGCTGGCGCGTTCAAGTCCCTGGTGGCGCAGCTCATCGGCGAGGGCATGATCGGTCATTAACCGTTCCATCGCCGCCGTCAGGGCCGGCACATCGTAGGGATCCACCTGCAATCCGGCCGCTCCGACCACTTCGGGCAACGAGGAACAATTCGAGGTGATGACCGGACAGCCACAGGACATCGCTTCAAGCGGCGGCAGACCGAAACCTTCATAGAGTGCAGGATACACAAACGCGGTAGCGCCGCTATAGAGGGTGGCAAGATCTTCCTCGGCAACGAAGCCGGTGAACTGGACCGTATCATCGAGGCCGAGACGGGTCGCGGCGGCCAGGATCGGTGCAGCGAGGGGACCGGCCTTGCCCACCAGGACCAGCCGGTGGGGCGAGCCACGCAACCGAAGTTGAGCAAAGGCTTCCATCACGCGAGACAGATTCTTACGTGGCTCGATGGTCCCCACACAGAGAAAATAGGGCATACGTATCCCCAGGCGTTCGCATGTAGCCCGTACCCGATCCGCGCTCCGCGGAGCAAACACGGCATTCGCGGCGAGATACGTCACGACGATCCGTTCTTTTGGCACCCCCAGGCGAGTGTGGATGTCGTGCTGACTCTGCTCTGAAATGGTCAGAATCACATGAGCAGCGCGAGCGATGCGTCGAAAATACGCGCTCAAGACAATGACATCACGGCGACGAAACAACCGTGGAAAGATCAAAGGAATGACATCATAGATGGTAGCGACAAGCGGTACAGGGGGGCGCAATGGCACGCGCAATCCAGGCGCATGGATCAGATCGGCACCGGCTGAGCGAGCCCGCGCGGGCAGGAGCGCATGCATATAATAGGTATCCCACGCCGCCACTCGATACTTATGGCGTAGCCCGTGGGTACCATCAGGTTGTAGATAGGCGGGAAGGGTGGACAGCAGGAGGTTCACCCCTATAGCCGCAAAGGCGCGTCTTCCCTGGGCGAGCTGCTGCGTATAAACGCTAATCCCGCCAGGGTAAAACTCGGCTGGAGAAGTGTCAAAGAGTACACGCACCGCCACGTCCAGGGGTTATGAACTCGTCACCTGAATGGTCGCACCAGGATGAGCTTTCAGAATCTCGATACTACCAATGATAGCATTGCGATCCTGACCATTCACCATGGCATTATTCAAAAACCAGACATCGAGGCTTGCCAGGGGAGGGTGGAGGGTAACGGAGAACTCCACGACCAACCATGTCTCGTCACCAGTCGTCAGCGATGCATAGTGGACGCGATTACCGTTCACACCAAAAGCCAGTTCAATGGGAGGTGGCTTACTGTTGTATGTTGTGATGCGCAGCAGATAGGTATCAGGCTGATCCACTGCCACAATGAGCGTACCCCGACCCTCCCACCAGAAGACCCCTTGCGAGCCGTCATATGGGTAGTTTAGAGGAGTGCCAGCGGGCGCATCTGGGAGCGATACATCACCCACCCAGCGCAACGCTGCTCCGTTGACCACAATCGGTTGCGTACCAACGTGAGGGGCCTCGAAGCCGGGGAGGGTTGCCTGTGCCTGACGCAACAACGCCGGGGCGCGTGGGTCGTTGAGGGGAATCGCCGCGACCAGCCGGCGAAAGGCCAGTTGTTCGGTGCGCTCGGGCCACCGATCACAAACCCGATCGTACCAGAGCAGTGCCATCGCGTGATCACCGCTGGCAAGGTAGGCATCCCCAACCGCTATG
>Ga0124942_1014542_pt1 | contig 12390 bp, 10 predicted proteins | sample YNPNP_0600MetaT_FD_92942 | JGI IMG/M metagenome (GOLD analysis project Ga0124942, IMG submission 92942) | Anoxygenic and chlorotrophic microbial mat microbial communities from Yellowstone National Park, USA - YNP NP_0600 MetaT (Metagenome... ... | reverse complement strand
GTTTCCGCTCCTGCTGCGTTGCGCGCGGCGCCCGTTTCCGCCAGCGCGTAGACCGAACTTCATGTCGGTCACCGTGTGGCAAGCGCGTTTCCGCTCCTGCTGCGTTGCGCGCGGCGCCCGTTTCCGCCAGCGCGTAGACCGAACTTCATGTCGGTCACCGTGTGGCAAGCGCGATTCTGGGAGTGTTCAACCCCGTCCAGTTGGTTCAATCTCTATGGGAACTGCTATATATCAGAAACAGACACCGTCTGTTGAGATATGATAGAAGACTCCGCGCCCGCTGCGTCTCTGCAGTGTAACAACATATCTGAGCGAGGCCATAAACTCTACGCCCCCGACTTCCCTACCAGGAAGCCGGGGGCGGTGTGATCAGGGGACAAGCGCATCACGACGCGGAAACCGACTACCTCTGATGTTCCTCAGTGATGCTCCACTGCTGCCTTCCCGTGGTGGCCATGCCCATGACCCCCCGCTTCCTGGCGACGCAACAGCGGCACGCGGTAATCGTTCGGTGCGAGCAACGGCGCCTGCTGGAGATGCCAAGCAAACGCGCCAAGCCACAACCCGCCAATGGCAATCAGGGTCACCAGATCGAGCCAGTGGATATGGAACCCGTCCGGATGAAACGCTGGCATAATCTTCCAGAAGTACCAGACAATTTCAATTACGAACATATATACCGCAATCGCCGTCAGGTTTGCGATCCGGCGCTTGGCAAAGCGGCTCAGCAGGAGCATGAACGGGAGCAGGAAATGGCCGAAGATCATCGCAATCCCCAGGATTTCCCACCCGCCAGCCGAGCGATGCCCGTGCCACGGCGTCAACTCCGGCACATTTCCCGACCAGATGATCAGATATTCCGAGAAGTTGACATATGCCCAGACAGCCACGAACGCGAACAAAAACTTGCCCAGATCGTGCAGACGGTCGGTTGGGATGCCAAACGGCAACAAATTGCGCGCCTTGAGCGCCGCCAGCGCAATAATCCCGCCGCCGAACGTCAGGATCAGCATACTGGCGATATAGGTCACCGGGTACATCGACGAGAACCATTCCGGTTCCAGCGACATCCCCCAGTCGGTGGCAGCAAGCGTCCACGCCAGCACCAAAACAACAATACCGGGACCGCTCAGACGCTGGAAGCGACCGCGCAGATTCTCGCTGAACCCTTTCGCATCCTCCTCCAACGACCACTGACGCAGCAGATATGCCATGCCAATAAACAGCACGAAGTAGATCACTGCGCGCGCCAGGAAGAATGGCACGTTCAGGTACGGCGTCTTCAGCGCCACCACTTCATCGTGTGCAACCACTTCCGGGTTCGTCCACGGAAACAGATAGTGAGTTCCGGTCAGTGTTTCGATGGCAATAGGCAGGAACAGGATCGCCATCAGTATCAGGTTCAGCGCTGCCGCTTCCAGCAGGCGTCGCAGCATCAACCCCCACACACCCTGCGTCAGATGGTTGATCATGAGCACCAGCAGCCCGCCGAGCGACAGGGCAAACCAGAAGAAATAGGCAAAGATGTACGAATGAAAGAACTGCGCTGCTCCCAAAAACGCCCCTGCCGCTGCCAGCAGCATCGCAACACTACCGACAATCAGGGCGACTTGTTGAAAACGCCCCAGTGCAGGACGAAGCGCAGCCGGTTCTTGTGCGATCATGGTCATCCCTTTCGGAGGTGAGACATCCCTCGATTATGATCGGCGCGGTTCCTGAACACCCAATCGCGTGCTGTGAACGCCAGCCAGCGCTAACCTCACGCTCGCCTCTCAATCCCCAGTTCCTGGTTCCCGGTTCTCGGTTCTTGGTTCTCAGTTCCTGGTTCCCGGTTCTCGGTTCCTGGTTCTCAGTCCTTAGTTCTCGGTTCTCGGTTCTTAGAGCCTATCCGAATAACCCGGCGGCACGCACGGCAATCACGCCACAGGCGAAAAGGTTACAGTTTTTCGGATAGGCTCTTAGTTCTCGGTTCTCGGTTCTTAGTTCTTGGTTCTCGGTTCTTAGTTCCTGGTTCTCGGTTCTCAGTTCCTGGTTCCCGGTTCTCAGTTCCTGGTTCTCAGTTTTGTGGCGGCGGATTCTTCTGCAATTCGCGAATATGCGCCACAATCGCCCAGCGGTCACTGATATTCTGAATCCGGTATCCATAGGGATACATGGCTCCCTTGCCGTTGACGATCGTCTCGTAGTACTGACCATCGGGCATATCGAGCAACCGTTGGTCGTAAAACGACGGGGGGCGCGGGTTGAGCAGCAGACCGACCTGACCGCGACCGTTGCCGTTGGCGCCGTGGCAGACCGCACAGTAGATACGATAGCGCTCTGCCCCGCGTGCAAGCAATTCCGGCGTGACCTGGATCGGAATGGTCGTCAGATATGCGCCATTCGGGTCACCATCGACGCGCCCGGTACTGGTTGCATCGATGCGCAACTGACCACGCGCTACCGTATGCTCCACCAGCGGGCGCGCTGCCGCGCCATCGGCGAAGAAATCACTCGCCCGCTGCGGCTTGAATTTTGCCTGATCGTACATTTCCAGGTGGCAGGCGGTCATCAGCAACGCCGCAGCGATCAGCCAGCCTGCCCGGAGAATCCGCCCGGACCATGCGCTCCGACGGCGGCATTGTCGTTCGTTCAGCATCGCAATTCCCCTGGCTAGTTATCTACGGTAGAGACCGCCAGCGGTTCCAGGCTCTCCAGAAACTGGCGTGTCCGCTTGAGTTCAAACTTGGGGTCGGCAGCCTCGATACACAGGAAAAACCGGTCAACCGACGCACGCTCGAAGTTGGGCGCGTTGAAGACCGGATGGTATGGACGCGGCAGACCACATGCCGCAATCAACCCGAACACGGCGGCGAACGCCGACAGCAGCACCATCCCCTCGAAGGTCGCCGGGATGAAGGCGGGCCAGCTGAACAGCGGTCGTCCGCCGATATTCATCGGATACGCCACCAGATTGATCCATGTTTGCAGGGCGAACATCCCGCCTGCGCCAAGCAGCCCCGCGCCAAAAATAACCCACGGCAGGCGCGTGCCCCGGTAGCCGACGGCTTCATCAAGCCCGTGGATCGGGATCGGCGTATATGCTTCGAACTGTTTATAGCCAGCGTCGCGGGTTTTTTCGGCTGCCGCCAGCAACGCCTCAGCGTTGTCGAACTCAGCCATCAACCCATACAGACCCGGTTCGGTTGAGACTTTCGGCGCTTTCGCGCGCACTGCATTTCGCTTGAGCATCGTCGCTACGCCTCCCTGACATGTCCGGCGCCGCCGACCTGGACCGGCGCATGGTTTTCCGTCTCGATCTTATGCACCAGGTCGCGCACCTCGAAGATCGAGATCGCCGGCAACAAGCGGATGAACAGGAAGAACAGGAAGAAGAACCATCCAAACGAACCGGCGTACAGTGAGATATCCCACACGCTCGGCGTGTAGTACCCCCACGACGAAGGCAAAAAGTCGCGGTGCAGACTGAGCACGATAATCACCCAGCGCTCGAACCACATCCCGATATTGATACAGATCGAGATGAAGAAGAGCCAGGGCAGGCTCAACCGGAAGCGCTTGAACCAAAGAAGTTGCGGGATGGCGACATTCAGCACGATCAGCGCCCAGTAACTCCAGGCGTATGGACCCATTGTGCGGTTCGTGATCAGGAAGTACTCGTAGATATTGGCGCTGTACCAGGCATAGAACATTTCACCGAAATAGCCATACGCCACCACCAGACCCGACGCCAGCATCACCTTGCCCATCAGGTCGAAGTGCTTCATCGTGATCAGATCGTGCAGTTTGTACCACCGGCGCAGCGGTATCAGCAGCAGGATCACCATCGCAAAGCCGCAGTACACCGCGCCGGCAACGAAGTAGGGCGGGAAGACCGTCACGTGCCAGCCAGGCAACTGGGAAATCGAGAAGTCGAAACTGATGATGCTATGCACCGAGAGCACCAGCGGCGTCGAAAGCCCCGCCAGAATGAGCGACGCCATTTCGTAGCGCTGCCAGTCGCGGGCGCCGCCGCGCCAGCCAAGCGCCAGGAAGCCATAGAAGATCCTGACCCACTTATTCGTCGCCCGGTCGCGCAGCGAGGCAAGGTCAGGAATGAGACCGACATACCAGAACAGGATCGAGACCGTGGCATACGTCGAGATCGCAAACACGTCCCATTCGAGGGCGCTGCGGAACTGCGGCCACATACCGAGCGTGCCGGGATAGGGGAGCATCCAGTAATCGAGCCAGGGGCGGCCGGTATGCACCAGCGGGTAGATACCGGCGCACGCAACGGCGAAGATCGTCATCGCCTCGGCAGCACGGTTGATCGAGGTGCGCCAGTCCTGTCGAAAGAGGAGCAGAATCGCCGAAATGAGCGTCCCGGCGTGCCCGATGCCGATCCACCAGACGAAGTTGATAATATCGAAGCCCCAGGCAACCGGGATATTAATCCCCCAGATGCCAACGCCGACGGTAAACAACACCGCCAGCGAGTAGAGATACATCAGCAATCCCAGGGCTGCAAGGACGAACCCCAACGCCCAACCCCACGGGGTTCGCTTGAGCGGCGTCAGCACAATGTCGCCAATAGTGCTGGTGACCGATTCATAACTCTGCTTCGGTCCCAGCAACTCCTCGAGCACCTTGCCATACGCCGATTTCTGTGCGGGTTGTGAAGCCATGTGCTACTCCGTGTGTCCTAGACGGGGGTCGTCAGCAGACTATCCCCGTATCCCGACATTGCCACGCCTATGCTGTCTTTTCCTCTGCGAGGTCGGGGGTCAGATTCTTGATCTTCGCCAGATAACTCACCCGCGGTTTGGTGTTCAGTTTATCGAGCGAGGTGTAATTCAACGGTTGATCTTTCAGCGCCACAACCTGCGCCTGCGGATCGTTCAGGTCGCCAAAAATGATCGCCTGCGTCGGGCAGACCTGCTGGCATGCCGTCACAACCTCGCCGTCGGTGATGCGTCGATTCTCCCTGCGCGCCTCGATACGCGCTGCGTTGATGCGCTGGACGCAGAACGAGCATTTTTCCATCACACCGCGCGCGCGCACGGTCACATCCGGGTTGCGCATCATCTTGAGCACCGGAATGCTGTCGTTCTCGGTCGATGCATCGACTGGCGAGCGGTACGGCACATCCTGATATTGCAGGAAGTTGAACCGGCGCACTTTGTACGGGCAGTTGTTCGAGCAGTACTTGGTGCCGACGCAGCGGTTGTACACCATGTTGTTCAGCCCCTCGGCATCGTGAACCGTTGCCGCCACAGGGCAGACGATCTCGCACGGTGCGTGTTCGCACTGCTGGCACAGCATGACCATGTTGTAGACATCTGGCGTGTGCTCGTCACCGACGTAGTACTGGTCGATCCGGATCCAGTGCATTTCGCGCCCCAGCCAGACCTCATCCTTGCCGACGACCGGAATGTTATTCTCCGACTGGCAGGCAACAACGCAGGCATTGCACGAGTTGCACACATTCAGGTCGATCGACATGCCCCACTTGTAGCCGTTGTACTCGAACTCGCCGATCAACGACATCGGCTCTTTTTCCTCGCTCTTGAGGAACTCCTCATTCTCCTCATATTCCTTGAGCGTCCCGTACCGCACCAGGTCTTTCTTGCGTCCTTCCATCAGGAAGTGACCCTGGGTGCTTGCCAGTTTGTAGTTTTCACCCACCTTCGCCACTTCCAGACCAACGCCGAACCAGGGTGTTGCACTGGTGCGCAACCGGTATGCATTGAAGCCGACGTTGTTGCCGACCCGCCCGGCAGCCGTGCGCCCAAACCCCAGATGCACCGTCACCGCATCGTCAGCATGTCCAGGTTGCACCCATACCGGTGCGTCGACCGAACGCCCCTGGTACGTCAACCGCACGACGTCGCCATTCTTGAGGCGCAACGCATCGGCGGTGCGCACACTCATCAGAGCGACGTTATCCCACGTCAGTTTGGTGTACGGCTTGGGAACTTCCTGCAACCAGGCATTGTTGGCAAACGCGCCATCCCACACCGACGGATCGGGGCGGAAGATGATTTCCAGCCCCTGCGCCGGCGCCGATGGTGCAGCGCTGGCAAACCCGCGCTGGAGAGTCACCTGCCGCGCCTGCGCCTGCGTGCCGGGAATAATGCCATCATGCAACGCCTGATTCCAGAAGACACGGAAATTGCCGCTCGAGTCCTGCGTCTGCCAGTAGGCGGTCAGTGTCTGGTAGCCGGTCTCCTGCGGCTTACCGAGCAGAACATTGAGCGTCTCAATCGCCGACTTTCCATTGTACAGCGGGGCAATCAGCGGTTGAACAATCGTCACCGTGCCGTCGAAGGCGCGCACATCCCCCCATGCTTCGAGGAAGTGCGTCCCATTGATATGCCAGGTGCTCTGCTGCGCGGTCTCATCGCGGTACAGTCCAACGTGAACGCTCAACGGCACTTTTGCCAGCGCCTCGGCGAACGGAATATCGGCTGGCGCATTGTAGACCGGGTTGCTATCGAGCATCACCAGCATCTCGACCGTACCGGCGTTCATTTCCTGGGTGAGCGCGCTGAGGGCGGCAATACCGCCCGACGGATCGCTCTCCACCGGATCAGTGTAGACCACCGTGCTCCCAACATTGCCGAGTTGCGCGTTGATCGCGTGACCGAGCGCGTGAACGACCGGCGGTTGATTTTCGCCGACCAGCACGACGCACGCTCCGCGGTGCGCCTGTACATCTTTTGCAACCGCCTCGACCCATTTCTTTTCCGCCTCGTTGAGAGCAGCGCCCGCAGCCACATCAGGGACGCCGACGAGGATCGCCAGCGCGCGCACCAGATGTTCGATCTGCGACGAACGCACCGGCAGACGATGATCGGCGAGCAAACCGGTGATCGATGGCGTGCTTTCCGCCAGGTACAACCGGTTGACCTCCTTTGTTCCCTTGCGGATGCGACGTCCATCAGCGAGTTGACGCGCCATGCGCACGCCGGTCGGCGACGGCGCTGTAAAGTCGGAGTCGAAACCGACAATCACCTTCGCGGCATCGAGGCGATAGATCGTCTGCACATCCTCGCCAAACGCCAGGCGTGCGCCAGCGTTGACATTATCACGACCGACCGGTTCGTACTGATACCACTTCGCCTGCGGGAATTGCGTCAGCAACTGCCGCATCTGCGCAATAATCGTTGGCGACGTGACCGCGCCGGAGAGGATGCGCAACCCGGCGCCCTGTTTCGCCGCCTGTGCCTGAATCGCAGCAGTTGCAGCAGCAACAAACGCCTCCCACGTCGCCTCCTGCCCGGCATTTGTCGGCGCCTGCGACCGATCCGGATCGTACATGGTCAGAATCATCGCCTGCGTGATCAGGTCAGTCGATCCGAGCGACGCAGGATGATCGAGATTCCCCTCAATCTTGGTCGGGCGCCCCTCGTGGCTTTCGACCAGCACCCCCGTGCCGAAGCCGGCGAACGTCGCCGCAGTTGCAAAAAACAGCGGTTTGCCGTGAATAATCTCCTCCGGCTGACGCACATAGGGAACGATCTTTTCCTGCGGTTGCTTCAGCGCGAACTGACACCCCGACAGACCCGCCAGCGCCAGCGACGCACCCATCAACTTCAGAAAATTGCGCCGGCTCACCGGGTCGCGCCACTCAGCGGCGCCGCGCGGGAACTCACGCTTCAGCAGTTCGTTGAACTCCGGCGTATCAGCCAGTTCATCGAGGCTGCGCCAGAACTCGCGCCCCCCGGCATTCGCAAGGCGCGCACGCAATGCGTTCACATCCTGGGACTTGGTGTTCATAGTCACGCTCAATTCCTAGCGGTGGCAAATGGCGCAATTCGTCAATTCCCACGACGAGCGAATATTGTACTCCTGCACCAGACGTCGCCCAACTTCGAGTTGGTTGGCTGGCGGCGTCCACGCCATGTTGAAGATCTCTTCGCGCGGACGGACGTACTTCTCCGGGTTGCGATGGCAATCCAGACACCACGACATGAACAGCGGCTGCGTCTTGTAAACGACACGCATCTGATCGATGCGCCCGTGACACGTCGAGCAACCGACGCCCTTGGCAACGTGGATGCTATGGTTGAAGTAGACGAACGCTGGCAGATCATGCACTTTGTTCCACTGAATAGAAGTTCCGGTCTCCCAACTCTGCCAGATGAAAGCGACTTTTTCGCTGCGGCTGATAATCTGTGAGTGGCATCCCATGCACGTTTCCGTCGGGGGGATGTTGGAATGGGCAGCGACTTCGACCGCCGTATGACAGTAGCGACAATCCATTCCCAGGGCAACGTGCAACTGGTGGTTGAACCCGCCGCCCGGTTGCTCGACAGGCACCCCGACATCACGGTGCCAGTCCGACCAACCAAACAGCCACCAGACTCCCCCAAGAATGGCAAGCACCAGCGGAATACCGGCAAAGATACTCACCCTGGCGAGCGTATTGGCTCTCCGATCGAATATCTGGGCCATGTGGCGCCTTTCTAGAAGTCAGAACGTTCTTGACAACCGGACGCGCATCAAGCGTATCAGCGGGACATCGCCGAAACAACGCGCAAGAGCGCCTTACCAGCGCAACTCACCACACCAGACAGTTATCACGCTCCACGAAAACAGGCACGCCAAACACCGCGCGCAGCCATCAACCTGCGCGGCTTACGGTCACCACGGACCTGATTGAAATGATGACCGGATAACGTGCTCCAGCCAGCACATACATCGACGCGGGTTTCCAGGAGGGGCGAGATTGCCTGGTTGCACCCTCTCTTCCAGTTCTGCTTTCGGGTCTGTGAGATGCAGCAGCAAGACGAACTGCAATAGTGCGTCTGACACGTTGTCGGTGTAGCTGAACGGCATCATGCAACCTTGGTTAATAATATCACAACTGGTTACAGGCAGTTTCATGGTTGACCCGCCGAAACAGTGAAGAAATCTTAACTGAAGGACATTTTATCTACATTCATTACACAAAACCTATGCAACGATCAATGTGTACTTATTTGAGCGACAATGTTCTAAACCTCTGACACCCCTCCCACCACCGAACGTCTGCGTGATTGAGCAACTCAATAGATCGTTTTGCCGAGCGCCGAGAGGGCGAACTCAACCGCCAGCAGCGCCGTCATGTTGCGGGTATCGAGAATGGGATTGACTTCCACCAGATCGAGGCTGATCAACCGCCCCGACGCTGCGATCAGTTCCATTGCCAGGTGCGCTTCCCGGTAGGTGATGCCGCCCAGCACTGGCGTTCCAACCCCTGGCGCTTCGTGCGGGTCGAGCACATCGAGATCGAAACTGAGATGAAAACCGATCGTGCCAGCGCTGACATGCAGGATCGCTTCTTCCATCACTGCCGCCATCCCGCGCCGGTCAATATCGTGCATGGTAAAGACACGCACCCCGGAGGTGCGCAGCAGTTCGCGTTCGCCGTCGTCGAGATTCCGCACTCCAACCAACGCCGCATCTCCCGGACGAAGAACCGGCGTCCGCCCGATCAGTCCGGTCAACATTGGATGCCCGCGCCCGGTCAGAACTGCCAGACCCATGCCGTGAATATTTCCTGAAGGGGTTGTCTCTGGTGTATTATAGTCGCCGTGGGCGTCGAGCCAGATAACACCGACGCGCCGGTTGTGCGCCACACCCGCAACCGATCCAATCGACAGGCTGTGATCGCCGCCGAGTATGATCGGCAGCGTATTGCCGGAGATGACCTGACGTACCTGTTGCGCCAGGTCGCGCACAACGCCGACGATCGGTTGCAGGTAGCGCAGCGGTTCATCCGCATCCGGAGGTTCGATCTGCTCCGCCAGCGGCACGGCAAGGTTGCCGAGGTCGCGCACCCGGTAGCCCAGCGCTGCGATCCGCTCACGCAGACCTGCATACCGGATGGCGCTCGGTCCCATATCGACGCCGCGTCGTCCTGCGCCAAGGTCAAGCGGCACTCCGATGATTGCAATATCGCGCATACGTGTGGAGGATGAGTTGATGGAGCGTTTCTTTCAGTATCTGAACATTTTTCCCATGCCACTCTGGCTGGCAATGATGTTTGCCCCCAATCATCCATTGACCGAGCGGATGAGTCGTCCTGGTGCGCTGTTTATTATCGCCGGCTTGAATTATGTTGTGGCGCTGGCGCTGGCGGTGCGGCGCGGGCAACGTGAGGGCGCTTCACTCGATTTTACATCACTTGAGGGAATTCGCAAGGGCTTGAGTTCGCCGGAAGGTGCGGCAGCAGCCTGGGCGCACATGCTCGCGCTCGATCTGTTCAGCGGTGCGTGGATTTATCGTGAGTGCCGCCGCCTGAACGCGCCAGCCCGGGTGCGCATTCCCTCCCTCTTTGCCACTCTGATGGCCGGTCCGGCCGGATTGATGGGTTTTTTGATCTGGCGCCTGCGTTTGCCTGCCCATCACCCGCCAACCGATAATAATCCATAGTATCAGGAGTCAGGTGACATTGCGCACATGCCCGGTCTTCGAGCAATGCGGCCAGCAGTGCGCATGACACATTCCTTCGTCAGGAAGACGCGCTACTGCCCGCATGAGACATCATCGGGATCGATTCCCATGTCTCGCAGACGCTTACGCAGTGCATGCAGGCGTTCTTCGGCTTGTGCCCGCGCTGCTGCTTCGCGTCGCGCCTGTTCCTCCGCTGCTTCGCGCGCCGCTGCGGCCCGCCGGGCGCGCTCCTCCGCCTCCGCTGCCTGGCGCATCACCGTCACGTAGTCTCCAATCTCCCCGCTGCGCCTGTCGTAGCATACCACGCCGTCGCCCTGCACCCCCAGCCACAGGTCGGCAATCGCCAGATGCACCCGCCCACTCGCGTCCGGTTCCTGCAACCGATACGCCCCCGCTTCCAGACGATAGTCGAGCAGGTGCAGTCGTCGCTCCTCGCCCTGCCCTACATCGTCCACGATCACATACTGCACCACTCCCGCCCGCGCATAATGGTTCACCTTGATCACCACATCATTCTCGCGCGTCTCCGGCGAAACGATCTCGATGATCAGCGCCGGACGCGCCCCTTCGACCGCAACCTCGAACGTGCTCCAGTCTTGCCGCTCTGCAATACCAGGGATGACCATTATATCCGGTCCGTGGGGACGCAGACCGGGGATGTCCCATGCGATCCGTATATTGCTGAGGACGATAGCGCGACCGGATGGCTCCAGGCGGGCGCGCAGCACAGAAGTGAGATACATCCGGTCGGTGGTGTGGCGATCACTGCGCACGATGAAGTCTCCCACCTCCGGGTGCAGGACATCCTCCAGCGTAAGCGGCGTCTGTTCCAGGTTGTGAGGATCGTTGGGGGTCGGACGCGGCACGAAGCGCCAGCCATAGCGGAACGGGTCGGCGTCAGCATCGGTAGGAGGAACCGGTTGTGTCGGTACGTTTGTCATAGGGCGTCTCCAGAATCGGCGCGAAAGTGACACGCCGCCGGTTATGCCCGCGCCATTGACGGCGCAGGCTGCGCTTCGGACGAATGGGCGCTCACACGCAGCGCCGACGCAGCCAGCAGGATCAGCGCAACCCAGACTGCATCCGCCAGGAACAGGTGCACCAGTTGCATCCAGACGGGCGCCTGCAATGCGACGTTGACATACCCGGCAACCAGTTGCACCGCGTACAGCATCGTCAGCACAATCGCCAGGCGGCGTGTCGTTGCGCCCGGTCGCGCCGTGCTCGTGTACCATGCCGCCACCACCACGAACGCGCCAACGCCGATCGCCAGCGCAGGGTGCATCATGCGGATCGAGACGATTGCCGCCACCAGCGGCGCCAGGTCTCCCTCCGCGCCGCCGGCGCGGGTATGGGCGAAGAAGAGGGTGTCCCCCAGGGCAATGACTGCGCCGCTCATGCCAACCAGGATCAACCCGACCATACCGGTGATCAGCCAGGACGCGACGGCGCCCTGACCGCGCAGGCGGATCGGTTCGCCGCCCGACGCCCACCATCCGGTCAGCGCAATACAGGCAATCAGAATAAATGTGTTCAACAGGTGCGCTGCCATCGAAACAGCGCGGGTCAGCGACGCATTGTGCGCCACCAGTTCAAACAGCACCAGCCCGGCGCCCAGCAGCGCTTCGGTGATGATGAACACCATCGAAAGTTGTGCGCCGCGCCGGACGATATGACCCCGCGGGTATGCGCGATATGCCCATACGAGCATTCCAATCACCATCAGTAATGCGACGCCGCTGGTCAATCGATGAGTGAACTCGACAATGGTTTCAACCGCCGGGGCGCGTGGAATGACCTCGCCGTTGCACAGGGGCCAGTGACTGCCGCACCCTGCGCCCGACCCCGTTGCCCGCACGAACGCACCCCAGAGAATGACCAGCAGGTTGTAGATCAACACCCCCCACACGTAGGTTGCAAAGCGATTGCGTGCCAGCATGACCGCTTCCTTTCCAGGCGCTTCGACTG
>Ga0124942_1125164_pt1 | contig 12597 bp, 14 predicted proteins | sample YNPNP_0600MetaT_FD_92942 | JGI IMG/M metagenome (GOLD analysis project Ga0124942, IMG submission 92942) | Anoxygenic and chlorotrophic microbial mat microbial communities from Yellowstone National Park, USA - YNP NP_0600 MetaT (Metagenome... ... | reverse complement strand
TATTTGAGAAGTATTTATTCAGGTATTCTTAATACGTATTTTGTTAATAACCCACCTACTTATGGAGGTGCTGGTGGTTTTGGTCCTACTGTTTCTACAATGAGTGCAGGTGCAATAAGAATGGTTGTTTCAAGGATGAAAGAATCTAATATTCCATCATTTATTTTCAACGGAAGACAATATTATGTTGCTATAATGCATCCAGCACAAGTTGCTTCATTAAGAAGCGATCCAACTTGGGCAAATGCTTTCTATTATGGAAATCCAGATATTATCTACAATGGAATGGTAGGTATTTATGAAGGAGTAATTATCGTAGAAACGCCTTTGATAGAAATTAATGTTGTAGGGGGTAATACTTATTATGGCGCTTTATTTTTAGGAGATTATCAAGTTGGTTTAGGTGTAGCATCAGAATTGCAGATTATTGAAGATCCACCAATGGATTTAGGAAGATTTAGAAGGATTGGTTGGTATCAAATCTTTGGTGCAGGTATTGTAAATCAACATGGATTTAGGGTTTGGTCGAGATAATAAATTAATTTTCAGGAGGTAAAATATGCAAGTATCACCAATAAGTGCTACGCTAGTAGCAGATAGTCAGACGTTTAATGTAGCTAACTATTATATAAATTACTCATTTTATTATGTGGCAAATGCTTCCACTGTTTCTTTTACTATTATTCATAGTAGATCAAATTCATATCGTAGATACATAGGTAATTTTCAAGTAAGTACAGGTGGATATCCGGGTACACCATCCTCTAATATTCAGCCAGTAGGAGGTATTTCTTATTATGTTGTGGGTTCTGAAGGATCTGATACTTCTTTAACAACTACTGTGGTAAGTATTAACGGGTTGGTAAATAATAATGGTTATAAATTAGAATTGGGATTGTTCTCAGATAACAGAGGTAATTAATAGTGGAGGATAATTATGCCAAAAGAGAAAAGTGAAGAATTAACGAAAGAATTAAATCAAGAAGTTAGCACAAATGAAGTCTTTCAAGAGAAAGAAAATGGTTTAGTAGATATTATGGTAAAAGAAGATATATCTTTTTTCTATGGTGGCATTGATTATAAGTTAGAAAAAGGCAAGATTTATAAAGTTGATCTTGTAATTAAAGATTTATTGAAAAAAGCAGGATATTTAGTGGTAATTTAATCTTGGGTTTTCAAAAATATTTTACGGAGGTAAAAAATGGATTTAATGCAAAATTTTAAAGCATCATTAGGTTTGACTTTGAGCAACACATCAGCGTCTTTGACAAATCCCAAATGGAAAGAATCTAGCGAGATAGAATTTACAGTAAAACATAGAAAGGTAGAGACAGTTGTCACTATTCCCGCGAATGGAGGTTTAACATTAAATCTTGCGGCTATGGGATTTACACAAGTGAACTTTCTTTGGTTAGTAGTTTTAGAACCAAATAAAAGTGTTGTTCTGAAATTTGATGGAGATACGCATGGGGTATCAGTTAATCCGCCTGATGCAACAAGGAAGGGATTTTTTGCTGCTGTATGTAATTTCAACTCTTTGGTTATTGAAAACCCTTCTTTAACTGATCCAGTTGCGATTTCTTATTTGGTTGTTGAAAGAGCTTAATTTTGGTTTTTGAATAATTGATGCTTTTCAATGATTAGCGATTTTCAATGAAAGTAAAACTTACATTTGATGTGCGGGGTTTATGGTATTACATAAGAGATAAATACACAAATCAATTTTTAGATGTTAAAAATATAGTTTTGTTTGAATCGGATAATTCTCTTTCAAAATATTATCCAATAGAGATAATTAAATATTCAGATAGCATCTCCGTTATAACGACGGAGAATGCATCTGATTCTTATTTAGATAAATTTTATCGTATTAGATTTTATAAAGATTTCTTTTATAAAGACGAAGTTTTGAAAAAAAGGCAAGAATTGACGGATGATGAATTTCAATTTTTAATTAACCAATCTACATTGTTCGATCTTTATGATTTTGAAAAAGGATATGTTTTTCAAGTTGATAAATTAATCCCAGATATTATAACAGATATTATAGATAAAGTAAGGGAATCAATAGGAGATTTAAATCTTGATGATCCTGCGTTTTCAGATGAAGAATATACACAAATGATTAAATTTGCTTTAAAGCAAATTAAAGGGGAAACAAATCTTTTATATATACATCCTGATGATATAGAATTAATTCTTTTATTAGTACGTGAAAGTACAGCGTTAAAAATTGCTTATGATTATGCAAAATATTACAAATTAACAGCGCCAGGAGTTGAGTTAGATAAATCGGAAATATATAGACATTATTTAGATGTCGCAAATGCTTTACGTGCGAGTTATGAATCGTATGCAAAAAGATTGAATCTTCAAAATGGTGGATATAATGATCAAGGTATTATTAATCAAATGCCTTCTTTTGATGTGATAGATATGAGGAGGAAAAATTATATTAGTGGTGTTTACGAAGATAAAGGAGATATTTATCCAACAAAATTTGATCGGATTTATGCGAGGACTATTTATTCAGATGGGTCTTTGTATTTTAAAGTTAGACAGAATTTTTTGAAAAGTAATTTTACTAAATCATGGAAAAAATAGATTTAAATTTTTTTCTTTCACGTTCAAGTATTAAGAGTATTGTTAATCGCCGTAAGAAAGAATCTCTAAAAATAAGAGATTATCCGAGAAATTATCATTCAGAAACAGATTTTTATTCAGATTATATTTACGATTTATATAAAGATTATTATGAGTTAGTAGATTTTTATGGGTCTTATGTTTATATATTGAATTCTGTTCAATCGAAAGGAAGTAGGAATTTAGTAGATATAAGTGGGCATAATGATTCAAGGGGGGCTTTTCAAAGAATAAGAAGTTATGAACGTCAAAAAGTAAAAAAGAAATACGAAAACGTACCTAAAAACTATGATTTTCAAGAAAATGCAGAAATGATAAAATATAAAGTAAAAGCAATAGTTTCTTATGATACTTCTGAAAAAGATTATACGAGTAGAGGAAATTATTTAGATAATACAGCTAAATTTTCTTTTTCAACATTGGATTTATTTGAAAAAGGAGTAGAGATTGATCCGAATATTACTTTTATTTTTTCGGATGGTGTAAAATATAGAATTTTTTCAATAGCAAAAGAAAAATATTTAAATAATGAAATATTTTTGATTTCTGTTAATGGGAAAAAAGAAATGGCTAAATTAGGTGGGTAGCTTATGCCTTATAAAGATGAAGAACTTGAAAGGATAAAGAGGGAGTTTCGAAAAGCATCAGAGGAGCTTATCCGAAAGCAACGGCGGGCAAAATATGCTCGTTCTTATAAGCAAAGAAAAGAATTACTTATACGAAAGTACAAAAGAATTCGTGAAATAAATGAATTAAATCAATCTTTAATAAAAGATAGGTTGCGTTTGTTGAAAACAGATAGTTTTTATAGTAATATGAAGAAAAAGTTAAAACTAACAGCAAAAACATCTTATTATTATGCTTTCAGGAGAGGTTATATTGTTAATCCGTATTCTGATATAGATAAAACAGTATATAATAATTATAAATCTTTATTTAGATTTGGTTTATTTGGATCTTTGATTTTCTTAAAAGATACTTATGGGAAGTTTTCAGAAAAAATAGATTTTTTAAATAAGACGAAAAATTTATTTGTTAATTTATCTTCTAACCGATCTATTGCTTTGAGTGCGATAAATCGGGCGGATAAGATTTTAAATGCAAAATTAGATGAATGGTTTCCTGGAAAATATGGGAAAACAAAAAGATTGATTCAGGCTTGGATTACAAGAAAAAAATTATATGGGGAAAGTGGAATTCGGCAATTGTCTTATGGTGGTTTTCAAAGAAAATATAGTTTAGGTGTAACATTTGGAAAATCTAATTATTTATCTTTACGCCGTCGAGTAAGAAGAATCCACAGAGGATTCAGAAAAGGTGGTGGTTATAGAAGGTTTGCGTAAAAAACTATGAATATTAAGAAAAAACTTATAGAAACTGTTATAAATGTTTTCAAAAAAGTTTATAAGAAAGAATCAGATAAAGTAATTGGAAAAGCAAAAAATTTAATAGAAAAATCATTAAAAGAAGAAGATAAAAAAGTTTTAAAGAAAAAGATATCAAAAAAATCTGTATCAAAAAGATCAGTATCAAAAAAACCTGTTTCAAAAAAGAAACCAAAAAAATTAGAAGAATTAGAAAAAAAACAAAAAGAAAGAAAAAAGGTTGAAAAAGAGAAGAAAGAAACTCAAAAAAGAGTTCAAAAGAGAAAAGAATCTTTAAGGAAAAAGGAAAGTACTTTAAAAGAAAAGGCAAAAGAGACAGAAAAGGAAGAAGATGTTTTTCAAAAACAAAAGAAAAGAAAAGAGATAGAAAAAATAAATAAAAAAACTTTGGAAAAATTAAGAAAAGTTTCTAGATTTCTTGTTAGTAGAAGGGATAGTTTTATAAAGAATCAAGTTCTTGATATTGATAATTTTGATTCTATTTTACAAAAAGAGCTTTCAGAAATTGGAGTTAAGTTTATAAATACTCATAAATTAAGAAATGTACGTGTAAGAAAGAAATTATTAGGTCTTATTTCAAGCGGTTTAATAGATAGTTTATCTGTCTATTTGCGAGAAGCAAAAATTATTTTAGATGATGAAAGTAAAGATTGTGAAGATTATGCTAGGATTTTAGCAGAGGACTTTTCAAAATTTGTTTCAGAACAATTTAGAAATGGGGTGCAAAGATTATTAGTTTCTGGGGGTAAGAGACAATTTTCAGGAATGACTCAATACGTATTAAATGATGCAGAAGGAGATTTTAAACTTTATGTAGCTAATAAAGATTCTAATCCTTTTATAAAGAGAGCTAATAATAGATTTAGTGCTTTTTCTTTGGAACATGGGATTGGGGTTTCTGTTTTTAGTGTTTTAGATAAACGTGGAAAATTAGAGAGTAGGGTTAAATATAAGCAAGGCGAGGTAAAAATTTATCGTGTAAGTTATTTGGATTTATTCAAAAATGCTTTATCGAGGCGAGAATCTCCAAATAGTGTAAGCAAAAGGAGGTTTATGGCAATACGAATAAGACAATTTGAAAATAATTTAGAAGATGAAGGTTTAATTCGTAAAGAATATTTAAATGATGAAGGAAAATACAGGCATAACGTATTTCAAAGAAAAGATATATTAGGTAGTATTTTTAGGGCGTTTCAAGAAAAAGTTAGATCTAATCCGAAAGATTCTATGATGTTAAATTGTGTTGATATGAGATACGATGAAACTTCACAGAAAGTATTTTTTACGGCTCGGTTGAGGAGATAATATGGGATTATTATTAGTAGATGACTTTTCGGGAAAATATAGCAATGTTATTACTCACGGGGATTTATTTTATCGTGTAGATTATAGAGATTGGAAGTGGGATTTCAATAGAGAAGATAAAGATAAACAGATGTATATTACTTTTATTCAAGGTGGGTTTTATAGTGATAATTATATAGATTTATTTTTGAAAAGGGGGTATTGTATCAATTGTGAAGATGCATATGGAAAAATTTATAATTATGATTATTTAGTTTTTTCTTGGAAAGAGCAAATAATTAATTTAAAAAACGATCCTATTATTCAAGACAATGCAATAAAAAATATTTTTCAAGGAAAATTTGATCTTTCAATAGAATTAATGTACAATGATGAATCGTTAGGTGAGTTTTTAGTTTATAATAACGTTAAAGCTTACAATAAAAATAATTATAAATTCTTTTTCATTGATTTATCGATTTTTGATTATAAGAAAACTAAAAAATTATTTAAGTTTAATAAGGTACGGATTAGGGTTTTAAGAAATTTAGGGGAGTTTTCAAAAATATATTTCGGAGATATATATTTATTACAAGATAGTATAGAACATAATTTGTTAGTTTCTATTGAAAAAGATATCCACAACAAATATTACGAAAAAGTAGGAAAAATATTAGAATCAGGAGATGATTATATTATTTTAGACGAAGTTTATGATTTGGAAGATGGTTTTTGTATAGCAATGGCAAAAGATGAAAAAGATTTGATACGTTTTTCAAATTTAATAAAAGGATACAATTATATTGAGAATATAGATAAAGTAGATACTATTGTAGAGTTTCATCAAGTTAAAGAAATTATCCCTGTTGATAATGGGTATAAATTGACTTTTTTTGATAATTTTGATGGAGAGAAAGTTTTATTTAATTGGGGGATTGGAACAGATGTTTTCTTTATTGTCCCAGTCGTAAAAGATGATTTTATAGACGAGACATATAAGATGCCATTAGTACTTTTGACTTATAATTATCCGTCGATAGATACTTTTTCAACAGAACGGCATTATAAAATATTCAATATTCTTTTCAATAGAGAAACAGAACAAGCAAAATATGGTGTAATAAAAGATTTAAGTTGTTTAAAAATGGAAATAACTATTTCTATTTTTTGTCCAAATTTAGATGTTTCAAATAAAATAGCAAATTTGATAAGAAATAAACTTGACATTTTAGGTTATATTAGTATATTTGATTTAAATTTTGATATTGAAGAAATTACTTATCGTACGGTTTCTTTAACTGAATATGCTCCGTCAGCAGAGTTTGTTTTGAGTGTTTATTGTTTTGAAAAATTCGACAAGATTGATTATGAAAAATATTATGAGTTAAAAGAAGTTATTACAAATATTGATATTATTAGTTAAGGAGGATTTATGTTTAATATAAATGAAGAAAAGCAAGAAGGCAAACAAGCGGAATTTTCAGCAGAAAAATTAGAAAGAAAGAAAAAAGAAAATAAAGAAGTTAGAGTTTCTGATAGTTCAGAAAAAAAAGTAAGGATAATGAATCGTTCTGATGAACAAATTTTTGTAGTTTTTGAAGATGGTAGAATAATTGAATTTTTACCGAGAAAGGAAAAAGATGTTTCTAATGAAGATTTTCAAGATATGTTAAAAAACGATGTTTTTTCTTTTTATAAAGGAAAGTTGATTATAATTCAACAATGAAATGAATTTAATATCAATTAAAAAAGGAGGTTAAAATGGCAGATTTATATATAGGAGTTAATGTAAAAGATGCAGTTACTTTATCGTTTAAGCGCCCTGGGTTTGATAATGCTCCGTTGAATACGGCAGGATTTTTAGTTAGTTCTGTTCGTGGTATAGATGATGTTATGGTTTTCAATGATTTTGATTCAGCAAAAAAAGTTTTAGGCGGTTTTGATTCTAGTTATTATGGGATGTATGCTATAAAAGGTTTTTTTGAAAATGTTGGAACAAATGGAGTTTTATTTGTAAAACGGCTAATAGACACAGGCTCAGCGCTTCCTGCAAGTTATTCTTATAGTACAGTTGATACATCAGGAACAGCGATTAGATTTCAGGCTGGTTTTAGGGGGAATGTAGATCGTGGTACTTGGGGAAATAATATAAAAGTTGCATTGGTACATAATTTAGTAAATTTAGGTACTTTAAGTGCTAATGCAACTTCTGGTAATAATTTTATACAAGTAGCATCTCTTGAGGGTTTTCAAAAAGAAGATATCTTAAAAATTTCAGATGGAACAAATACCGAGTATTTTATTATTAAGAACATAGATGAAGTTAGTAGTAAAGTTTATTTAAATTCAAACTTAGGAAATAATTATGCGACAACGAATACTTCTTTGACAAGAATTCGCTATTCAGTTTATATTTATTATGTTGATCCAGCAACAGGAATTCCGACATTGGTAGAGCAATTTAATAATTTATCTTCAAATCCTTTGCATCCAAACTATGTTGCGAATGTAATTAACAATATAGAAATCGGTTCAAGCTATGTAGTAGTTGATCAAATTGATAATACAGGAACATATAATAAGCTACCTTCTTCTGATCCAAACTCTTCTTATGCATCAGCACATGCATTAACAGGCGGAGTTAATGGGAACAATATACTTCCAGGTCAATTAACTACATATTATCATTATTTTGATAAATATCCTATAAGATTTGTAGCCTGTACGGAATTTCCTGGGGAGACAGCTTATTATAAAGGTAGAGATTATGCAGATGAAATGAAAGATAGGGTTTATGTACATAATTTACCAGATTTAGGAATGACTGGATTTCCGTCTTTTAGTAATTTTGATGACATTATTTCTTGGGTAAAACCATTAAGAAAATCTTTAAGATATTATAGTATTTTATTGAAAGATTGGGTTCAAGTTGATGATCCACTTGGAACAGTTCTAACTCCGTATAAAAAAATTCCTATTGTTGGGCATTTAATTGGTTATATGATTAATCAAATCTTAAAAAGAGGTGTACATAGAGTTCCTGCAAATATGATGGATTCTATTAGCGGAATAGTAAATCTTTCAAATGAAGTACAAGATCGAGCAAAATTAACAGAGTTGGTTGAGAATGGAATTAATGTAGTAAGTAAAGTAGGAAATGGTTTTTATCTTCGAAGTTCAAGAACAATATCTCTTTCAAGAATAGAAAGATATTTAAATACAATTATGACTTTGATTTATATTAAAGAATCTTTGAAAGGAATTATGGTTCCTTATGAAAATTATCCAACTGAAAAATTACCAGTTATGGCTGCTAATGTAATTACTGCTTGGGCGAAAAATTTCTATGAAAGAAGTTCAAATGGCGGATCAGAGGGTGGATTTGGGGAAGGTAAATTTGAAGAAGTTTTCAAATTAATCGTTGACGAATCAGTTAACCCAAAACCACAATTAGCGGAAGGGATTGTTAAGGCTTTGGTTTATTTTGTGCCACCAAGTGCTCCAGCAGAAAAGATCTTGCTTGAAGTTGGATTAATCGATTTAATATAATTTTCAATAAAAAAGGAGGAAAAAGATGGCTTGTTCAATAAATAATGTTATTAAATATGTAGTTTATGTAAAACCTGGGTGTTATTTTATTGATAGTAATGGTAATGCTAACCCTTTAACTTTTAATACATCGACAATACAAGGAAAATATTCAGCACCAGTACCAGGAACTTTCTTCAACAACGTAACTACTTATGTGACTTTTGAAGATATTATAGCGATTGATTCTGAATTAAACGCAGGTGAAATGGATTCTTTGGAAGTACCAGAAGGAGACCGAAAAGCAAAGAATACGACAGGAATTAGGACTTTACCTGATTTGGAAATAAGTGTTAGGGTTAATAGTGTTTTGGATATTGGAACTTCAACTCCATCTAATGATTATTTAAGATTTTTTGCCGATTGGTGGGCAAATAGGAACTTATGGAACTTTACTTTCAGAATAATGATTACAAACAGAGGTTATCAACATCTTTATGGGTATGAATATAGAGATTTATCTATTGGAAAATTTTCAAATGAATCTATGTCTATCGAAGATGTGAAGAAAGGAACGATAAAATTAAAATTAGTTCCAAACGATATTAAATTAATTGATAATTGTGGAAGAGTATTAGATTCGACTGGTACAGGAACTTCTTTACCATCAAGTTTTATTGCTTGTCCATAATTTAGTTTTTATGGCGTGTAAAATTAATAGTGGGGTAATGCAAGCCCCACTTTTTAGAATTAAAGTTAATTCACATGTATTTGAAGAAGATAATTTTGTAAAACTTTTTACAAAGTTAGGATTGGAAAATCTGGTTTCATTTTCGGATATGCAAAACTTTGTATTAGATGTAAGAAAGGTATTTTCAATAATGGGTTCTGGAAAATATGTTTTTTGTTCATTAGTATCACCAGCACAATTTAAACTTCTTGAAAATGAAAGAGAGACTCTAAATGAAAAATATAGAAAAGTAGATGTGATTCGAACAAAATATAAAACGTCTGATATAACATTGGAAGCATACTACTATGACCTTGCAAATAAGAAATATTTGTTAGAATATTTATTTTTTGTTGTTTTATATAGATTTCGTTCTTATTTAACTTTTGATGTTTATGTTGATTATATGACAAAATCATATTTGACATTGTTTGGATATAATTTTCGATCTTGTGTGATGTCCTCATTTGAAGTAGGTATAGACCAAGAAATTAATGATATAGGGGTTCCAGATCAAGTAAAAGTAAAACCTTTCAAAGTAAAAATGAATGTTGTTCCTTACGATATAACAGTTCGGTTATAGTTTTTGAAAAAGTGATTTTTTTGAGTCATCTAAAATAATTGTTAAGTCTAAAATACTTAACATAAAGTGCTTGACATAAAATGCTTGACATAAAGTAAAACACATTTATTTTTGATATAAATTCATTTTGGAGGATTTTCAATGAAAGAAAAGAATGTTAATAAGAGTGGTGAACAAGAAGTTAATCCTTTTGAGTTAGCGTTAGGGGTTGCAAAACAGAATACACAAGATAATCAAAAAGAAGATAAACCTAAACACAATTTGTTAGTTAGGGATTATAAAAAATTTTCCTTGAAAGATTTAGATTTATTAGCCGAAAGTGCGGAAGTTCCTTTAACATTTCCAATCTTTTTTCAAGATAAAAAAGTCGTATCTGTAATAGTCCGTAAATTATACATAAAAGATATTTCAACTTTGAAAAAACAATTGCAGAGATTCGATGCAAGCGATAGTAGGAATATAAGTACAATTTATAGGTTTTTAGAAGTGCTGTTCACTCATGCTATTGAAAGTTTTGTTTTTGAAGATGGCACTGTTTCAAATCCAAATTTAAATTCACGGCTTATTTCAGAAATAGCAATGAATAATTCTATAAAATTATTGTTGTCTGTCTTCTTATTGAACAGAGAAAAACCTTATATTAGTGCAAATTATGAGTGTAAGAAATGTAATACTTTAAATTCATTTGATATCGATCCAGATGAGAAAGAAAAAATCAATATTCCAGAAGGGGATTATCATGGTATAATGGAAAATTTATTTGATTTTTTAATTGAGGATTATGATATTTTTTCTGAAAATCTTACAGAAGAGTATTTTGTTTTTCAATTAGATCGTCCTTTCAAAGTTTTGTATAACGGAAATGAGTTATACATAGAGAGATTAGTTATAAAGCATCCGACGATAGGTTCTTACGGGCAAATTGCAGTAAATCCAAGAAAAAAAGAAGATGCAGAATTATGGTTAATTTTTGATAATATTGTAGGGATCAATGATTTAAGTTTTGAAGAAACAATGGATGTTAAAAAAGCAATAGGATTAAATGGTGTCTTTTCAAAATTTTTACCTCGTGATTTTAGAAAATTAAGTGAGCAATTATTTCAAGATGGTATAAGTTTTAAACATTCATTTACTTGTATGAAATGTGGTGCGGTAAACGATGCTGATTTGGATATGACAAATTTTTTCGGATTCCTTTTGGGATAGACAGCGATGTAGATGTTAAATTAACCCAAGAAGGGTTGCAAAAAGTTGGTTTTCAAGAAAAATATCGTATTCTTCCAGAAGAATTGTACTATGAATATATAGGTTTTGATATTTTCAAGTTTATTGAAAACTATCACATTTTTATTCTTGACAAAATGCCATATTCTATATTTTCTATTTATAAGTTTCTGTTTGTCTTTTCTTATTTCTTATATAGTTTCTACGTTGATGATGATTATATAATACAATTGGATAGTTATTTGATGGTTTTATCGAAAGGTGGATTTTCAAAGGAAAGGTTAGATAAAATGACATTAACAGAAAAAAGAAAATATTTAGATTATTTGGTAGATATTTTCAGAAGTATGAATGATCCTAATTATAAAAAAGGAAAACAAGCAAGTTCTATAAAAACGATAGAAAATAAGGTGGTGGATTAGACGTATGGCAGAAATAATATCCGTTATTTTAGAGAATAGATTAAGGGCGTTATTAAATGAGATTTTAACGTTAGATATTGACAAGGATGTTGATAAAATCAGGTATCTTGTTTCAGAAATATCAAGAATATTAAGTGAATCAAAAAAATTCATTGATAACGAATTATATAAGGAAGCTAATAAAATAAAAAATAGATTTAACAGGAGATTAAAAAAGATAGATCAGGTTGCTGAAGAGTCGGGTGGTGGAGGTGGTTCAGGGAGAAGTGGCAGAGAAAGTGATAGTGAAGCAGGAAGAAATATAAGGGATTTAGGTGAAATAGCAAGAAATTCAGTTCAAAGTTCTTTATCAATGGGGATGTCGAATTTTGGTGCTCCTATAAATCAAATGACTCAATTTTATTTATATTCTCCAAAGGCAAATACTGTTTTTGAAAAGTTGTTAACTTATTTAAATCCTGTTAATTTGGGGCGAAATTTAGCGGATCCTATGTCGAAAAGTTTTGCGAGGGTTTTTTTATCGACGAAAGCAGAATGGGAAAAATTAGATTTGATGAGTTTTTCAGATGCAATGAATGTTGTGGCGGATAAATTTGAAAAAGCAATAGTAGATTTTCAAGAAACAACAAATGATATTAGACAAAGTTTAATTGTAGCTTCAAATACTTTTAAAACAGCAACATTATTTGCTAGTGTACCGATATTAAAAGATTTTTTTGGATTTTTTGCAAAAATAAGAGGGTTTAGAGATTTTTATCGTGAAACAGCTTTATTAGATGTTTCAAATACTTTAAGGAC
>Ga0124942_1025828_pt1 | contig 12820 bp, 9 predicted proteins | sample YNPNP_0600MetaT_FD_92942 | JGI IMG/M metagenome (GOLD analysis project Ga0124942, IMG submission 92942) | Anoxygenic and chlorotrophic microbial mat microbial communities from Yellowstone National Park, USA - YNP NP_0600 MetaT (Metagenome... ... | reverse complement strand
GGTAAATGCCGGTGTAGCTCAGTTGGCTAGAGCAGCTGTTTTGTAAACAGCAGGTCGGGGGTTCGAATCCCTTCACCGGCTCCACTTCGTATCGCGATTTTAAGTAAAAGAGATTGGATCTATTGTCTAGCTGGTGGAATTCCCGAGCGGTCAAAGGGGACAGACTGTAAATCTGTTGGTTATGCCTTCGAAGGTTCGAATCCTTCTTCCACCACCATGCGGGAGTAGTTCAATGGCTAGAGCATCAGCCTTCCAAGCTGAAAGTTGCGGGTTCGAGTCCCGTCTCCCGCTCCATCCAGTTTCTACTGCTTTACTTAGTATTTTTAGTTCGTTTATCATATAATGCCCATATAGCTCAGTGGCAGAGCACTTCCTTGGTAAGGAAGAGGTCGACGGTTCAATCCCGTTTATGGGCTCCATATAAAAAGACCTAATGCTAATGCCAAAAGCTTAAAAAAATTCATCCAAGGAAAAGAGATGGCTAAAGAGAAGTTTACTCGTACGAAACCACACGTAAACATCGGTACAATCGGACACGTTGACCACGGTAAAACTACGCTGACTGCTGCAATTACTGCGGTTCTTTCAAACAAAGGTCTTGCTGAAAGAAAAGGTTATGATCAAATCGATAACGCCCCTGAAGAAAAAGCAAGAGGTATAACAATCAATACTTCACACGTTGAGTATGAGACTGCAAATAGACACTATGCGCACGTTGACTGCCCAGGGCACGCCGACTACGTTAAAAACATGATTACTGGTGCTGCTCAAATGGACGGTGCTATTCTTGTTATTGCTGCGACCGACGGTCCAATGGCGCAAACAAGAGAACACATCCTTCTTGCTAGACAAGTTGGCGTTCCATACATCGTTGTTTTCCTAAACAAAGAGGATATGCTTGATCCAGCCGATAGAGCTGAAATGCTTGAATTAGTAGAAATGGAAGTAAGAGAGCTTCTAAACACTTACGATTTCCCAGGCGATGAGACGCCAATCTGCACAGGTTCAGCTGTTCAAGCTCTTGACGCTGCTATGAAAGGCGAAACTAACGAGTGGACTGCAAAAATCGAAGCTCTTATGGATGCTGTTGATAGCTATATTCCAACTCCGCAAAGAGATACTGATAAGCCATTCCTAATGCCTATTGAAGATGTTTTCTCTATCTCTGGTAGGGGTACAGTTGTTACTGGTAGAATCGAAAGAGGTGTGATTAAACTTGGCGAAGAGGTTGAGATAGTTGGTCTTAGAGAAATTCAAAAAACTACAGTTACTGGTATCGAAATGTTCCACAAAGAGATGGATCAAGGTGAAGCAGGCGACAACTGTGGTCTTCTACTAAGAGGTATCAAAAAAGAAGATGTTGAGAGAGGTATGGTTCTTTGTAAACCAAAATCTATATCTCCTCATACTGAGTTCGAAGCTGAAATTTATGTTCTTTCTAAAAACGAGGGTGGTAGACATACTCCATTCTTCACAGGTTATAGACCACAGTTTTACATCAGAACAACTGATGTTACAGGTACTATAACACTTCCAGAAGGCGTTGAAATGGTTATGCCGGGCGATAACGTAAAAATTACTGCCAAACTAATTGCTCCAATCGCTATCGAAGAAGGTACTAGATTTGCGATCAGAGAAGGCGGCAAAACTGTTGGCGCCGGCGTTGTTTCCAAAATCATCGCTTAATCTTAATAGTTTCGTAAATGGCGGGCTTGGTTCCCGCCTTTATTTATTTCAAGAGAGTCAAAAATGAGAGATATAGTACACCTAGCTTGCGAGAAATGCGGCAGAAGAAACTATCACACAACAAAGAACAAAAAAACTCAAACTGAAAAACTTGCTCTTAAAAAATATTGCAAGTTCGATAAAGAGCATACAGTTCACAAAGAGGCTAAACTTTAATAAGGGGCCTCTTTTTTCTTAGGGCAGTAGTTCCAATGGTAGAACGGCGGTCTCCAAAACCGTATGTTGTGGGTTCGAATCCTACCTGCCCTGCCATCAGGCATCACTATTTTTAAGATGTTTTTATAAAGATTTTAAAAATGTTGATAAAGTAGAGTAAAGCATGGAAAAGATGATAAGTTATTTTAGGCTTTCAAAGGCCGAGTTGTCAAAGGTAATTTTCCCGTTAAAACAGCAGGTTAAAACGGCTTTTTATGCGGTAATTATCGTTGTAACCGTTGTTTCGCTTTATTTGGCACTAATAGATTGGATTATGTCTATTTCTTTAAAACTTATATTAGGTTAATCAAATGTCTCATAGATGGTATGCAATTCAAGCTTATTCTGGAAGCGAAGTTAGTGTTAAAAAAGCAATTATGGCCCTTGTAGAGGAGCAAGGTATTCAAGATAGACTTGCTGATATTGTTGTTCCGATGGAAGATGTTATCGAGTTAAAGAAAGGCAAACAAAAAATAGTTGAAAGACCTTTGTATCCTGGTTATGTATTCGCAAAACTAGATCTTGATACAAATCTGTGGCAAAAAATCCAATCTCTCTCAAAGGTTGGAAAATTCATCGGCGAAGCCAAAAAGCCAACCCCTCTATCTGATAAAGATATTGAGCTTATTCTTGAAAAAGCCCACAATAAAAGTGCGCCAAAACCGAAAGTTAACTTTTCGACGGCGGAGGTTGTAAGGATTATAGACGGTCCTTTTGCAAACTTCACGGGAATAGTTGAAGAATACGATATGGCACACGGTAAGTTGAAACTTAACGTTTCTATTTTTGGCAGAAGTACGCCGGTAGAGATACTTTGTACTCAAGTTGAAAAAATAGTTTAATCTTACGAAAGGATAAAAAATGGCAAAAAAAGTTGTCGGCGAAATAAAGCTACAAATCGAAGCCGCTAAAGCAAACCCGTCACCACCGATCGGACCAGCTCTTGGCGCTAGAGGCGTAAATATTATGGAGTTTTGTAAAGCGTTTAACGAAAAAACAAAAGATCAAGCGGGATGGAGACTTCCTGTTGTAATCACTGTTTATTCGGATAAAAGCTTTAGCTTTATAACAAAACAACCTCCTATGACCGAGCTTATTAAGAAAACTGCAAAAATCGACAAAGGAAGCAGCAATCCTTTGAAAGATAAAGTGGGTAAGCTTACAAAAGCTCAAGTTATGGAAATAGTTGAAAGAAAAATCGTAGATATGAACACTACAGATAAAGAAGCTGCTGCCAGAATCGTTGAAGGTTCTGCTAGAAGCATGGGTATCGTAGTAGAATAATCTGCGAAAAATAAAAGCAGAAGACCGCATCTGCTTTGTAAAATTTGTGCGGTAGCTTAAAAAACAAAAAGCGAAAGGTAAAGAAGATGTCAAAAAAAACACCAAAAAGGATTGCAGCTCTTCAACAAAAAATTGATGTTGACAAAAACTATACTCTAAGCGAGGGTATAGCTCTAGTAAGAGAACTTAAAAGTGCTAAGTTTGATGAAACTGTAGAAATCTGCGTTCAGCTAAACGTTGACCCAAGACATGCAGATCAAATGGTAAGAGGCGCTGTTGTTTTGCCAAAAGGAACCGGTAAAACTGTAAGGGTAGCTGTTTTCGCCAAAAACCAAAAAGCCGAAGAAGCTAAGGCGGCAGGCGCTGACGTAGTTGGTGATGACGACCTAGCCGAAGAGATTAAAAACGGAAGACTTGACTTTGATATAGTTATAGCAACTCCGGATACAATGGGTATCATTGGTAAAATAGGTAAAATCCTAGGGCCAAAAGGTCTTATGCCAAACCCTAAAACAGGTACCGTAACTATGGATGTTGCAAAAGCTGTTCAAAACGCAAAAAGCGGTCAAGTTAACTTCAGGGTTGATAAAAAAGGAAACGTCCACGCCGGTATAGGCAAGGTAAGCTTTACAACCGAGGATCTACTAGAAAATGCTAACGAGCTAATCAGAACACTAAATAGACTAAAACCTGCAGGTGTTAAAGGTAGATATATAAAAGGTGCTTACCTTTCGCTAACACAATCGCCTTCTGTGAAACTAGAGCCGTCAGAGCTTCTAGATATTAGATAAAAAAAGTAGATAGTTTATCTTAAGACTGATGATGACGGGTGGATTTTTCCGTAAATCCTGTCTGAAGTCTTCGGTCTGGAAAGGAGAAGAAAAAAATGACTAAAGCTGAAAAAAATAGCATAATCGAGAGCCTTTCGGCCGAGTTTGCTGCTAGCCAAGGTCTTGCTGTTGCTGGCTATAGAGCTGTAACTGTTAAAGAACTTGAAGCTATGAGAAACGAAGCTAGAGCTAACGGCATGAAAGTTAAAGTTGTTAAAAACACTTTGGCTGCAATAGCTCTTGATAAAGCTAAAATAGAAGGTCTTGAACTTAAAGATACTAACATAGTTGTTTGGGGTCCGGACCAACTAGATGTTTGCAAGCTAATCGCAAAATTTGCGGATAGCTATGAAGACAGACTTGTAGTTAAATCTGCTTACCTTGACGGTAAAGTAGTTGACGCTGCAACTGTTATCGCTATGTCTAAACTTCCAAGCAAAAACGAGCTTATCGGCATGCTTTTGTCTGTATGGACTGCGCCTGCAAGAATGTTCGTTACTGCGCTTGACGAAGTTAGAAAGCAAAAAGAGAGCGCGTAAGCGTTAATAATTAAGAAATCATACAAAAAATAGAAAGGATTTAACATGGCAGTTACAAAAGAACAAGTAATTGAGTTTATCGCTGGTCTTAGCGTGCTTGAACTATCTGAGCTAGTAAAAGAATTTGAAGAGAAATTTGGTGTTTGCGCACAACCAGTTGTTATGGCTGGCGCTGTTGCCGGTGGTGGCGCTGCAGCTGCTGCTGTTGAAGAAAAAACAGAATTTGATGTTATTCTTGCAAGTTCAGGTGAGAAAAAAATCAACGTTATTAAAGTTCTTAGAGAGCTTACAGGTCTTGGTCTGGCTGATGCTAAAAAAGCATCTGAAGAGACTCCATTTACTATTAAAACTGGGGTTTCTAAAGCAGAAGCTGACGAAATCAAAGCGAAACTTGAAGAAGTTGGCGCTAAGGTAGAAGTTAAATAATTTAAAGCCGTCTTCGGGCGGCTTTTTTCATTTTAATGGTTTCCAAACTGTCTAATTTTTTCTCTAACAAAAATAATTTTCATCCAAACTTCATAAGAGGTACCGCAATATGCTAAACAGCCTAAAATCAGGAAATAGACTCCGAGTTGACTTTTCCAAAACTCCTCAGGTTCTGGGTATTCCAAATTTGCTTCAGCTTCAACAAAAGAGCTATAACGACTTCTTGATGGTCGACGAAGAAGATAGAAGCGGCGCTGGTATCGAAAGAGTATTTAAATCTATATTCCCTATACACGATTCTCAAAATAGATTGACCCTCGAATACGTAGGGAGCGAATTTGGAAGACCCAAATATACGGTCAGAGAGTCTATGGAGAGAGGACTTACATATTCAATTCCGCTCAAAATAAAAATCAGACTTATTGTTTGGGATAAAGACGAAAAAACTGGCGAGAAAAAAGGGGTTAAGGATATAAAAGAACAATCTATATTTGTTCGTGAAATTCCTATGATGACCGAGAGAACCTCTTTTATTATTAATGGCGTCGAAAGAGTTGTCGTAAATCAGCTACATAGAAGTCCTGGCGTTATCTTCAAAGAAGAAGAGTCTATGACTGCTTCTGGCAAGCTAATTTATACGGCTCAAATCATTCCGGATAGAGGTGCATGGCTATACTTTGAGTATGACGCAAAAGATGTGCTTTATGTAAGAATCAATAAAAGAAGAAAAATCCCTGTAACTATTCTATTTAGAGCGCTTGGGTACTCAAAACAAGATATCATCAAACTATTTTATCCAATCCTAAAAATTCAGATAAAAAACAACAAGTTTCTAATTCCTTTTGTTCCTGAAGATTATGCGGGAAGACTTGAGTATGACCTCATTGACGCTGAGGGCAACCTCATAATGACTGGCGGCAAAAGGCTGTCTGAGAGAAAAGCAAAAGAGCTTAAACAAAAAGGTCTAGAATTCGTAGAGTATCCACTTGAGATTCTATTCTCAAGATATATAGCTACTCCGATTGTTGACTCTTCGACGGGCGAAGTTGTATTTGATGCGCTTACCCAAGTTGACGAGAATAAACTTAAAAAGATAATCGAACTCGGTATAACAGAGTTTGAAATAGCTAACGACCTTGCGGCCGGCGTAGACAACTCGGTAATCAACTCATTCCTATCCGACCAAGAGTCTCTCAAACTTCTAAAACAAACAGAAGGCGTAGAAGACGAAAATGATCTTGCCGCAATCAGAATCTACAAGGTTATGAGACCTGGCGAGCCTGTAACAAAAGATGCGGCGCATGACTTTGTACTAAAACTATTCTTCCACCCTGAAAGATACGATCTCACAAAAGTGGGTCGTATGAAAATGAACCACAAACTGGGGATAGAGGTTCCGGAATATGTTACGGTTTTAACGCACGAAGACCTTATTAAGACTGTTAGATATCTAATAAAGGTTAAAAACGGTATCGGTTATATCGATGACAGGGATCACCTCGGAAATAGAAGAATTAGAGCTATAGGCGAGCTTTTGGCAAATGAGCTTCACCTAGGTCTTGTCAAAATGCAAAAAGCGATAAAAGACAAAATCTCTACTGCTCAGAATATTGAAGAGTTAATGCCGCATGATTTGATCAACTCAAAAATGATTACGACTACGATACTAGACTTCTTTACAGGCGGTCAGCTGTCGCAGTTTATGGATCAAACAAATCCGCTTTCAGAGATTACGCACAAAAGAAGGCTCTCAGCGCTCGGCGAAGGCGGTCTTGTAAAAGAGAGAGCCGGCTTTGAGGTGCGTGACGTTCACCCGACGCATTACGGCAGAATTTGTCCGATTGAAACACCGGAGGGTCAAAACATCGGTCTTATTAACACGCTTTCTACCTATTCAAAAGTTAACGAATACGGCTTTATCGAAGCGCCATACAAAAAAGTCGTAAACGGCAAGGTAACGAACGAAATCGTATATCTAACTGCTACGCAAGAAGAGGGGCAAGTAATCGCTCCCGCTAGCACTAAGCTTGATGCAAATGGTTTAATTGCTGAAGATTTCGTAGAGGCTAGAAAAGACGGCGAGATAATCCTAACCAAAAAAGAGACTATCACTCTGATAGATGTATCGCCAAAGGCTGTTGTAGGTGTTGCTGCCAGTCTTATTCCGTTTCTTGAACACGATGATGCGAATAGGGCGCTAATGGGTTCAAACATGCAAAGACAAGGCGTGCCACTTCTTTGGACGGAAGCACCGATGGTCGGTACCGGTATGGAGGCTATTGTCGCAAGAGACTCTTGGGAGAGCATCAAGGCAACTAGAGCCGGCGTGGTAGAAAAAGTAGATAGCCAAAATATCTATATCATGGGCGAAGATGAGGATGGTGCGTTTATCGACCACTATCCGCTTCAAAAGAACCTTAGAACAAACCAAAATACAAGCTTTAATCAAAAACCTATCGTAAAAATAGGCCAAAAAGTAGAAGCGGGTCAAATCATAGCCGACGGTCCAAGTATGGATAATGGTGAGCTTGCTCTCGGTAAAAATATTCTTGTAGCGTTTATGCCTTGGTACGGTTACAACTTCGAGGATGCCATAGTTGTATCTGAGAGAATTATCAGAGATGACGTATTTACATCTGTTCATATCTATGAAAAAGAGATTGAAGCAAGAGAGCTAAAACACGGCGTAGAAGAGATAACAAGAGATATTCCGAATGTAAAAGACGAAGATATTTCGCATCTTGACGAAAGCGGTATCGTAAAAATCGGTAGCTACGTAAAAAGTGGAATGATACTGGTCGGCAAAGTATCTCCAAAAGGCGAGGTAAAACCGACTCCAGAAGAGAGACTTTTAAGAGCTATATTTGGCGAAAAGGCCGGACACGTTGTAAACAAATCTCTATACTGTCCACCGTCAATGGAAGGCGTTGTCGTAGATGTAAAAATATTTACAAAAAAAGGTTACGACAAAGACTCTAGAGCCGTTAAGCATTTCGAAGAAGAAAAAGCGAAAATGGATAGAGAGTACCACGATAAGCTAAACATGATAGATAGAGAAGAGATGTTAAGAATCAACTCTCTGCTTTCAAAAAATAAACTAACGGCTGACGTAAGCGTATCCAACATAGAAGCCAAAAAAGGTTCGACTATTTCGGTGGACGATCTAGAGCATATGAACAGATTTGCTATTAATACACTCGTTAGAAGCTTTGATGCAAAAGTTCAAGCAGAGTATGAGAAGATCAAAACCCACTTTAGAAAACAAAAAGAGAAGCTAAAAGCCGATTTTGATGAAAAAGTATCTATTCTCGAAAAAGATGACATTCTACCTAGCGGCGTAGTAAAACTCGTAAAAGTTTACATTGCTACAAAAAGAAAACTAAAAGTCGGCGATAAGATGTCGGGACGACACGGAAACAAAGGTATCGTATCTATTATCGTGCCTGAGGTTGATATGCCTTATATGAAGGATGGCAAATCGATAGATATCGTTCTAAATCCTCTTGGTGTTCCTTCAAGGATGAATATCGGTCAGATTCTAGAGGTTCACCTCGGTCTTGCCGGTAAAAAACTAGGAGAACAGCTGGCCGATATATTTGAGCAAAAACAAGGCGAGTGGATTAAAGAGCTAAGAGAAAAAATGGTTGCTATTGCAGATGTTGCGAAACTTATAAATGCCAAAGAGTTTGTAGCCTCGCTTGATGATGAGCAGCTTCTTGCTTACGCAAGAGATTGGGCAAAAGGTGTCAAGTTTGCAACCCCTGTATTTGAGGGTGTAAACGAAGATGAGCTCAAAAAACTATTTGAGCTTGCAGGGATAGACCCTGACGGTAAAATGGAGCTTTACGACGGTAAGACCGGTGAGAAGATGAAAGAGCGCGTAAATGTCGGATATATGTATATGCTAAAACTACACCACCTTGTAGATGAAAAAGTCCATGCTAGAAGTACTGGACCTTACAGCCTTGTAACACAACAGCCTGTCGGCGGTAAAGCGCTATTTGGTGGACAAAGATTTGGTGAGATGGAGGTTTGGGCACTTGAGGCATACGGTGCGGCACACCTACTTAAAGAGATGCTTACAACCAAATCGGACGACACTGAGGGTAGGGTAAAAGCATACAAAGCTATTACAAACGGCGAAAATGTACCTGAAACTGGCATACCAGAGACATTCTACGTACTTGTTAATGAGCTAAAAGCTCTTGGAATTGACGTTAGAGTATTTGATGAAGATAAAACTAAATAAGCAAAAGAGGAATTAAGATGTCATTAATCGAACTAGATCTTAACTCTGGGAATAGACCGAGAGATTTTGGCGCACTACAAATGATGATAGCGAGCCCAGAGAAGATTCTCTCTTGGAGTTACGGTGAAGTTAAAAAACCAGAGACTATCAATTATAGAACTCTAAAACCGGAAAGAGACGGTCTTTTTTGCGCAAAGATATTCGGTCCCGTAAGAGATTATGAGTGTATTTGCGGCAAATATAAAAAGATGAGATATCAAGGCATAACGTGCGAAAAGTGTGGCGTTGAAGTTACAAGCTCAAAAGTAAGACGTCAAAGAATGGGTCATATCGCTCTTTGTACTCCTGTTGCGCATATTTGGTTTGTCAACTCTATGCCGAGCAGAATAGGTACAATCCTTGGTATAAAAACAAAAGACCTAGAGAGAGTACTTTATTATGAGGCATACATCGTATGTGAGCCAGGGAGCGCACCTGTAAAAAAATATGACATACTTACAGAAGAAGAGTATAGACAATTAGAGAATATCTATCAATACGACGGTTTTGTGGCTGAGATGGGCGCAAGTGCGATTAAAAAACTACTAAGCGAGCTTGACCTTAGCAAGATGTTTGTAAATCTTAAGGAAGAGATTAAAAATACAAACTCTGAAGCCAAGAAAAAGACTCTTATTAAGACTCTAAAGGTAGTCGAGGCGTTTTTGAACTCTGACAATAGACCTGAGTGGATGATTTTGGATTATGTACCGGTTCTTCCGCCTGATCTTAGACCGCTTGTGGCGCTTGACGGCGGTAAGTTTGCCTCATCTGACCTAAACGACCTGTATAGAAAAGTTATCAATAGAAACACAAGGCTAAAAAGACTTCTTGAGCTTGATGCTCCTCAAATCATTATCAGAAACGAAAAGAGAATGCTTCAAGAAGCGGTTGATGCGCTATTTGATAACGGTAGACGTGCAAATGCGGTAAAAGGTGCAAACAAAAGACCTCTAAAATCGCTATCAGAAATCATTAAAGGTAAGCAAGGTAGGTTTAGACAAAACCTTCTCGGTAAAAGGGTTGATTTCTCTGGTCGTTCGGTTATCGTTGTCGGTCCTGATCTTAGAATGGATCAGTGCGGTCTTCCTAAACAAATGGCTCTTGAGCTATTCAAACCACACCTTCTTGCAAAGCTTGAAGAAAAAGGGTATGCGACTACGCTAAAAGCTGCAAAAAGAATGATAGAGCAGCAAACAAACGAAGTTTGGGAGTGTCTAGCGGAAGTGGTCGATAACTACCCGGTACTTCTAAACCGTGCACCTTCTTTGCACAAAATGTCGATTCAAGCGTTCCACCCAGTACTAATAGAGGGTAAAGCAATTAGACTTCACCCGCTTGTTTGTGCGGCATTTAACGCCGACTTCGACGGTGACCAGATGGCTGTTCACGTTCCGCTAAGCCAAGAGGCGATAGCCGAAGCGAAAATATTGATGCTTTCATCAATGAACATCTTGCTTCCTGCCTCCGGTAAAGCGATTACCGTACCTTCGCAAGATATGATTCTCGGTCTTTACTATATAACTAGAGAAAAAACGACTGCAAAAGGCGCACACAAACTATTTGCAAACATAGACGAACTTAGGTTGGCATTGGATATGGACGCAGTAGACGTTCAAGCGCCTGTTAGAATAAAAATAGACGGCAAAATATGTACAACGACGGTCGGTAGAGTTCTTATTAAATCAATTTTGCCTGATTATATAAGCGAAGATCTATGGAATAAGACGCTAAAGAAAAAAGACATCGGCACTCTTGTCGATACGGTGTTCAAAAAAGGCGGCTATCAAGATAGCGCCAAATTCCTAGACAATCTAAAAAATCTAGGTTTCAAATACTCCACAAAAGCCGGTATATCTATCTCTATGGCGGATATGCTTGTTCCTGAAACAAAAGAGGGTCTTATTGATGAGGCAAAAACAAAAGTTAAAGATATTCAAGCACAATTTGCCCAAGGTCTTCTAACAGAGCAAGAGAGATATAACAAAATTATCGACGTTTGGACTGATACAAACTCTAAGGTTGCCGCAGAGATGATGGAAAAAATCAGCCTTGGCGGACAAAGCTTTAACTCTATCTTTATGATGGCTGACTCGGGTGCGAGGGGTTCTGCTGCACAGATTAGACAGCTTGCCGGTATGAGGGGTCTTATGGCTAAGCCGGACGGCTCGATTATTGAGACGCCGATTACCTCAAACTTTAAAGAGGGTCTAAACGTTCTTGAGTACTTCATTTCTACGCACGGCGCTAGAAAAGGTCTTGCGGATACGGCTCTCAAAACGGCGAATGCCGGTTATTTGACAAGAAAGCTGATAGATGTTTGCCAAAACGTAAGAGTTACTATCGATGATTGTGGTACTCACGAAGGTGTTGAGGTATCTGCTATTACGGTGGGCGGCGAGCTTATTGAGAGTCTTGAGGATAGAATCGTAGGCAGGGTTCTTGCGGAAGATGTTATCGATCCTATTACGAACGAGATACTATTCTCAGAGGGTACGCTGATAGGAGAGAGCGAAGCTGATGTAATCGTTGATGCTGGTATCAAAACCGTTATTATTAGAAGCCCTATTACGTGTAAGGCTAAGAAAGGTATATGCGCAAAATGCTATGGTGAAAACCTAGCAGAAGCCAAACTTGTTAGACCTGGTGAAGCTATCGGTATTATAGCCGCTCAATCAATCGGTGAGCCTGGTACGCAGCTGACATTAAGAACATTCCACGTTGGCGGTACGGCGTCAAGAACGCAAGAAGAAAAAGAAATCGTCGTTCACAAAGAAGGTTTTGTAAGATATTACAATCTAAATACATACACAAACAAAGAGGGCAAAACGATAGTTGCAAACAAAAGAAATGCGAGCGTTCTTTTGGTTGAACCTAAAATCAAAACGCCTATCTCCGGTACTCTAAAAATAGAGACTATCCACGATGAGACGGTTCTTGTTGTTGAGAGCGAAACAGAGTCTCATAAATATATTGTTAGAAAGGCAGATATCGCTAAGCCAAACGAGCTTTCGGGTGTCGGTGGGAAGATAGAAGGTAAACTATATATACCTTATCCAAGCGGCTCAAAAGTAGAAGAGGGCGACTCAATAGTTGAGCTCATCAAAGAGGGCTGGAATGTACCAAATAGGATTCCTTATGCCGCTGAGCTTATGGTTGCGGACGGTCAGCCTTGCCCTATGACTATCAAGGCGTCGGAAGAGGGTACTTTGAAGTATTACTTCCTAAAAGGCGACTACCTTGAGAGAAATCATGACATAAAAGACGGTCATAAGGTAACTAAGAAGGGTCTATTTGCGGTAATAGCCGATGAAGACGATAGACAGGCGATTAGGCACTATATTCCAAGAGGCTCTGTAATCAAAATAAAAGACAACGAAAAAGTTACGGCCTCCTCGGTGATTGCACAACCAGCAGAAACAGAGCAGATAGTAATAGCGGAATGGGATCCATACTCAAATCCGATTATTGCAGAAGTCGGCGGCGTTGTTCATCTAGAAGACATTATTCCGGGG
>Ga0124942_1073249_pt1 | contig 13130 bp, 9 predicted proteins | sample YNPNP_0600MetaT_FD_92942 | JGI IMG/M metagenome (GOLD analysis project Ga0124942, IMG submission 92942) | Anoxygenic and chlorotrophic microbial mat microbial communities from Yellowstone National Park, USA - YNP NP_0600 MetaT (Metagenome... ... | reverse complement strand
TGTGCTGCATTGGGTTTTGCGAAAGGGAGCGGATGCAACGATTTTGGTTGCACCCGCTCGTTGTTTACGCAGCGATAGCGCGACCGTCGGGATAGCAGGTAACGGTATGCATAACGCCACGCAAGGTAAAGCGGAAGGTAAGCCGCTGCCAGTGTTTAGGCAGACGTGGATGCACTTCCCAAGTACCGTCTGGATGGATGCGCAGACCGCCGAACCCGAAGACAACGGCCTGCCAAACACCACCCGCAGAGGCGGCGTGAATACCATCACCGGCATTGCCGCGCACATCGCGGAGATCGGCACGCGCCGCACGAATGAAGTGCTCATACGCTTCGTCAACATCTCCCATCTGACAAGCGACAATGGCCTGGATCGGCGGGCCGAGCGATGAGCCGTAGGTGTGATCGGTGCGTGGTGTGTAGTAATTGTAGTTAACCCGAATCTGGCTGTCGCTGTAGTGTTCGCGTAGCAGGAATTGCAACATTAAGACATCGGGTTGCTTGATGGCCTGATATTCGTTAGCACCTTCGATCCCGAAAATCTCGTGCATCGATTTTGTGCGTGGTTCATAATCGGCTAGATTGACATCTTTGAGTTTGAAGAAGCCATCAAATTGTTCGATCAGGCCATTGGCCGCGATATTCACACACATCTTTTCAGCAACCGTCTGCCAGTGTTGCAAACGTTCAGCAGTCAGATCAAGCGTCTGCCGCAGTTCGGCGGCTTTCTGCGGTGCATGCTGTTCGAGCCATGCCAATGTCTCTAAACCGGCACGCAGATTCCATTGCGCCAACAGATTGGTATAGGCATTGTTGTTCACGTGATCGTGGTATTCATCGGGGCCAATGACGTCGGTGTAGCCATAGCACCCCCGGTCGGCTAGCCATTCGACACGCGACGCACAGAATTTGGCCGTATCCAGTATGATTTCAGCGCCACGTTCGATATACCACGCATCATCACCGGTCGCTTGCCAGTATTGTTGAACGGCGTAAGCAACATCTGAAGAGATGTGGATCGCCAAATCACCTGTCCAGACGCGAGCTAGCTTCTTCTTGTCGTGAAAATCTGGCACCCACGTCGGCGTTACCTCCTCACCGGTATCGGCACTTTCCCACGCATACCATGCCCCCTCATAACCAGCGGCACGAGCCTTGGCACGAGCTGCCGGCAACGTCAGGTAACGATAATCAAGCAAGTTGCGGGCCACTTCAGGCATTGTGTAGATGAAGAGAGGGAGCATAAAGATTTCGGTGTCCCAGAAGGCATGCCCACGATAACCAAACCCCGAGAGGGTCTTGGCGCCGATATTGACACGCTGATCGTGGCGTGGCGCTGCGATCAGGAGTTGGAAGATACTGAAGCGCACAGCCAGATCGGCCTCTTCGTCGCCTTCTATGACAACATTACAGCGTTCCCATTCGTGCGCCCAGGCCTGCTGTTGCGCAGTTAGCTCCTGATCCCAGTCTGTCACACGCTGGAGATGATGATGAGCCAGTTCCAGCGGGTTGCCGGTATCGCGTGAAGTGGCAACGCCGATAAACTTATTCACGACAATCGGCGTACCGGTCCTCGCCTGATAGACCTGCTGGAGAGTCGGCACATTCTCAACATCCCAGAATGTGGTAGTGAGCGCAGCATCTCCTACCAGACGCATCACCAGCGCCAGCTCAATCCCACTTTTGCGGGTGCGGGTGCGTAAGAAGATAGCACCATCGGCAAGCTGACCCTGTGCAATATGGCGCCAGTGGAGTAGTCCTTCATTGTCGGTCTGACCATTGAGTGCGCTGCGTAGCTCGATCTGACCATCAAATTCGGGGATGATCTCACAGCGTAATGCCAGCAGGTGTTCGTTCGCCAGTGAAGCGAAGCGGGTAAAAATCAGCGTTGCGACACGGCCGTTTGGTGATTGCCAGCGCACCTCGCGGCGCAGAACGCCAGTCTGTAAATCAAGATCACGTCGGTAAGCCAGGATGGTGCCGGTTGCCAGCGAAAACTTCTCGCCGTCGATTACCACCTGCGTAGCCAGCCAGTCGGGTGTATTGGCAAGCTCGGTCACGACAACCGGTGCATCATCAAAGACGCCGTGGATAAACGTAGCCCGTCGATCGTTGGGATACCCTTCCTCAAAGGTACCTCGAGTTGAGAGATAGCCATTCCCAATCGTGAAGATAGTCTCTTTGTGATGTTGTTTGGCTGGATCGAATAATGTCTCAGATAGTATCCACATACCTGTTCTCTCGTTCTATGCAGCGGCGAAAACGATTTGGGCAGCCACGATGCGAACACCTGCGCATCTATGCGCTGCCCATTGTCAGATTGTACGGTGTTCCTCACATTGGAGCATGCAAGTTGCACTATCCTTCCTTTGAACCGGTAGCAGCAATACTCCGCACAAAGTACTGCTGGAAGACGAAGAAGATAATCAAGATTGGGAGCGTATTGAAGATCGATCCGGCAAGGATCACCGAATAGAGCGTATAGTACTCACCACGGAACCATTGCAAACCGATTGGCAGCGTAAACTGCTCGGGCGAACGGAGCACCAGCAGTGGCCACATAAAGTTGTTCCAGGCCCCCTGAAATGTCAGCAGAGCGAGGGTAATCAACTGAGTCTGGCTGATCGGCAGCACGATGCGGAAGAACGTTCCCCATCGCCCTGAGCCATCCATCATCGCTGCCTCTTCCAGTTCCTTGGGAAACGACTTGTAGAATTGGGTCATCATAAAGACACCGAAGGCATCAGCCATACCGGGCAAGATGACCCCCCAATGATTGTCGATCAGGCCAAAACCGGTAGGGAGTTTGAACATCCCCAAATCAATTCCACCGCGAATGAGACCCGGCCCGATGATGAGGAACGAGGGAATAAGCGTGACAACGCCGGGCATCATCATCGAAATCAGCAGCAGGTTAAACCAGAAGTTCTTCAGAGGAAACTCGATACGGGCAAAGGCGTAACCGGCCATCGCACAGAAGAGAACACGGAAGATCGTGACGATGACCGAGATAAAGACACTATTCCACACCCAACGCGGGAAGAGCTGAAAGGTGCCCAGGATCGTCTGGTAGTTTTCGAGCGTAAAGGGGATCGGCGCCCAGATCGGTGGTGTGTAGATGTCGGCCACTGGCTTAAACGAGAAGACCAGCGTGAAATAGAGCGGCGCTACCGAAAGAACAGCCCAGAAGGCCAGCATCGCAAAGAAGAGATATTTACGCAGCCGGTCAAAGAAAACGGTCTGCTCGTACACACGAGTTTGGGTTTGGGAGGTGACTGCCATCGGTATTGCCTTTCTAGCGCTCGGCGCCGCTGCCGCTGCCCTCGATTACTTTTCGTTGCAACAGGGTCACTGCCAGGATGATCAGCGTCAGAATCACTGCTAATGCCGACGCCTGGCCCATCTGGATACGAGTATCGCGGAAAGCCCACTTGTAAATCAGGTAGGTAATCGTCGTCGTACTATCGAGCGGCCCACCGGCAGTCATCACATAAATCTGGTCGAAGACCTGGAAACAGCCGATTACGCCTACCGTCACAACAAAGAAGATGACTGGTCGCAACATCGGAATGGTAATGTAGAAGAATTTCTGAATACCGTTGGCGCCATCAATTTCGGCTGCTTCATAAACTGCCAGCGGAATATCTTGCAAACCAGCCAGGAAAATCAGCATCAACGTACCGCTCGTCGTGAAGATGTTCATTCCCATAATCACATAAAACGCGGTACGTGGGTCATCGAGCCAATTGACCGTCAGACCTGTGATCTGGTTGAAAATCCCCTGCGGCGCAAAAATCCAGATAAAGATGAGTGAAATGACAACCGATGATGTCACCGAGGGCAAATAGAAAATAGTGCGGAAAAAGCGCTGAAAGCGCAGATTCTGATCCATGGCAAAGGCCAGCACCAGGCTGAGAAAGGTCTGGATCGGCACGACGATCAGCACATATTTGAAGGTATTGGGCAGTGCTTTTGCCAGAAAGAGTTCATCTTCCAGCACCCGCTGATACCCCCTCTAATCCCCACCAGCGCGGCGGTCGGAGCAGGTTGTATTCGGTGAATGAGAGATAGACCGCGTAACCGAGAGAGATCAAACTAAAGATGATAAAGATGATCAGCCACGGCGAAATAAACAGATAACCGTTCAACGCTTCAACAACCTTGCGGCGGTCAGTTCTCGATCGCATAACATACTCCCGTCGTTTGGTGGGGCGCAGCGACCGAAATTGACCGGTCGCTGCGCGCAGCAATTACCGCAACGCCTTCCGAATTGAATCCGCCGCTTGCTTCATAGCGTCAGGTACCGGCTGGTTTTCCTTGAAGATGCGCTCCAGGGCTTTCGCCATCTGATCGTTGACATCGGAACCGACAGTGCCCCAGAAGAATGGATGCGCACCGAAAAAGGAACCGTTAAAGATCGCTGCCGAGTTGGGATTGTTCTTCAGATAGTCGCTGTTCTGCAACGACTTCCGTGATGGCAGCGCAAATCCGCTTTCGAGCACCGTCTTCTGACTGGCTTCGCTGGTCAGGAAATTCACTACCTTCCACGCCGCATCCGGATTCTTCGTATTAGCCGAGATACCCCAGGCGACGGTAAAGATAAGGTTGCCTTCACCACCCGGCCCGGCCGGCGGCATCACCACACCATACTGTGTGTTCGGGAATTGATCGCGCAGATAGGGGATCAACCAGCCACCTTCGTACACCATTGCACACTGACCTTTGCCGAAGAGAGTGCCCTGCCAGCCTTCGCCGAGATCTGAAGGCAACGCGCCAATTTGGGCAGTGCGGAACGAGGTGTAGAACTCGGCGGCCTTCACTGCTGCTTCATTATCGAGCATCGTGTCGCTATAGTCATCCTTCATCACCATCCCGCCATTTTGGAAGACAAAGACCGGGAACCGACCTGGATCAGGCGGTGTGCAGAAACCGTAAACCGGACGATTAGGATCGCTGAGGTCGGTCAGCTTTTCGGCAGCCGCACGGAGATCATCCCATGTCCAATCGTCGGTTGGATAGGCAAGACCAGCCTTGTCAAACAATGCTTTGTTGTAGAACATACCGAGCGTGTTGAAGTCTTTTGGAATACCGTAGGTCTTGCCTTTATAGGTAAAAGCATCGATCAGCGCCGGGATGAAGTCGTCACGCGAAACACCACTGGTCGCCATCAGATCATCGAGCGGGAGCAGTGCATCGTTCGCCGCCAGCTCAAGCCACCAGAAAATATCAACGTAGAAGATGTCAGGCTCGGTGCCCGAAGCAATCGACGTCAGCAGCACCTGCTTGTAATCGCCGGTAATCGGCTCGTACTTGACCAGAATATCGGGATTTTCTACCGAGAACTTATACAGCAGCGATTCGAGCAGAGCCGTCTCAGCCGGACTGGAAGCCCATCCAGAGAGACGCACCGTAACCTTTTCCGCTGGAACGACAACCGTTTCACGCACCGTCTGCGGAGTCGGTTGAGTCTGTTGAGTGGTGGTCTGGCCACAGGCGCTCAAACCCAGCGCCAGCACAGTCAGAACGAGTAGGAGCTTGATCAGGCGATTCATAGCTTCTCCTTTCAAAGACTAAAGAAAACATAAAGACCAACGACCGTAAAAAAGTTGCATGTTTAGATCATTTCTTACCCTCCTTTTTGAAACAACAACCAACCACCCAATCATCGCCAGACGATGATCGGGAACGAACATTGGCGTACTGTATCAGGCAGAAGCGCGAATGATCAGCGAAGGTTGGAGAAGAACATGTTTCTGCGCTACCGGTTGCCCTTCCACTAACGCCACCAGCAACTCAACGCATTTATGACCGGCCTCGGCAATTGGCTGGCGCACACTCGTCAGCGGCGGGAAAAGGTATTGGGCCATCGGTGCATCATCAAAGCCGATAATCGCCAGGTCGGTTCCGATCCCCAGGCCACGTTCGCGGGCAGCGGCCATCGCCCCAATAGCCATCGTATCGTTCAGGGCCATAATCGCGGTTGGCCGCTGTTCGGATGGCAGATCAAGCAAGTGCAAGGTCATCGCCCGCCCAACGTCAAAAGTTCCTTCACCGCGCAACACGTACCCAGGCTCGATACCAATCTGAGCAGCCTGCATCGCATCCAGATACCCTTGCAGGCGGTCATTCCCGACTCGTGAGTCTTCCGGCCAGGCAAGAATCGCAATACGCCGGTGACCACGCCCAATGAGATACTCGATAGCCTGCCGTGTTCCGGCTGCACCATCAATATCTACCCAAGCAAAATCCCAGTCGGGGTTGGAACGACCAAAAGCTACGAAAGGGAACTTCTGTTTCAGTAAAAATTGAATCCGTGGATCGTTGTAGTTAACGCTCGACAGCACGAATCCGTCAACATTGCCACTCCGAATCAAATCGCGGTACGCATCAATTTGCGCACTACCCTCTTGAAAAGGAAAGGGCAAGACATAGTACCCAACCGCGCTTGCCTCACGCACCATGCTGCTCAGAAACTGATCGAGGATGTGATTGACTTGACCGGGTTCGGTTTGCGTCCACGAATACCCGATCATAAAACTCCGCCCGGCTCGCATGTTGCGGGCAATACGATTGGGACGATAGCCCAATTCCCGTACCGCAGCCTGAATCCGCTCCATCGTTTCGGGCGCAACCTGCATATCGCCGTTCAGCACCTTAGAAACGGTTTGGTAACTGACCCCGGCGTGCGCCGCTACATCTTTGAGCGTAACTTTGGTGGCTGTCATAGGCGTATCGAACTCTCTAGGCGAACGTTCGCCTTTATCATACACCCTGCCGGTTGAGTTGTCAAGAGGAAAAAGCGAACGTTCGCCTGAACGTTCGCCAGGAGAGCAGAGGAGACACAGCAGCGGGTTCAGGTTCCCTCTCCCCCCAGCCTGCTGACACAACTTGCAATGGCTCTTCCCCGCTCAGCGCAGAAGGCGGTCTGCCGACCTGCACTCCTACGAACATCGGCATCTATAAACCCGCTGTCTCTTCGATGCTTTGATATGCGGTATACTAAAAGACAGCAGAAAAGATAGCGCGTGTGTCTGGAAAACATGGCGTTGGTGGTCGGCGCCATCCCCCGCTTTCCTTCCTACCATACCGTTAGGAGTGGAAGATATACCGTAGTATGCGGAAGGAGTGCGGTTTGCAGACACACTTTGAGGAGATGTCTATGCACTATGCGCTCGAACGGTTTATTGCTGAAATCAAAGATGCTATTCTGGCTACCGGTAAAGTACCGGCTGATTTGATTGAAATTACGACTCCGAAACCCAACATTCCCGCTGACCGTACTTTTGTGACGTTCAAAGCGGCGAAGGCGCTTGGTGTTGATCCGGCACGTCTGGCCGCCGATCTGGCTGCAACGTTGACGGTTCCTCCCAACTCACTGATCGGAGAAATATCGGCCAGCGGCCCGTTTCTCAACTTTTCACTGCACCCGCAACGTCTGGCTATCTCTGTGATTGAAGCGATCACGGCAACCGGTACAGCATACGGAACGTCAACGGACGGCGCCGGTCGAACGGTCGTGATTGATTACTCTTCGCCCAACATTGCCAAGCGGATGCATGTAGGTCATATTCGCTCGACGATCATCGGGCAATCGCTCGTGCATATCTTTCGCGCCCTTGGCTATCGGGTGATCGGCGATAACCATCTTGGCGATTGGGGTACTCAGTTTGGCATTATTTTAGCTGCGATGCAGCGCTACGGACGTCCGCAGAGCGAAGGCGAAGCGGCCATGGCCGAGCTTGAGGCACTCTATACGCGCTACAATGCCGAGATGAAGGATGATCCTGCCCTTGAGGAGGAGGCCCGGCGCTGGTCGCTGGCACTCGAACAGGGTGATCCGACGGCGCGTGCGCTCTGGCAATGGTGTGTTGATCTGACATTACGGGCTGCACAGCGTAACTACGACCGGCTAGGTATTCGTTTTGATTATGCCTACGGCGAGAGTTTCTACGAGCCGATGCTGCCCGGTGTCATTGAAGAAGCCTTACGCTCGGAAGCCGCATTCCGCGATGTTGATGGCGCCGTTGTAGCCGAACTTGACAAACTCCCTCGGTTTATCATCCAGCGTAGCGATGGTGGTACCGTCTACATGACACGCGACATCGCCACGATCAAGTTTCGGATTCAGGAGTTCAACCCCTCGCACATTATCTATGTGGTAGACGCACGACAGGAATTGCACTTCAGACAACTCTTCGCTATTGTGCGGGCGATGGGCTATGCGCACGATGTAGAGCTGGTTCATGTTCCGTTCGGAGTTATTACCACTCCCGATGGTCAGCCACTTTCGACCAAAAAAGGCAACATGGTCTATCTTGAAGCTCTACTTGATGAGGCTGTAGCACGAGCACGCGCCCTGGTTGATGCGAAAAGTCCTGACCTATCGCCTGAAGAACGAGCAGCAATTGCCGAAGCGGTTGGCATCGGCGCCGTAATCTACAACGATCTCTATCAAGACCCGCGCCGAAATATCACCCTCGATTGGGATCGGATGCTCTCGATTGAGGGGAACAGCGCCGCCTATCTACAATATTCGCACGCTCGCTGCCGTTCAATTTTGCGCCGGGCAGCCGAAGAGGGCGTGGGATCAGAGACGCCCGATCTGACCCTTCTGACCCATCCGAGTGAACAACGTCTCATTCGCCATCTGGCCCGCTTACCCGAAGCAGTCCGCGAGGCCGCTGCACGCTATGCGCCATTCGTGATCGCCGACTGGTGCTATGCCACCGCCCGCGAATTCGGTATCTTCTTCGAGCAATGTCCGGTCTTGCGTGCTGAGTCACCGGCATTACGAGCCGCACGCATCCAATTGGTTGCGGCAACGGCGACTGCATTGCAGAATGGATTAGCGTTGCTGGGGATCAAGGCGCCTGAGCGGATGTAACAACCGGCATACAGGCAACCTGAGAGGTTGCAATGCTGATAGCACAACGGTTGAGGTGCGTATGAGTGTCACCAGTTTTAGTACGGACAACCGAACCTACCGCCAGTTGATGGGCAATGGGCTGATCTACCGGATTCCACCGTTTCAGCGCGATTACGCCTGGGATGAAGAAGAGTGGGAGGATTTATGGCTCGATATTCAGGGCACACTTTCTGCCGATGGTGAACCTGCGCACTACATGGGGTATCTAGTTCTCCAAACGGTTGATAACCGGGTATTTGAGGTTATCGACGGTCAACAGCGCCTCACCACGTTGAGTCTGATTGTTCTGGCGGCAATGCGCCTGCTCAAACGCCTGATCGATAACGGTATTGCCGCCGAAGCCAATCAGATGCGGCTGGGACAGCTACGGACAAGCTACATCGGTTACCTCGATCCGGTGACCCTCATCACGCAAAATAAACTCTCGCTGAACCGCCAGAATGATCCGTATTACCGTCAGTATCTGGTCACATTGACCGATCCACTCCCGCAGCGCGGATTTCCGGCTTCAACCAACACTATGCGAAAGGCATTTGAATGGTTTGAGCGTCGTCTCAATGAGTATACCAGCACGCAACGCGATCAGGGTCGGGCGTTAGCGCAGTTTATCGAGACGATGAGTGATAAGCTCTTCTTCACCGTTATCACCGTGTCTGATGAACTAAACGCCTACCGTGTCTTCGAGACGCTCAATGCCCGTGGAGTTCGTTTGTCGGCCACCGATCTGCTTAAGAACTATCTCTTTGCAGTCCTGGCTCGCCATTCACAATCGGAAGTGGAGCTAAAAGAGCTGGAACGTCGGTGGGATACGCTGGTTAGCCGGTTAGGGAGCGAGAGTCTGCCGGATTTTCTTCGGATGCACTGGAATAGCCGACACAGTTTTGCCCGCCAATCCGAGCTGTTCAAAGCAATTCGGAATCGAATCCAAAACCGTGAAGCCGTGTTCGGGCTGCTGCGTGAAATGGACGAGGATGTTGATACGTATCTAGCACTCAACCAACCCGAAGGTTCAAGTTGGCCATCAGATTGGAAGGTCTATGCTCAAGAACTACGGCTTTTTTCGGTTCGCCAGCCATACCCGATGCTTATGGCAGCCAAACGCCGCTTAGCCGACGATGATTTTGCTAGACTGTTACGGGCAACCGTTGTTATATCGTTTCGTTACAATGTCATTGGTTCGCTCCACACCGGTGAGTCCGAACGGCTATATCATGAAGTGGCGAAGAAGATACACGAGGGAATAATCAACAATTACACGCTCGCTGTGCAGACGCTACGCCCTATCTATCGAAGTGATGCCGCGTTTAAGGCCGATTTTAGTGAAAAGTCGATCAAAACGACCCAGAGCAGAAATGCACGAATTGTACGTTACATTCTCAGCAAACTAGAACAACAGGTAGGCGGCGTTGAGTTTGATTACGATTCTCCTGCCTATACCATTGAACATATCTTGCCTCAGTCGCCTGAAGCCGGATGGGAGGCTTTTAGTGACCGCGATCTAGAGGAATTTGTCTATCGTTTAGGGAACATGACGATTATTGAGAGCAGCCGGAATAGAGATGCAGGAAACAAATCATTCGCACAAAAGCGCGTGATCTATCAAGAAAGTCGCTTTCGCTTAACCCAACAACTGACGCAGGAAGAGGAATGGACGCCAGAGCGACTAGCTGCCCGTCAACGCGAAATGGCCAGGTTGGCGGCAGTAGTCTGGCGAATAGATATCTGAGGTTGCTACGCTTACATTATGTTGTCTACAGGCAATTACATTGGGGGCCAATTTCCTGCTGGGGTCCCAGCGATCTCACTGAGAACGTGAGCAGCGCAGCAGAACTATGACCTCATTCCACGTCCAATAACTTTGGAGACTCGCTGTGTTTTGCCAGTCAACGTGACAGTTGTGTTGGCGGTTCAGCGACCCGTGCCCCGACAGATTTACGTTGTCGATTCACTTTTTACGGGCGGTGTCGTCAGTAAATCGGCCATCTGACGCAGCGCCAACCACCACTGCTCACGCGGTCGGGCATGGGTGGGGTCCATCAAGCGAGGCATATCGTCGAGCTGATGAAATTGAACTTTCCCGCCGCGATAACCGATGAACGCACCGACCGGCTCACGGCGATCAGCGTGCTCGATCAGAAATTCGATACAGCGCACCGCTAACCGCGTTGCCTGAATACGGTCAAATGGCGATGGATCACCGCCTTGCTGCAAATGACCAAGGATCGCCTGCCGTACCTCGAACAACTTATTCCCCTCCTCTTCAAAGAGTGAACAGATGAACGATGTTGTGTAGACCGGATTCGCCTTTTCGTTACGCACGATCAGACTTAACCGTTTCCCAGCCCGAAACCAATACATCATCTCTTCCAAATCGGCCTGTAGTTTGCGCAGACTAATCCCTTCTTCGGGAAGATAGACCCGCTCGGCGCCGGTTGCCAATCCGCTCATCAGAGCCAGATAACCGCAATCGCGACCCATAACCTCAACGATAAAACAGCGGCGTGATGCCACGGCCGATTGTTTGATACGGTCAATGGCCTGGACAATACTATTCAGTGCTGTATCTGCGCCTAAACTCAGTTCAGAACCGGGCAGGTTGTTGTCAATGGTTGCCGGCAGGCAGATAATCGGAATATGAAACGCCGGAAAGATCTGGCGCTCGCTGTAGAGTTTGTACGCTGCCTGATACCCACTCAAGCCACCGATCATGAGGATGCCATCTATCCCAAAACGCTCAATGTTACGCGCAATCTGGTACAGCTCGCTGCCATGCGGAATCTTGCGATTGGTACCCAGTTCGGCCCCCCCCATCGTTGCCCAACCACTGACGCTCATCCAATCCATCTCAACGATCTCACCATCGATCAGGCCCTGGAATCCATTACGAACGCCGAGCATGGTGTGACCACGGTCAATTCCAATGCGTACTGCCGCCCGTACTGCCGTATTCATACCGGGCGCTGGCCCACCACTATGCACCACTGCAAAGCGATAACCGCGCTTCAGGCGGTCAGGTGGCGAGGGCTGTGATTGAATGAGGGTCCCCAGCGTCCGATACGCTTCTGCAAAACTATTGCCCCGCATTGCCAGCGCTCGCTCGTAATCGTGCTGCGCGATAGCCTCGGCAACTTGATGCGTATCCTGAACGCAGGTCAACAACGGCAAGCGCATCACCCGATTTTCACGCAAACCGATCAATTTCGGTTCGGCGTCTGGACTGGCGGTTAACAGCTCTTCGACAGCCGTTGCGCCCAACAATGAACTCATCCAGCGATCAAATGCACTTGGTGCACCACCACGCTGAACGTGGCCGAGAATAGTGACTCTGGTATCTTCCCCTAGTCGCTCTTCCAGCACCTTCTTGATATACGACGCAGTGATAGGCTTGCCATGGCGGTCACGAGCACCCTCAGCGACCACAACAATACTATCGCGCCGACCTTGCTCACGTCCGATTCGCAGCACATCACACATATGCTGCTCCCAATCGTCCATCTGGGGAGGCATTTCCGGGATAAATACCCAGTCTGCGCCACCAGCAATTGCCCCCATCAATGCCAGATACCCACAATTACGGCCCATCACCTCGATGACGAAGGTGCGCTGATGGCTGGCAGCCGTTGAACTGATCGCATCAATCGCCTCGGTAATGCGATGAAGTGCAGTATCGGCGCCGATCGTCATATCAGTACCGCAAAAGTCATTGTCGATACTGCCAACAATTCCGGCAATCAGCAGGTTAGGATGAGCCGCCGCCTGTTCGGCACTGATTTCACCTGCTGCAACCAATTCGGCCAGCAACTCTGGCCATTCACGGCGAAAGAGATCAGCTCCGGTCAGACTACCATCACCACCAATGACAACCAGGCGGTCAATGCCATGGGTCAGTAAATTAGCCACCGCCCGCCGCCGACCTTCACGAGTGCGAAAGGCACTACTCCGTGCGGTACCAATAATTGTGCCACCGCGATGAATAATCCCCCCCACCGAACTCCAATCCATACGCCGGATGAACTTGCCCCCTTCAATCAGGCCCTGATAGCCCTCATAGATCGCAAAGACTTCACACCCACGACTGATGCCAGTACGTACTACAGCACGCACCGCAGCGTTCATCCCAGGCGCATCACCACCGCTCGTCAGTACTCCGATACGGATTGTTGGATGTGTCATTGTATCCCTCGCCTCTCTGGCGGATAGCAATA
>Ga0124942_1036387_pt1 | contig 14059 bp, 19 predicted proteins | sample YNPNP_0600MetaT_FD_92942 | JGI IMG/M metagenome (GOLD analysis project Ga0124942, IMG submission 92942) | Anoxygenic and chlorotrophic microbial mat microbial communities from Yellowstone National Park, USA - YNP NP_0600 MetaT (Metagenome... ... | reverse complement strand
GTGGTCGAAGTATTCTCCGTTTTCACAATAGATTATCGTTTGAGAGGCAGCAACGAAGCTGCCTCTCAAATTTTTATTTTAGCGCCGTATTCGTATAGAAATATCGCAATACTAAATTGAGAATTGCTGCGATCAATAACAACACCTCATCATACTGATCAAACAAACTACTGTCGATCAGCACCCCGATTACCGCGATTACAAATAATACCGCGTTCAGCCAGATTGTCTTGCTTTGCCACCAATGTTTTTCGTTCATACCGTTACACAATATGGTAGATCGCCACGCGCTCGCGAGCGTTGATCACGATGCCGTAGCGTTGCCAGACATGCAACCAATATTCCGCCGGTTGCACTCGCGTTTCGATGTGCTCTTGCATTTCCATCTCGCCACGTAGCGCGATTATACCAGCGTCTTGGTTAACGATGACCACAACGTCATCACGCACCAGCTTATTGTTTTGGGTCGGGTAGACATAATTTGTAACTTGCGGCAACACGACCACGGGGATGCCGTTGTACGCGCTGACCATGCCCGTGTCACCGTACTCTTGCAATTGACGCGGGATGGCAAGCGCCGTCGAACCGACAGTCACATAACCGGCAAACTCGAACAGTGGGCGCAGCGCCCGGCGCGTACCGATGATCGCTCGCACGTCGCCGCGATCATACAGCGCCGTGATCAGCGTGTCGAGATTTGGCTTGGTCAATGACGTGGCGCTCAAATAATTGTTCGGCGTCTCGGTCGAGTTCCAGATCGTGGTTAGCTTATTAAAAACGTTGCTCGCGATCTGAGTCATAAGGTCGGTCATCAGTTGGCGGCGAATATCGGCAATAGAACGAACGTCGCCGCTGCGAAGTTTGCCGAGCGAAACTTTTGCACCGCAAATCAATTTCTCATTTGCAAAAATCCGCTTCGATGCTTGGAACACGTTATCCGCGAAATTGCTTGCGCCTTCAACCATTGGGCGCGCAATAAACCGCCCGCGTTGCAACACGGTCTCGATGTCATCATTCAATCCGATCTGCTCGACCGGCAAGAACAGGTTGAACAATTCAAGCGAAAGCTCGCCCGGTGCGATGCTTTGTATGATCGTCTCGGCGAAGGTGCTCCGTGCGCCGAGATCGAAGGTACCGGCGGTGCGAGCGATTTCGGCAACCGCGCTCCGTTCCGCTGGCGTCAATTGTCGCTTGTGCAACAGTTCAGTAGTCATGTATCACCTCATGCAATTTGTTGCGTAGGAAACTATTTGCATTAAAATACGTGAATTGACAAACGGTTGTCGCTAAACACGCCGACAACGACGCCAACAGGCTTATCCAAAGCGCTGGCAAGCTCAAACTTGCCCTCGTTACCAGAACCGCTGGCGACCTTGACGAGCGCACCTTCTTGCTTAATGTCTGCGCTGTCAACGTAGCAGTTCGGCGTCACTGCAACCACCACACCCTTCGCCGCGATCATCCGCATGCCGTCTTTGATCGTCGCTTCGTATTGCGACGCCAGTCCGACTTTATGATATGTAATTTGTTCCGTCTCGAACGTCCAACCCGTTGCGCCGAACATATCACCGATCCCGTGCTCGCTGGCAAGGTAGAAACGCTCGTCGGTCGGGCGGTTGTAGCTGTCATCTTCTGGCAACGCGACATAAACGACGGTCGCCGTGCTCGCCGCCGGAACTGCTCTTGGCAACATACCGTTGGTATTGTTTGTCAACGTCACCAATTTGCCAGCGAGGACATCAGCACCGGCGACGGCGGGCAACAGCGTGCCATTCGGAGTTTGCGTATAAGCCATTGGTACACCTCGCAATTATTGATAAGAAATGGTTTTACACAAGACGCTTAAAGAGATCGACGACCGAAAGCGGTTCGTTTGCGAGACCGGCGGGAATAGCCGGTTTCATCGAACTCGTCGCTGTGTGCAATTCGTTTTGTGCAGATTGCACAACAACGTTTTGTTTCATCGCACGCAAATCGTTCACATACGAACGAAACGCTTCTTCAGAGAGCGAAAGCACGAAATCGCGCTTGCTTTCCACATCGCGAAAAAACTCGCGCAGCTCTTCTTTGCGTTGCGCAAACGTCAATTCGCGTTTGAGCGCGTCAACCTGCTCGCGAAGCTGCGCAATTTCGGCGCGGGCCTGCTCCAATTCGCGTTCAATCGCTTCGGTCGAGGGAAGTGTGTGTTCGGTTGCGGATGCAACGATGTTCGTAGTGGTCAATTGCTCATTAGGCGCAATCATTGATGCCTCCGTCGTTTGGTCTTCCGCGATGGCGAGAATGCGAGTGCGATAGGTGCCATACGCGGGTTGTGAAACTAATGCGACGCCGGTAACAATAACATTTTTCAACCATTGCGTATTATTTTGATCAGTTTCGCTATCGCTATACATCAATTCCCACGAAACCGCCAATGGTTCTTGATTTTGATACTTTTCCTGAATAAATCGATCAATTTCAGGATACTCTAACTTCCAAATAATCGCTTCTGCGTACACCACGGGCCGGTTATTGTCATTTCCGAACCACGTTTTGACAATCGGGCCGATAGTTTCAGCATCTTCGTGCTCGCCGGTTACGGGGTTCATCTTAAACGGCATCCCTTTTGCCGTCTCGATAATGCGGTCTTTTTCTTCAATCGCGACCGCCTGCCCGTTTTTATTTGGCAAAAAGTCAGTTAAAATGAACGAAATAACGGAAACAAACGGATTTGAAAAATCCGCTTGCGCAATTGCATAGTTTGTTTCAAAAAATGCTCGTTGTTTCATACACGTAACTGTATTATTCTACAAGTATCACAGTTGCAACTATTTGTACTATGAAGTAATTACATGATAATCACGCAAGCGATTTATAAAATCGGAGCAGCCATGATCGCAGTTTTGCCTGCTGTTTGCGCGTTGCTCCGATCAACGCAAAGTTGCATAAAAGCAATTTCGCCGGTTTGGGCAATGTCAGCACATACGCATGTTTTTGTTTGCGTTGCGTGCGAAACAACCGTTGCGCATTCCGGTATTGCTCGCGTTCAATTTGTACAAGCGCCTCGAACCACGACTGCCCGCGATATGCCAGCATATCGCCATAATGTTTTCGACACACAGTGTCGTTTGACCGAATTACCGCATCGCAAAGCGCGCAATGTTTTTGCGGTACGGGCAGCGGTGTTATCGCGTGGCGGTCGGTTAAAGAAAGGTGGTTACTGTCGTTCATAACATCTCTTTGTACAATTTGCACAAACCGGCGGGTTGTGTGACTTGACAACTACAAAAGGTGTGTTATACTGTTTTCAACGGTTTGTGTGTCGTTGCGTGTATGTCATGACATTTATGAAAGGAGTAGCGCAATGGTTAATCAGGAACTGAACCATCGGGAAATGTATGTAACGTTCGTTGGGCTAACCGAAACAAATTACGAACAGAGTTTGTCGAGAGGAAAACGTATTTTACTGCACTCTCCCACGTATATCGCTTACACGCTGGCGGTGCCATATTTCCCCGTTTCCCCGTATACGCTCCAGTGCGCCGACGATCAGTATTGTTTGTCGTTGTCCACACTCGCTGGCGATATTGCATATACGCACATTGAGCGTTTATACAACCGTTTTCTTTGCCACGTGATCGCCACAGATCATGTGTTTATTTCGTTAACTCCCGCACAACTCGTTGAACGTTACGGCTTCTTCAAACTCCGCAAACCGTCACCTTCGACGTTGCTTATCATGGAAAATGTCGATGTCGAACTATTTTCACGTCGTTCACTTTCTATCACAGATGCGCAAAACGATGTGCAAATGAACACAAATGTGCATCAAGATGTGCATCAAATTGGCGATTATCACGCCGAATTGTGCATTTCTGCGATGAGCGTGGTCGAGGTGCAACGCGGACTTGATACGCAATTGTCACGACGTGCGTATGAGCGTAACCACATGACTGCGCGGGGATACTGGTATGTTGCTGCGTAGTTGCTTATATGTCATGTCATAAAAGAAAGGAGTGAAACATGAACCAGAAACGATGGGCGTTGCTGTTGAAAAAGGATAACACGGTAGATGTGTATTATATCACAAAAAAGCGGAAAGTATTAAAAAAGGGATCGTTGACGCATAAATATGTCAGTTCGCCGGAGAACATCTCAGAAATTGTTGACGACCAAGCGGCAGCCGATACATGGATACACGCAGTAACTGCGGTGTTGCACAAAGTGCTGGTAAAAAAACAAGGTGAAGATGGTGTTGCGTATGGGGTTATTGACGAGTACGGAGGGTTTTTTGAACCGGACATGGTGACAATCGTGTATATGGTCAAATTGATGATCGACCATGTGTTTACTTTGTTGGTCGAAGCGCAGGCAAATGTTGCGTGATGCGCAACCGTTGCGTGATATGAAGGATTTGCATATATGAAATTGACCGAATTGCAACAATATCTCATTCCGGCGGTTGCGCTGTTGCACCAACCGAAATCGTATATTCCGTTCTCGCTGCCGTCGTTGAACATAATCACGGGCGGCGGCATTCCGGTCGGAATGATGACCGATCTCGTCGGCGCGCAAGGAACAGGTAAAACGTCGCTTTCGCTTGATGCAATTGCACAAGCGCAAAAATGTGATCACACAACCTTTTACGTGGATCAAGAGCGCACGTTCGACCCGGCGTATGCGCAGTCGCTCGGCGTTGACCTCAATCGGCTGACGATTATTCGCGCTGGCGCAATGGAAGAAACGCTGACCGCAATCGAGTGGGTGTTTCGCCAGCATGAACGTGCGTTCGTTGTGCTCGATAGCGTGACATGGCTCATTCCGTCATCTGCGAGCGACGACAATCCGAGTGACATATACGAAACAGAACAACGAATTGGCGAGCACGCAAAGAAATTAGGGTTATTTTGCAAGCGATTAACGCCAATTCTCGCATTGCGCAACAATACGTTGTTGTTTATCAATCAGTACCGCGCCAATATTTCAACGTTATCGCGTGTGGACAAGAAGCCAGCGGGTTCCTTTGTCTACCATCACGCGCTATCGTTGCGCCTCGAACTAGTGACATTAAAGAAAGGTGACGACGCCGACGAGGTGCAGGTTACGGTCACGAAAAACCGAACCGCACCAGCGCGGCGCTCGGCAACGGTCAAGTTGGTACATGGGCGTGGATTTGACGCGGGTGCGGATGTACTTCAACATGCGATCCGGCTGGGATTGATCGAAAAGCGTGGTTCGTGGTACGTTTCTCCGCGAACCGGAGAAAAAGTACAGGGCGAAATTGTTGCGATCACAACATTTTGCACGGGTGATCTCGTGCAGGATGTCATGACTTTAATGCGCGAGGAGGGCAACAATGACGCGATGGGTTGATATTGCTCCGTCCTACGAACGAATGATCGAGATGTATAATCATCTTGCGGAAGCGTGGAAGGCGTATGCTGAAGCGCAATTTGCATTAGAGCAAAAAGAGAACGAATTGAAGGAACGTTATCCGCGCCGACCTCAATTGCGTGAAAAAGAGTTGGTTTCGTATCGCAAAGCGGCGCTAGAAACAAAAATTGCATTTGAGCAAATACGAGCATCGGTACAATTACTCGAACAGTTGCATATTCGGGCAATGCTCGAATTGTGGTACGCGACAGTTCCCCGCGCAGGGTTGATGAACATCAAGGAACATGAGTACGAGGAGGATATGTAACATGTTGCGTGACGAACCTTTGCCAGAACACATTTTTGACCAGTATCCAGAACTCATTGCAAAGAAGCAATGTTTTGACCGGCGCGGAAAGATCAGGCTGTCGGCGTCGCGTATCAAGTTGTACGAAGAGTGCCGGTTTCGGTTTTGGAAGCAGTACGTTTTAGGAGAGCGTCCGCCTACCCATCATTCGGTTATTTTTGGCAAGGCGGCGCATTATGCAATTGAGCAATTTTATAAATACGGCGAGCCGCCAAAACGAGCGTACCTAGCGAAACTCGATGATTTAGATGAATACCGAGAATATCCGCGCTATGCAATTGACGGGGTGCAGGTGTTTGAGACAAACGATCTAACACAGTATCGCGCAATTGCGAATGGATCGGAACGGTTTTTTGTTGAACAATTGTCAGATCATACGTATGCGCTTGGTTTTATTGACTTGATCGACGAACGCGGGTGGGTGGTTGATTTCAAAACGTCGCAGTACAAACCTGCGTCTATTAACGACGATATTCAATTTGCGCTGTATGCGATGGCGTATGAGCGATTGTTTGGACACCGACCAAAGCGCGTTATTTGGCACCATTTGCGCACCGGTGAAACAGTTGATGCCGATGTCGATTGCTTATATGACATAACGCTGCCGAGAGCGCAAAGCATCGCTGAGACAATCGCGCAAGATCGGTTTGAGAGTGTGAGGCAATGCGATGTGTGCAAATATTATTGCCCGTTTCGGAAGAAAGCGTAGACATTGTACTTTTTGCACAACGCTGCCGGTAGCGTGGTCGCGTATTCCGGCGACGGGGCTGGTGTTAGTGCGTCTTACCGAGGCGTTTGAGCAGCGCGATACATTCGATGACCGCGAATGGACGTGGTTTGAGATCGAAGAGCGGTTGCTCGATCTTGTGCAAACTGCACAAATCAGCAAGCAACAGTATGTGTTGCTTCGGCGCGCAATCCTGTCGCCGACACCAGTTATTTCGCGCGAGCTTATCAAGACGCTTGGGATCGTCGCATTAGCATTCGGTTGGACGGTGGCAGCGGAGGTGCGTAGGTATCAGCAGCGTATTCACGCGAGCAACATCTCACCGCGCCGATTTGTACAATTTATCCGAACTTATCACAGCGAACAGGAGAATGATACGAGCAACGTTGATTAGATGTATTCGTACTTATCAAGTGTGTTTCGCGCCTATCAGCAACAGAGAATTGACCTATCGTTGAAAGACGCGGTTTTGTTGCTGATGAATGTTTTTGACTGTAGCGAACAAGAAGCGTACTATGTACTGAAGCTCTTCATTGATGACATGGCAAAGGCAAAAACGCATCAGTCGGTTTGATCGGTTTCGGAGAAATTGATCATTTTTGAGGTTGTTATGAACGAAACTGCTATTGTCGAACGCATTACCGAACTAAAACGACTGCATCCGGCAATTACATGGGAAGAAATCCAGCGTCGGCTTGAAGTGGAATGCGCAATGCGTTGGAATAGCCCGATGGCATTGCGCGCATGGTGGCGGCGACGAAAGGATCGCGCGCAATTTACGCATACGCAACTAGATGCTGGTGCAACCGTTGCGCAACGCACGCAATTGCGCGACGCAGCTATGCGCGAAACTCGTGAAAGCGATCTGGTGTGCATTCCTGAGCCATTACCAAAACCGTTTCACGAGCCGCTGCGTATCCCGTTTCAACGCACGTTGGTGATCGCTGACATCCACGCGCCGTTTCATGACAAATCGTTTCTCGTGCAACTGTTGAATAAGCATCATGGTGAATATGATCAAATTGTTGTCGCCGGTGATGTATTTGACTTTGCGCAAATCTCACGCTATCCGCGTGATTGGAACGTCCCCCGGCTTGAAACTGAATTAGCTATGGCGGGCGAGGTGCTGCTTGCGTTGGCAAAAACGGCGCCTGTCTATATTTGCAATGGCAACCATGACGAGCGGATGGCGGTCAAACTCGATGCCGCTTTGACGTTGCAACGTTTGATCTATGCCGCGTTGGGGAATAAGCAGCCGCGCTACCAGATCACGGTTTCAGAGTATGATTACATCGAGATTGGTGAAACATTTGTCGTTGGTCATTTGTCACAATCCCACAAGCAGCCGGGGAAACTAGCGGCAACGATTGCAAAACAACGACAACAACATGTACTCGTTGGACACGATCACTTGCTCGGAGTTGTGCAAAATGACCAATGGCTAGGCGCGTCCATCGGGTGCATCGCCGATCCGCAAAAGTTTTGGTATAGCGAGCGAAGGTTGAACACCTATGCGCCGATGCAACAAGGGTATGCATTGTTACGCGCAGAAGACGAGTTTGAAGTATTTAATCGTTTCAGTGAGCCTGTCTTTCGCAGGTATCGGTATTTGGGTAAAATGTACAATAGCTGGAAGGGGTAGTTGTATGCGTGCAGTGTTTTTGGTTAACGTGGGGGTTTCAGATCGGTGTTGCATTAGTGCATCAAGTGATTGCGCAATCGCAGCATTTTTTGCGCAGGCGTCTATCAAAATTACAATTATCGTTGGCGCGTTGGTGTTGGTATTTGTGTTTTTGTTCATTATTCCCGCGATGTTGACAATGATAGTACGCGCATCGTTGTGAATGTTGTAAAAAGGTGGTGTATGAGCGCAAAACGATGGCAAGCAGCGCCTATTCGGATCGAGTGTTTGCGGAAGACGATCCCTGCACAAGCAAAGCGACGCAAATTGTTTCGCGTTGGACTAATTACCTTGCGCGTCACGGTGCCGTTGTGCGTCTGGATCGAGTTGTTGACCCACCGGCGTCTCTCGCGCAATGCGTCATCAGCGCGGGCGATGTCGTTCGGTCGGGTTCTCGATTTAGGATATTATCATCCGTCGGAATTGTATAAAACTGCAAAGGGCATGGCGGTTGGTGAACGGATTGATGATCGAGAAGTACACGAAGAATGGGTTCGGTTGCACGATTTGATGGTTTACTACATTGACGGACTGGCACAAACGTATAATATCGCCAAAGAGCAACTCAATCGGTTGCTACCAACAACCCGCGTGATCGCTGGTGTCGTGACTGGCACGCAAGCGGCTTGGGATGCGTTTTTGCAATTGCGCAACCATCCGACCGCCGATGTCGCGATGCAAGAAGTTGCGTGCGCAATTAGTGACGCGATACGAAATGCGGAATGGGTTGTTGACGATGTGCATCTTCCACTTGAAGAAGCCGACTACGATAGCGTCGCGGCGCGGTTAGCCCGCGTTTCGTATAATCGTGATGAGGAGGACGAACAAAAGAACAAAGATTTGGCGCGAAGATTGAAGGAACACAAGCATTTGTCGCCGTTTGAGCACATCGCGTTTTGGCGTGAAAATCCGGCAATGAGCAATTTTACCAGTTGCGCCGATGACGTGCTTATCAAAACCGAACGTTCGACGCAATTTTGGAAAAATGACTATTACGGATGGCACCAGTATCGAAAAGATATTGAGTAAAGCGGAGGGGTGTATGTATCAAAATTATTATGAGCAAGTGGCGCGTGGGTTGGTTGATGCGATACGGTAATCGAACCTGCCGGTGAGGGTGCGGGCGAATGACGATCATTCAATCACGCTCGAACTATTTGGCATTTATTTGGCATTTATTTGGCATTTATGAAAAATCCGCCTCGTTGACAGCGTGATCGGCGGGTATTACCATCGCATGTACGCATTGTGCAAGACATTTAATGAGCGCAAAGCGTTGCAGTTCTTGAACGAAAGCATCTCCAATACGCTCTGGATGATCCCGAAAGATCATTGGCCTGCGTTTCAGCGTGTCGCCGAGCGACTATTTGCGTGACGTATATGCAATTGCCTCCGTTCACAAACAATCTCATCCTCGGCGCATACCGGAACGACGAACAGCGGCGCGTTCCGGTCGTGTGGCGCTGGAGTGAACACAATGCGTTGGCGGTTGCTGGGAAGGGTGGAAGCGGCAAGACGACCGGCACGGCGTTTTGGCTGGCGCAGTGGGCGGCGCAAGGCGTGCGATTTCTTTTGTACGATCCGCACAAATCGCAAAAAGAGAGTTTGCACGCACAAACAACGCAATTCCTCGCGCCGTTGCAGATATTGCCGACAGCTGATACGGTTGACGAGGCGCTGGAATATATCGATTTCTGGTGGTTGCTCGGATTGCATCGCTTACGCAAACAAGAGTCTGCATTTCCGATAGTTTTCGTGTTTGACGAGTTCACGAGTTTTGTACTTTCTGGCGGAGAACGCACCAAACGTGCAATTAAACGCTTGCTTGATAGCATTAATCAGTACCGCAAAGTGCAAATGCGCGTGGTGCTTATTGGTCAAACGTGGGGGCAAGCGTTGCGCGCAATAACAAGTTTGCGCGATAGCATCTCGTCGGCGGTGGTATTTAGATCGTCGTATAACGATGTCCGCAAGTTTGTGCCAAATGACCAGTTGGCAAAAATGTCTAACCAGCTTGCGACTGGCACAGCGATCACCACGATTGACTATGATCGCGTCATTCACGTTACGCGACTGAACGCAACCGATCAGCTCATCGCAGCGCAGCGAGCATCAGCGTTATCTGCGCGCTATCCGGTTCCACTGCCGTTTCTGCGACGCAACGAGCAGTATGTAACGCTTGTGTAAAGTTTAACGCTTGTGTAAGCTTGACATGCAGGCAAATGTCGTCATGCAATTGCACGGTAGTCGCAACAATTGCATACGCAACAACCTTTGGTGGTTTTTGCATCGTATTGTATACTTTGCACAATTAATGCTAGTACACAACAGGGGCAACCATGCTGACGACGCAACTTGAAAACGCAGCGCAGTTGGGGAAGTTTCCGATCACTACGACAGAACTTGACCGTCACTTGTACCATCACGTGTATCAAACCTCGCCATTATGCAAAGCGGAAACAAAGCAGGAAGTAAAAGAATTACTTTCTACACTGAAATTGTTGAGTACGGCGGCGCGGATGAATGTTTTGCCGCATTTGCGCGCTATTGGTGTTGTATACGTTCCCGAAATCCAACGCTTTTCGCTGTTCGCCACTTACCGGCACGGCATGGTGCTGGTTGATCTCATGCAATCCGTTTCCGCTGCAACAACGTGGAGCGAAGGCCGGCACATCGAAGAGCCGGTCGTTGGTGCATGGTATCTGGCAGAAGAGGTGCAGACACTGGTTAATGTGCTGAAAGATGCGACCGATATTCATATCACGATTGATCGGGGATCGTCAACGGCGGTAGGAACGTTGAAGACAGGGCAACGGTATTTGGTCAAATTATCCAAATCCGAGATTAAAGGCCCGCCGGTGTCACTGGTAAATTTGGTGTCACGTAGTGCGCAACCGTCGATTGTGTTTCAAACGGTTGCTTCGCTAGCTGACATCAAAAAGCGTGGTAAGGAAGTCGCGAAAGTGCTGCGAGAACAGAAAAAGATCAAGCGTCCCATCGCGGAATTGCATCTTTTTAGCAAATCGGACACGCACAGTTACGTTTTCTTCCAGTTCCCGACGGTTTCACCCACGGAATTTGTTGTTTCCGATGCGGCGATTGTTAATTCATTCGCATTGGTTGCGCTCGATCCTGAGATTTTGTTACTTCCCGAACGCGGCGCAGTGTCTCTGCATATCCCTCCGGCGGAACCAAACGTGTGGGATGAACGTAAGACGTTCGTGTGGAAACCATTGCAATTGCATTGGTCGCACGGGCATCTTGTTGCGTGGGAACTCGTGATGCCGATGGAGCCGTGTTATCTACGTTGAACTGAAAGGATTATGCAACGGTAACGCTGTATTCCATCAACCACTATCTTGATAACGGCAATGTGTTGTGTGTCTCTCAAGATGACCCGCTAGATAATCGCTTTTTCACACAGTTGCCGGTGTCGTTCGGCTCATTTTTGAAACTTGGCTAGATAGAAAGGAAGGAACTATGAAGTACGAAGTCCACATGGCGGCTGAAGCGGCGAAGCACGAACTGATTATGTGTTTAATGAGGCAAGAACGGGAATACGCCGAGCAGGCTGTGAAATGCGAAGAGCGTGGTGATTACAAAACCGCTCTTACATACGCTATCGACATGCGCGCTGTCCAAAAGAAGCGCGAAGCGATTGAAAGTGCTGATGTTGTGCGTGTCGTCACCAGCAACAATGATGCTTTCGTGGTGTTCCTTGTTCGCGTAAAAGAGTTTGTTGCTGCCCGCGTGAAAGAAATCTATAAGCAACTGTTTTTACTGGCGCTGCGGCCTTGGGAAGCCGACAAGGCTTTGCTCGACACCGCATTGCTTGATGTTGAATTGGTTGCGTCAGATTTGCAACAGTTCGCAGAACGCTATCCGGCGTCGATACATGAGTACCTCGATTATCTCCGGGCTATTCCTCGTGATGTCGAGTGCATTTTAAAAGAGATCGGTACATATATGAAGAAAGCTGCTTGCACCGCTTGACAAGTGACACTAGAACGTGTTATACTTGTCATCAAGAAAGTGGCGAACAGAACAGAAAGGACAGTACGATGTTAAAGGTTGTTGATCAGATTGAGTTCGACTATTTGGTAGACGGTGCGGTCGCGAAGGCGGTCGGTACGTCTTGGGAAGCCGCCGTCGTCAAGGCAGCGCAACAGGTACGCAAGTATCGCGACCGAATTACCAATCTTGTTATTTTGTTTCCCGCTGGCGCAATTGTCGCTGGCAACAACGGGAACTACACCATTGGCGCTGATGAGGCGTCATGCACGTGCAAGGCGGGTAAGAATGGCTTGAAATGCTGGCATCGTCCGGCGGCGCGGATGGTGCGGCGAATGATCGAACAAGGGATCGTTGTGAAAGATCTTTCGCGGGCGGAAGAGGAGGCTGATGAGTTATTCGCGTAGTTTATTTGCGGGCGAGGGAGAAATCCCTTCGCTCGTTGTTTCATTACAACAGGAGGATTTATGTTGTATATCTCAAGAGACAAGTCGGCTCTTCAACTTGAAGAGGGTGCGTATTTGCACGTCTACAATCCGGCGTTATCTGATGCGCCGGAGGGATCGTTGGTATTGCGTGAATTAGGCAGACATACAAAGACGCTCGAACATATTTTTCGCGACGGTTCACACTTGATCGTTTCGGTTGACAGTGATAAAACGATCACGGTTGATTTGCTGTTCAACCGGGACAACGTTTTCGTGACCGTCTCTCATACCGTTACGCCACAACAGTACGTGTTGCCCTCTGATCCCGTCGTGCATGTGTTGCAGGCGCGGGATCGGGTAATGATCCCCCTGCTGGAGGGGGATGTGGACGCTATCCACGTCGATTTCTTCGATACTGCGTTTTTGCCGGTCGCGGTCGTATCATACGACTCGGCCCGTTCCATCATCCATCTCGATACGCTTTCATTCCGCCCGTTCGTTACGATGCGGCTTGGATTTTTCGAGACTGACCCGTTCGTAGAGCGTCTGATGAAGACGCTCGAACAGGCGGGTGTTAAAGTCGTTATCGCGGAAATCTAACGTTTCAGTGCTCTCCCGTGAGCCAATGCTGATCTGATGGCGCATTATAGAAGAGCGGATTGAAGTGTAGACAGGAAAAGTGCGAGGTAGTTGTTGTGCATGATAAACGAGGCGAGGGAGGGGAAGATCGGTGTGTGGGTTGGGAGAACGTTACTCCCGCCCCTCTCCCTCTCCTCCTCCCTCTTTTCCTACCCCTCCACCTCTCCCTCTCCCTCTCCCTCTCCCTCTCCCTCTCCTTCTCCCTCTCTATCGCGTTGCTCGACTGGCGCTCGACCATTTCAAAAATTCCTCGAAAAATCCTCGTCTCCCCCTTGGCAACCCGTGCCGGTTGTGATACTATACGAGTGTAAGGAAATCGCAGAAAGGAGTACAGCAATGTTCGTTGCCCGGTATAGCTATGATCCACACTATGACATCGAGCGCGGATGGACAGCATATATGGGACCGACCGCCAGCACGAAAGAGGCGTTGGCTGGTCTACTTATCGATTACGGTGTGGTCAAACTCCCGCCTCGGCTCGCGGGTCAGTACTGGAGTGGCGACGTTGACGCTGCGATTGAGTATGTTCTTGAGACGCAAGACATTCGCTATCACGAACGCGCTGAATTGTGGATGCTTGTCCACAACCCGCGAGGTTTGAGCTGCTGGCCGCTCAACGCTGGCAGCATCGAAGAGGCGGTTGAGGAGGCTCGGTCGCTCGACAATGCAGGAGCGGTCGAGTGGGGTAATTTCGGATGGGCAACCACGGGCAACGTGCGCTACGTTGCTTCCGTGAATAGTATTTTGCACATCTTCGAGTGCGAAGATGTGCAGAAAGAGAACGATATGTAATTGTTTCAATCTCTCGCGAGGATTTTGGTTTTTTTTGAAGAACGTTGAGAATTGCAGACGAG
>Ga0124942_1011279_pt1 | contig 14150 bp, 9 predicted proteins | sample YNPNP_0600MetaT_FD_92942 | JGI IMG/M metagenome (GOLD analysis project Ga0124942, IMG submission 92942) | Anoxygenic and chlorotrophic microbial mat microbial communities from Yellowstone National Park, USA - YNP NP_0600 MetaT (Metagenome... ... | reverse complement strand
GCCAACGTGGTACAATAGAATTGAAAATATTGCCTGATACTGTGTTGTTATTATTTGTGATATTATGAACAAACAATCGGCTAACCCTTCATTACTTCAAGGAGCGGGCGAGGCATGAACGAATGGAATGGCTTCTACGGACCCAACGCCGGCTATTTGATCGAATTGTACGAGCGCTACTGCGCCGACCCACATTCGGTCGATGAGGAAACCCGGGCCTTTTTTTGCGCGATGGACACCGCCAGACGATAGCACGGTACCAACTGGCGAATCTGGTCAATTACCGTTAGACGTAACACGCATCGTAGGCGCAGCCCGCCTGATCCGATACATTCGTGAATTAGGACATCTGGCTGCCCGCATCGATCCCCTCGGAAGTGACCCACCTGGCGACCCCGGTCTGGAACTGGCGACCCATGGTGTTACCCAGGCTGATCTGGCAGCATTGCCAGCGCACATCATACGCGGGCCAATCGCTACGCAGGTACGGAACGCCGCCGAAGGTGTAGAACGGTTACGGCAGGCTTACTCTGGCTCAATTGGGTACGAGACCGATCAGATTCAAGATTACCGCGAGCGGGCCTGGATTCGTGAAGCTGCCGAAGATCGCCGCTTCTTCCGAGACCTCGATGCTGATCGACAGCGTGAATTACTTGACCGCTTAACCGAAGTCGAATGCTTTGAGCGCTTTTTACACAAGACCTTTCCCGGTCAGAAGCGGTTTTCGATTGAAGGTTGCGATATGCTCATCCCGATTATCGATGCGATCATTCGTAATGCGGCAGTCAGCGGTACGAAAGAAATCGTGATCGGTATGGCGCATCGTGGTCGGTTGAATGTTCTGGCTCATATCCTTGGTAAACCCTACTCGATGATTCTGACCGAGTTTCATTCACCTGACTACACCAAAGACACCTATGAAGGTTGGACGGGTGATGTGAAGTATCATCTTGGCGCCCGGAAAGCCTATCGCGAGAGCGGCGTTGCTGAGATGCCGATTACGCTGGTACCGAACCCCAGCCATCTCGAATTTATTAATCCGGTAGTTGAAGGGCGGGCGCGTGCGGCACAGGAACGGCGCAACCGACCTGGCTTCCCTGAAGAAGATGAAAAGGAGTCACTGGCAATCTTGATTCACGGCGATGCAGCATTTCCCGGTCAGGGAATTGTAGCCGAGACGCTCAACCTCTCACGCTTGAAGGGGTACCATATCGGTGGAACGATTCACATCATTATCAATAACCAGATTGGCTTCACGACCGATAGCAACGACTCACGGTCAACGCTGTACGCCAGTGACCTGGCACGTGGTATGGAGATTCCGGTTGTCCACGTTAATGCCGACGATGTGGAGGCCTGTATTGCCGTAGCCCGTATGGCCGCTGCCTACCGTGAGAAGTTCCAGAAAGATTTCCTGATCGATCTTGTCGGTTATCGCCGTTGGGGACACAACGAAGGCGACGAACCAGAGTTCACCCAGCCTAAAATGTATGAGCGGATCAGGAATCATCCGACAGTACGCGAAATTTGGGCGCGTGAACTTGAACGGCGTGGTCTGATAACCCGTGAAGAGGCGCAGGCTCGTGTTGATGCCGTGATGCAAAAACTGCAACATGCATTTGAGAAGGTGCGCGAACGCCAACGACTGGCCGCCACTTTGCCACCGGCGCCACCGCCAGCCAATCCGCTCCCTATGCGCCGTCCGCCCATCTTTGCGCGACCGGTTTCAGCGAAAACCCTGATCGAACTGAACGAAGCGCTCCTCGAACGGCCAGAAGGGTTTACCGTTCATCCAAAACTGGAGCGTATGCTGCAACGCCGCCGACAGGCAATTTACGAAGAAAACGGTATCGACTGGGGTCACGCCGAAGCACTGGCGTTTGCCAGCATCCTTGCCGATGGTACGCCAATTCGCTTGACCGGTCAGGACAGCGAACGCGGAACATTTAGTCATCGCCATGCAGTACTGCATGATGTCGTCACCGGTGAGCGTTTCATCCCCTTGCACATGATTCCGCAGGCACGTGCCTCGTTTGCCGTTTACAATAGCCCGCTTTCAGAAGCGTCGGTATTAGGATTTGAGTACGGGTATAGTTGTCACGCACCAGATACACTGGTGTTGTGGGAAGCGCAATTCGGCGATTTTGCCAACGGTGCTCAAGTCATCATTGACCAGTTTATCGTTAGTGGTCACGCGAAATGGGGACAGAATCCTTCGCTAGTCATGCTGCTCCCTCACGGTTACGAGGGCCAAGGCCCAGAACATTCGAGCGCACGGCTCGAACGATTTTTGCAGTTGGCAGCGAATGATAATATTCGTATTGCCAATTGTACGACGGCTGCCCAGTATTTTCGTCTTTTACGGTATCAGGCGGCATCGTTGTACGCCGACCCGAAACCGCTGATCATTTTGACCCCGAAGAGCCTGCTGCGCCATCCACGCAGCAGCTCCTCGCTCCGCGATCTCACCGATGCGCGTTTCCAACCGATCCTTGGTCTGGGTAACGAAGCACCGGCTCCTGAAGGTGTGACGCGCCTGATCCTTTGTTCAGGCAAAGTGGCCATTGACCTGCTCTCAAGCGCCGAATGGGAAAAGAGCGGTGGACGTATCGATCTGCTGCGTCTGGAATTGCTCTATCCCTTCCCGACAGAAGAGTTGCAAGCAGCGATCAGGCACTATCCAAATCTGCACGAGGTAATCTGGTTACAGGAAGAGCCACAAAATATGGGTACCTGGACATTTGTCTGGCCACGGTTGCAGAAGCTGCTTCCCGAAGGGGTGACATTACACTACGTCGGACGGCCCGAATCGGCCAGTCCGGCAGAAGGGTTGCACAGCATTCATGTACGAGAACAGGCTCGTATCTTGCGTGAAGCAGTAGCTGCTTTGCCGGAATCGCCTGTACCGGTAATCCAGGGACAAGCAGCGATAAGTGGCCGGGTGAACTAGCAATGCAGACAATAACCTTCACCTCCCGTATCGCGCTGCCGTTGCCCGGGTCAGGAGCGGCAGCGGGGTATTGGCAGGCAAGGGCAGCGACTGAAGCAGGCAAGTACACGCAATAACGATGAGAACATCCATATGATATGAGGTAGGGTAGAGTATGGCATACGAAATTCGAGTGCCGTCGCTCGGTGAGTCGATTGTTGAGGCGACGGTAGCACGCTGGCTCAAGCGCGAAGGTGAACCGGTTGCTGTTGGTGAACCGGTGGTTGAGTTGGAAACCGATAAGGTCAATCTCGAAGTGGCCGCCGATCAGAACGGAATCCTCACCAACATTGCTTCTCCTGAAGGTACGACCGTTGCGATTGGCGACCTGCTGGGAACAATCGAAGTGGGTGCATTCCCGGCAGAAAAACCGGCAGCGACTGCACCATCTGCGGCCACATCAGCACCGACACCGGTAGCGACTGCTCCATCTGTGGCCACATCAGCACCGACACCGGTAGCGACTACTCCATCTGTGGCCACATCAGCACCAACACCGGTAGCGACCTCATCACCTGCCACAGGTGAGGTTTTGGCAACGCCGGTCGCTCAACGCATGGCCGCCGAGCACGCTATTGATTTACGCACCGTGCCTGGCACCGGCCCTGGCGGACGGATCACGAAGGAAGATGTCATGCGGTTGGTTTCGGGAACCGGGCCGAGTGAAGCTACCGCTAAAGCTGATGAAGGACGTATCCATACACCTGTGAGCCATCCAACCCCAGCCGTTATCGAGCGTCCTCCATCACCACCTCAATCAACACCAGCACCGACATCCCCACTCCCGGCTGCTACTGCTCCGCGACCAACACCGCCGGCAACTCCGGCGCCAACGGTGACGGTGAATGGCGACCGCCGCGAAGAGCGGCAGCGCCTGAGTCGACGGCGACTGACTATCGCCCGTCGTCTGGTTGAAGCCCAACACACGGCAGCAATGCTCACCACGTTCAATGAAGTGGATATGAGTGCGGTCATGGCCCTGCGTGCACGCCACAAAGACTCGTTCAAAGAACGTCACGGGGTTGGGCTAGGCTTTATGTCATTCTTCACGAAGGCGGTAGTTGGTGCGCTAAAAGCTTTCCCGATGGTCAACGCCGAAATTCAGGGTGAAGAGGTGGTGATTAAATACTACTACGACATCGGGATCGCAGTGGGAGTGGATGAAGGATTGGTAGTACCGGTTGTGCGCGACGCTGACCGCAAGACCTTCGCTCAGATCGAGCGCGAGATCGCACAACTGGCGAAGAAAGCGCGCGAAGGTACCTTGAGTCTGGCCGAGCTGCAAGGGGGTACGTTTACTATTACCAATGGCGGTGTGTACGGTTCGCTGATGAGTACGCCTATTCTCAATGCACCGCAGGTTGGGATTCTCGGTATGCACAAGATCGAAGAACGACCGGTTGTCGTGAACGGCCAGATCGTCATTCGCCCAATGATGTACGTGGCTCTCAGTTACGATCATCGGCTGATCGATGGCAGCACCGCTGTACGCTTCCTGGTGAAGGTGAAGGAGCTGATCGAAGACCCGGAAGCGCTCTTACTGGAAGGGTAAAGGACAAGGGCACCTCTCTGTCAGGGAGGCGATAGAGATTGGCAGCGGTTGGCGAGCTGAAAGCTCTCACCTTGACCGCACAATCGCCTGGGAATGAGGATAGCGGAAAGAGAGTTAGGGGGAAGGGATGGATTTATGCCTACGGCATTCTCGCACCTTCCCCTTCCTCGCCTTCGGTGTAAGAGGAAGAGGGCAGGGGTGAAAGTAAAGGGGCGCTAGCCGCACGACAACCCATCAGTTAGCGTCTCTCCTCAGCGGGAAAAGGTGGAAAAGGGACGGAGATCCCCTAACTTAGAGCCTATCCGCATAATCGTCTCGCGGTACGGTGGACGAAACCTGATAAATGTACGGGCACAGCGGCGCTGTGCCCCAACCGATCTTCTGCTGCGACAGAGTATTCCGGATCAGTATTTATTCATCCTGACACACGCAAAGAGCATCCGCATGGCGTCCATCGGCTCCTCCTGGCGGTGATCGGAGGTGAGCAGCCGCAATCATGCCATATCTGTCACCAGATGTTAAGATCAATCAAAAGAGCATTGGCATCACGCTACTTTCTCTCCTCTCCCCTGTTTTTTGTCTTCCCTCAATTCTGCTATAATACTAATCCCGATTCCGAAAAAAATAGAGAATAGGTGCGAGACAACAATGAGGTTGCTAATACGAATCGTCAGTTGGGCCATCCTGCTGCTGATCGGCGTTCTGATTATTGGTGGCGGTGGTGGATATCTGTGGTTACGGCGCTCGTTGCCACAAACGAACGGCGAAATCCGTGTAACCGGCATTAGTGGGCCTGTCACCATTGTGCGCGATACTGATGGCATCCCCCACATTACCGGTGCTACTGACACCGATGCCGTCTTTGGCCTTGGTTTTGTGCATGCCCAAGAGCGACTCTGGCAGATGGAAGTTCAGCGCCGTATTGGTCATGGTCGTCTGTCAGAGATTTTTGGTGAAACGACGTTACGTACCGACACATTTTTACGCACGCTTGGCGTTGCCCGCGCTGCCCAGCAGGCATTAGCCAACCTCGACCGCGCAACGGTTGATCTCCTTACGGCATACGCGGCAGGTGTCAATGCTTTTCTGGCTACCAATCCCGTCTTACCGCCTGAATTTCTGATCCTGGGCGTACAACCAGAACCATGGCAACCGGTCGACTCGCTGGTGTGGGCCAAGATGATGGCCTGGGATCTCGGCGGAAACTGGAATAACGAGCTAATGCGCGCAACGTTAACCGCGAAGATCGGGGCCGAAGATGCAGCGTTCTTGATGCCATCATACACCGCTGATGGGCCACTCATTTTGCCCACGTCGGCTGCTGCACCGGCACCGTCCGCCCACGAAGCGACGGTTACCATCCAACCGGCAACAGCGCAGCGTCTGCTAGACCTCGCGGAAGAGATGTTATTCATTACCGGGGTTGGTGACCAACTGGCCGGCTCTAACAACTGGGTGATCGGCGGCAGCCGAACGGCCAGCGGGAAACCGCTATTGGTAAACGATCCCCACCTTGCTAATCGTATCCCCTCGATTTGGTTCCTGGCTCACATCAAGGGTGACACCATCAACGCGATTGGGTCTACGTTTCCGGGCTTACCGGTCGTCGTGATCGGACATAACGAACGAATCGCCTGGGGTGTCACAAACACTGATCCGGATGTACAGGATTTGTATGTTGAACGGATCGACGCTCAAAATTATGTCGAGTATAACGGAACACGTGAGCCGGTGACGCTGATCAACGAAGTTATTCCCGTTAAGGGCAGCGATCCGGTGACATTGACAGTACGCATCACACGCCATGGGCCGGTGATCAGTGATGTTTTACCAGATGCAAAAGAGACGCTGGCATTTCGCTGGACCGCTCTTGATAATAGAGACACAACAATACGTGCGTTCATCAATCTTAACCGTGCCAAAAACTGGACGGAATTTACTGCTGCACTCCGTGATTACAAAGCGCCGATGCAAAACTTTGTCTACGCCGATGTGGATGGCAACATTGGCTTCTATGCACCGGGATCGGTGCCAATCCGGCGCAATGGTGATGGCCGTATGCCGGTACCAGGATGGACCGATGAGTTCGAGTGGATCGGCTACATTCCATTTGAAGACCTTCCTCACGTGTACAATCCACCGCAAGACTATATTGTAACGGCGAACAACCGAGTTGTAGGAGATGACTATCCATACCTGCTGGGAACCTCGTGGGCAGCTCCGTTCCGTGCTCAGCGGATCATCGAACTGATCGAGCAGAAATCATCACTAACGATTGCCGATATGCGTCTTATGCTCAGTGATGTGCTTTCGATTCAAGCCCGTGAGTTGTTGCCGATCTTGCGTGATGTTACACCGGCCGGACCGCGTGAGACTGTCGCCTTAGAACTCCTCCGCAATTGGGATGGCACCATGACCGGTGATAGCCCTGCCGCAGCAATCTATCAGGGTTATTATAATGCTGTGCTTGAAGAAGTATTTGCTGATGAGCTACGTGATTTCTTTGCTGCTACCTATCGTCATCGGCACAATTTCGCAGCGATGGCATTAAGACAAGTGTTGCTGGAAGGGCACTACGATTGGTGTGATAATGTGACGACGATTGACACCAATGAGGATTGTGCAACAGTGCTTGCCACTGCATTGCGTCGGGGCTTAGATGCTATGGCAACGGCGCAAGGCGAACAAGATCCAACACGCTGGCGGTGGGATCGGGTCCATCAGGCAGTCTTCCCCCACAATCCGTTTAGCCAGGTTGGTGCGCTACGCGGCATCTTCGAGCGACGAATACCGACAGGTGGCGATGGTTTTACCATTAACGTTGCCCCTCTGCGACTGAACGAAGGCTACCTGCAATACAATGCACCTTCGTACCGTCAGATCATCGATCTTGGCGATCTGAACGCATCACGCTTCATTCACACCACCGGTCAGTCAGGGAACGTACTGAGCAACCGGTACAGTGACTATCTTGCACTATGGCAGCGAGGTGAAGATGTTCCGATGCGCTTTAGCGGTGAGATCGAGGGTGAACGGTTGGTCTTACGCCCCAAATGAGTTGGCTGACCGTCGTTAGTTATTGAACATTACCTGAAAACGCGGGCCGTTGGCCCGCGTTCTGAGGTGTGCGGCAGAAGACCTGAATACCCGGAACGCGGGCCAACGCTGAGTTTCGTTCGCTTTCTACCTGACGTATCCTTGTAGCCACTCAACCAGCAGACGGACACCGACACCAGTAGCACCACGTGATTGATAGGCACGATGCGGCTTCTCTACCCAGGCAGTCCCGGCAATATCAAGGTGGGCCCAGGGATAATCACCAACAAATGCGGCCAGAAAACCTGCTGCCGTAATAGCGCCACCGTAACGCCCACCGGTATTCTTGAGGTCGGCAATCTCACTCTTCATTGCTTCGCGGTACTCATCCCACAGCGGCAACTGCCAGACACGCTCGGCTGTCGCTTCACCAGCAGCAATCAGACGGTTTGCCAGCTCTTGATTATTCCCCATCAATCCGATTGCGTGTGGACCAAGGGCAATCATAATCGCACCGGTCAGGGTAGCCAGATCGACAATGGCAGCGGGTTGATAGCGCTGTGCGTAGAATAGACCATCGGCCAGCACGATCCGACCTTCAGCATCGGTATTAAGAATTTCAACCGTCTTGCCGCTCAGGGTGCGAATAATATCACCAGGGCGATACGCTGTTGAACTCGGCATATTTTCCGCTGCACAGACGATCCCTACCACATGAAGCGGTAACTGCAATTCAGCGACGGCCTGCATAGCACCGAATACCGCTGCCGCACCGCTCATGTCCATCTTCATTTCGTCCATCTTCTCGGCCGGTTTGATACTGATCCCGCCAGTGTCAAAGGTTATCCCTTTTCCAACCAAACAGATCGTAGGACCTTGATCAGCCGAACCGTACTCCATCACAATAAAGCGCGGCTCGTTAGCCGATCCCTGACCGACCGCAAGAATGCCCCCGAAACCTTGCTCGATCAGTTGAGGTTTATCAAGCACCATCGTTTTTAGACCGAGCCGCTCACCTAATGCGAGGGCAGTCTGGCCGAGAAAAGCCGGTGTCACCTCGTTACCAGGGCCGTTAGCCAGGTCACGAGCAAAAGCTGTTGCCCGCGCAATAATCTGACCACGGCGCACCCCAGCAACCACCTCATCACCATCGGCACCGAGCAGAAGCACTGCGTTGGCCGTTGGTACTTCTTCTCGATCACTCTTGTATCGAGTATACCGATACGAACCTAACACACTTCCTTCAGCAAATGCCTGACCAAACACGGCGGGCGTAAGGGGTAAATCACCGTTGAACCCCACGTGGTAGGTTGCAACTTTCACCTCTTGCGCACGCTGAGCAGCCAGCGCCGCCGCCTGCCGCACCGTATCGGACGTGATCGACTGACGCTTACCCATACCAATCAACAACAACCGACGGGCCGGCAACGTGCCGTGAGGATAAATGAGCGTCTGCTGTTTCCAACGCCCGGTTACGTCAGTCGGTTCACACAGGGCAGTCACCGCAGCCGGTAACGCCTCATCTTCAGCATAGAGTAGCACTGCCAGGTCGGATGCTACCGCCAGAAGGTCGCCATTCTGTACTTCACACTGCATAGAAACCTCTGAAAGCTGACGAGTCATTTTTTACAGATTGTTATTGTACGTTGGTACCGGTAGCCCGTCAAATCGAACAACGCGCTACAACCTGTCGAAGCAGCAGATACCCTGTGATACAATAGGCGCAGATTGCAGCGTAAGCAGGGGGCAGTATGACTCCAATTATTCAACTGGGGCTGGGTGGCGTTGGCCGGGCACTTGCCCGACAAATGCTGACCGTCGCGCCCACGATCCGTCGCCGATACGGTATCGACTTGCGTTATGTTGCGCTGGTTGACAGTCACGGCGCTCTCGCCGGTGATCCAGCGCTTACCGATACACAGGCACACAACATTCTGGCAGCCAAAGAGGCTGGACAGCATCTTGATAGTCTTACCGGCGCCATCACTGACCGACACTGGCTTGAGTTGTTACCGGCAACCATTGCCATTGTCGTTGATGTAACGGCGGCTGGCAATCACGCTGCACCGCTAGCGGCTGCTATCTCAGCCGGACATCGAGTTGTCCTAGCGAACAAGCGACCACTATGCGAAGGTTTTGATCTCTTCGCCGCCCTGACCGAACGCGGTGCAACGCGCTATGAAGCAACGGTCGGTGCCGGTCTACCGGTGATCAGTGTGCTACAAAACCTGATTGACAGTGGCGACGAGATCGTCTCCATCGAGGCAGCGTTGAGTGGAACGCTCGGCTTCCTGATCAGTGAACTCGAACAGGGAGCTGGCTTCGCTGAGGCAGTACGAACGGCACACCGGCTTGGCTACACCGAACCAGACCCACGTGATGATCTGAGCGGAGCTGATGTCGCCCGCAAAGCACTCATCCTGGCTCGTACCTGTGGAATGAACATCCCGGCGCACGCGGTAAGCGCAGAAGCACTCTTCCCGCCAGCACTGTCAGAAATCAGTATCACTGAATTTCTGCAACGTCTTGATGAAGCTGAAAGCGAGATTACGAGTCGCTTCCAGGCCGCACGGGCAAACGGTAAAGTCATACGCTACATGACCCGCATCAGCCGTAACAACGGGGTTGAAGTTGGTCTGCGCGAACTTTCTCTCGACCATCCGCTAGCCAGTTTACGCGGACCGGACAATATGATTAGTTTCACAACCAGGCGCTACCACGATCGCCCACTTGTCGTGCGAGGGCCGGGGGCCGGTGTTGAAGTAACCGCAGCCGGTGTGTTAGGAGACATTATCGCTACTGCCCGTGAATTGTAACTGTTGCGCTATATCCTAATTCCGGTTCGAGAGCGGCTCGAACCCTTCACCTTCGCCCTATGTGGTTCTTAACGTTTTCAGCCGCGGACGGAATAACAGCGATGAAGGGCATTCACGTGCTGAGGTTCGGTTTCCCTGCGGGTACAGGTTTGCAGTCCACAACCTTTGGGAGCAGTGGTAGCAGGTGTATCCATCTTTGCGGCACGCTATCTCCTACTCGTGGGACTACCCCTGCCATACGGCGACGGGCATGGTAGCTATTCGTCAGTACGGGTCGCATCGCGCCTCGACACGTATCTCGGATAGCCTGCGAATTGCACTACTGCGCTCGCTCCTCAACCGCTCCCCTCTCATCTCACTGCTGTCGGACGGCTGAGCACGTTGAAAAGTCATCTATCACCGGTATCGTACTTGAGTTTTATAACGCGGCGTGTTACACTATTGACGCACAGCAGCATTTGAGCAACCCCCACCGGATATTCAAGGAGTCATGCAATGGTGCAAGAACACTCCACAGGCGAACTACCCCATTACAATTTGTATATTAATGGCGAATGGCAACCGGCTACGAACGGTCAGACCTTTACCGTTTACGATCCGGCCAACGGCCAGCCCCTTGCAACATGTACAAGTGCGACTACTCACGACGTTGATCGGGCAGTAACAGCGGCCCGTACCGCTTTCGACCATGGGCCATGGCCCCACACCTCACCGGCACAGCGGGCCGAAATTCTCCACGCAATTGCCGATGCCCTGGAAGCACGGAACTTTGAACTTGCCGAGATCGAATCGCGAGATGCCGGGGTTCCATTACGGAAAACCACCTACAACGACATTACCCTGGGGCTAGAAATTTTGCGTGGTTGTGCCGAACTGGCCCGCAAACATCCTTACGAACCGCTGCCGTGGAACGAGCTGCCGACAGTATCGTGGAATTTTGTCTGGCGCGAACCAATTGGTGTCTGCGCCCAGATTATTCCGTGGAACTACGCTTTTTGTATGGCCGCATGGAAACTCGGCCCGGCACTGGCAACCGGTAACACAGTGGTCTTTAAACCTTCGTCGCTGGCACCGCTAAGCACGCTAGCGATTTTCCAAACGATTCACGAACTCAATCTCCTCCCGAAAGGTGTTGTCAATCTCGTGCTCGGACCAGGTGGAGAGGTCGGCGAATATCTGGTTGCTCACCCAGCCGTAGATAAAGTAGCATTTACCGGTAGCACGGAAGTTGGCCGCAAGATTATGGCCCTGGCGGCGCCGCATGTCAAACGGGTGACGCTAGAACTGGGTGGGAAGAATGCAATGCTGGTCTTGCCCGATGCCGATCTCGATCTGGTCGTTGATGGTGTCTTATGGGGGGCATTCTATCACTCCGGGCAACTGTGCGAAGCCGGTTCACGGTTGCTCGTACCGCACACGTTACACGACACCCTGGTTGATCGTCTTGTCGAACGAGTCCGTGGGATGCGGATCGGCGACCCGATGGATCTGGAAACCGACATTGGGCCACTGATTAGTGAACGACAGCGTGAGAAGGTCGAACGATACATTGCCATTGGTCGCGAAGAAGGTGCGACGGTAGTTGTTGGCGGTGGCAGACCACTTGGTGATGCCTTTGCTCACGGCCATTACATCGAACCGACCATCTTTACCGGTGTGCGGCCAGAGATGCGAATTGCACAGGAAGAAATCTTTGGTCCGGTGCTGTCGGTTATTGCCTACCATGACATTGGCGAAGCGATTCGGATTGCAAACTATAGCATCTACGGTCTCGCTGCGTCGGTCTGGTCACGTGATTTACAGCACGCACTGACAGTAGCCCGCCGCATTCGCGCCGGTACCGTCTGGATCAACGAGCACCACGTTCTCAACCCGCACGCACCGTTTGGTGGGTATCGGCAGAGCGGTTTTGGCCGCGAAATGGGACGCTACGGACTCGATGAATACACAGAAATCAAGCATATTCACGTCGATCTGATGCAGCGCCGCCAGGGTCGTCTGTGGTGGGATACCCTGTTGCCAGAATAGCTTTAGCAGAAGCGGTCTTATGGCAGCGAACATCACCGTCAACGTACAACCACACCATCTGACCATAGCTGAAGCAATGCGTACTATTGTTTCGTTTGATGGTGAAGGGCGACCAATCGTTGCTTTTCGCAACGGGATAAATTATGTACGTGGTCTTAGTGGTGAGGTACTGCAAAAACGGGTCCTGGCACCCGGTCAAAAAGAGCGGCGCAAACTATCCGATGAAGAACGACGGCGCGTACTTGCCGAGCTGCTCACGTGGAGCCAACAGATGATCGAGCGCATCGCGGCGACGGCCTCATCAACCGAACGCGACTGGTTTGAGCGGATTCGGCGTTGGGATGTCGATCGGTTAGAAGCCGAGCGTGAACGGTTTCGGAAGGTCTACAAACCGATCAGTATTCTCCCTCCTGATCAGTATCGAGCGCTGGTCTTACAAGCAACCGAAGGATGTAGTTGGAACCATTGCCATTTTTGTACTTTTTACCGCGACCGAGCATTTCGCATCCATTCGCCTGACTCGTTTCGTAACCATATTCAACAAGTGAAGGAATTTGTCGGCGCCGGTATTGGTTTGCGCATGGCGATCTTTCTCGGCGATGCCAATGCGTTGATCATTCCTCAGCCGCGTCTGCGTGAACTCTTGCGAGTGGTACACGAAGAGTTCAGAATCGGCCCACAGGCCGACTTCAAAGGCATCTACGCCTTTCTCGATATTTTCGGCGCCGAACGCAAAACCCTGGACGAGTATCGGGAACTGGCGGCAGCCGGTGTGCGCTGCATTTATCTGGGTCTGGAAAGTGGTGATGAGACGGTCTTTCGGCTCCTCAACAAGCCTGGTTCACCAGCAGAAGCCATTGAGGCAGTTCGGACCATTAAAGCGGCTGGGATTGCGGTGGGGATTATCCTGCTGGTTGGCGCCGGTGGTGAACGCTTCGCCCATGATCATGTACAACGTTCGCTGGCCGCAATTGCCGAGATGAACCTGGGACCGGAAGACATCGTGTATCTATCACCACTGATTATCCCAACTGACACGCCCTATCTTGCCCAATTGCAGGCCTTCGACAGCCCACCGTTGAGCGAGGATGCTATCCTCGAACAGTTCAATCAGCTTAAACAGGGAGCACGAATGGTCGCTGGCCCCGGCGCCAAAGTGGTGATTTACCACATTGAAGAATTTGTCTATTGAGAACGGGGTTAACCGAGCTTCTCTTCCTTTAGCTAAAGATTTTCAGAGTGCTCAGTGTTGGGTCATCGAAGATGACCCAACAATGCAGAGTCGGAGTGACACCGACGAACATTACGCACTCACTGAATCCCGACCCAGGCGGATTCCCAGGAACATGGGACGCTGGCCCGTGTTATGCAGTTGTACGGTTAGGTCTCATCGGTTGGCGTATCAGCATCACACATCCCCCCTGGCACCTCCCAGCACACCGCAAGCGGGGAGGATGAATGCGCCCCTACCGCTGCACTGATGGGCAGAACCCAAGAGACAGCAGGGGCGCGGCTGTAGCCATCCGTCGGAGTGGGAAGCAGAGTGGCGCCTTACGCGCTGCAAATATATTGGCAATCTATCTGTCCGCCCGCGTTTCTCCTCTTTCCTCTCACCTTTATCCTCTTGCCGGGTAGAGTGAAAATGTTGAATCCCCTTATTCCTTCTCAATCTGCCCTATGTTTCCGCACCTGCCTCTGCTATAATGAGAGAGCAACGCACCATTATCAT
>Ga0124942_1101075_pt1 | contig 14748 bp, 29 predicted proteins | sample YNPNP_0600MetaT_FD_92942 | JGI IMG/M metagenome (GOLD analysis project Ga0124942, IMG submission 92942) | Anoxygenic and chlorotrophic microbial mat microbial communities from Yellowstone National Park, USA - YNP NP_0600 MetaT (Metagenome... ... | reverse complement strand
TCTCCCTCGCGACCGCTCCCAATGGGTGGGAAAGCTTTTAGAGGTCAAGGCTCCGGCCAATAAGGCGCTGGAGGTCCCCTTGGGCGCAAAAATAGTTTCTATCTCCGATAATTCTCCAGAGACCAACGAAGTTACTGTGGTTTATCTGATGCCCGCCGAAAAATAAAACTGCAGGTAAGAGGCCCGGCTTAGCTTTTCTTCTCTTCTTTGTTGCTTGCGGCCGCCTTTTCTTCTTTGGCTTTTTTGCCGCCTTTTTCCGGTTTGGGTTCGGCTTTTTTCTCGGCTGGCAACAGCTCGATAAAGGCCATGCGGGCCGCATCACCGCGCCGGAACCCTGCCTTTACAATGCGGGTGTAACCGCCGGGACGTTTGGCGTAGCGGGGAGCCAGCGTTTCGAAGAGCTTCTTCAGAGCCTGCTCTCTTCTGATTACCGCCGTACCCCGACGTTCTGTGGTAACCCTTAGCCGTTCGGCAGCCAACCGGCGCGAAGCCAGGTCGCCTTTCTTGCCCAGGGTAATCAGGCGCTCGGCCACCCTTCTCAGTTCCTTGGCCTTTTCCAGAGTAGTTTTGATGCGCTCATGCAAAAACAGGGAGGTTACCATGTTGTCCAGCATGGCCAGACGATGGGCGGTGGTCCTCCCAAACCTCTTGGTATTACGACGATGTCTCATGACTGACCTTCCTTTGCCGCCGGCTTACGTTCGCTGGGCGGCACCCAGCCGGTGATCTTCATGCCCAGGCTCAAACCCATGCTATCCAGAATGTCTTTGATCTCCTTCAGCGACTTCTTGCCGAAGTTCTTGGTCTTGAGGATTTCCGCCTCGGTTTTTTGCACCAGCTCCCCGATGTACTTGATGTTAGCGCTTTCCAAACAGTTGGCAGAACGAACGGTGAGTTCCAGCTCATCTACGCTGCGATCGAGCTTATCGAAGAGCTTTTCCTGTTCGGCGCTTTCCTTCTTGTGATCGCTAATCTCGTCCTCCGGGAAGTTGATGAAAATGGTAAGCTGTTCTTTAAGAATCTTGGCCGCATAAGCCACGGCATCCTGAGGAGTGATGCTACCGTCGGTCCAGATCTCCAGGGTGAGCTTGTCGTAATCGGTGCGCTGAGCCACGCGGGCGTTGGTCACCTGATAATTAACCCGCTTGATGGGCGAAAAGAGCGCATCCATGGGGATTTCATCGATGGGGGCACCGCTCTTTCTGTTCTGATCGGCGGGCACGTAACCCCTTCCCCGCTCGGCCCGGATTTCCATTTTCAGCTGGCCGTTTTCCGCCACCGTTGCAATGTGCTGATCGGGATTGAGAATTTTCACCGTTCCGTCGGTCTTGATGTCTCCCGCCCTGACCGTGCAAGGACCGTGCACGTCGATAGTGCAAACTTTGGGGTCCCAGCCGTCCATCTTCAGGCGCACTTCTTTCAGGTTCAGGATGATGTCAGTCACATCCTCCACTACATCGGGAACCGCACTGAATTCATGCAAAACGCCCTGAATCCTAACGCCGGTAAACGCCGCCCCATAAATGCTGGAAAGCAACACCCGGCGCAGCGAATTGCCGATGGTAATGCCGAAGCCGCGTTCAAACGGCTCACCCACGAACTTGCCGTAGAATTCCGAGGCCGAATCCTTGTCCAACACCAGCATCTTCGGCCGGATGAGATCGCTCCAGTATTTCGTAATATCCATTTGGCGCGCTCCTTAGTTAGTATCCATCAACTGCGCCGCCCCTACTTGGAGTACAACTCTACAATCAGATGCTCCTGCACCGGCAGATCGATGTCTTCCCGGTGGGGCAGATTATTCACCACCGCTTTGAACTCCTTGGGTTGCACCTCCAGCCACGAGGGCACGACCCGACCCTCGGCGGCGGCAATAGCCGCCTTGAACACCGGGCTCTCGCGGCTCTTTTCCTTCACCTGCACTACATCGCCCACTTTGAGCAAGTAGGAGGGAACATCGATCCTTTTGCCGTTTACCGTAAAGTGACCGTGACGCACTAGCTGCCGGGCCTCGCGCCGGGTTCTGGCAAAACCCATGCGGAAGACCATGTTGTCCAACCGCCTTTCCAACAACAACAGCAGGTTTTCGCCAGTGACGCCCTTCATGCGCACCGCTTTGTGGAAGAAATGACGAAATTGCCGCTCAAAAAAGCCGAACATGCGCTTTACTTTCTGTTTTTCCCGCAGCTGCATGCCGTACGGTGAAAACTTGGAACGCCGATCGCCGTGCATGCCCGGAGGATAGCGTCGGCGATCCAGAGAGCACTTATCGCTGTTGCAGCGATCACCCTTGAGAAACAGCTTCATTCTTTCACGCCGGCAGTACCGACAAACCGGTCCACGATAAGTTGCCACCTTAACTCCTCCTTGTGTCTGTACTAAACCCGGCGCCGTTTGGGCGGACGGCAGCCGTTATGGGGAATGGGCGTAACGTCACGAATCATGGTGACTTTGAGCCCGGAAGCCTGCAGGGCCCGAATGGCTGCCTCGCGGCCGCTACCCGGACCCTTGACCTCTATACCGATCTGCTTCATGCCGTTGTCCATGGCCTTCTTGGCCGCATCCTGGGCGGCCAGCTGGGCGGCAAAGGGGGTGCTCTTACGAGAGCCCTTGAACCCCTTGGCACCGGCGCTGGACCAAGACACCACGTTGCCAGCCATGTCGGTAATGGTAACAATGGTGTTGTTGAAGGATGCCTGAATGTGGGCTATTCCGCTCTGTACGTTCTTTTTGACCTTTTTCTTGGGCTTCACCGGCTCATACCTCCGTTATTTCTTTACCGCGCCCTGCTTTTTTATGGCCGCCTTGCGCGGGCCCTTGCGGGTGCGGGCGTTGGTGTGGGTACGCTGCCCGCGTACCGGCAGCCCCTTGCGGTGGCGCTGTCCGCGATAAGTGTTCAGGTCCATGAGGCGCTTGATGTTCATGGAGACTTCCCGCCGCAGGTCGCCTTCCACCTTATAGTTGGTGTCGATGAATTCGCGTAGACGTTTTACCTCGTCTTCGCTCAGGTGATCGGTGCGTTTGTTTGGATCGATCCCGGTAGCGCGAACGATCTCCTGCGCACGGGTCCGGCCTACGCCATAAATATAGCGCAGGGCAATTACCAGCCGCTTGTTTCTAGGAAGATCTACTCCGGCAATACGTGCCACTTTTTACCTCCTGGTTGCTCTACAACCCTAACCCTGCCTCTGTTTATGGCGGGGATTCTTGCAGATCACGCGCACCGTGCCTTTCCTTTTCAGGATGCGGCAGTCTTTGCAAATGCGTTTTACCGATGAACGTACTTTCATAACTGCTACTCCTCTTCCCAATTAGTAAGCACTTCCACACCTTTTTCGGTAATCGCTACCGAATGCTCAAAGTGGGCGGAGAGTTTACGATCTTTCGTAACCTGTGTCCAGCCGTCTCGAGCCGTTTCCACCTCCCAGGTGCCTTCGTTCACCATGGGTTCAATCGCCAGGACCATTCCCGGGCGCATGCGTTCGCCGGCGCGTCCGGTGCGGAAGTGAGGGATTTCCGGCTCTTCATGCAATGAGCGCCCAATGCCGTGACCGACAAAGTCGCGCACCACGGAAAAACCGGCACCCTCCACGTGGTCCTGAATCACCTCGCCGATTTCCCCGATGCGCCGACCCACACCAACGGCCTTGCGGATAGCGATTTCCAGCGCCTCTCGAGTGACCCGCAGGAGGCGTTCCGCCACCGGGCTGATCTTTCCGATAGGCACAGTAATCGCCGCATCCCCGTAGAGCCCGTCGACCACCGCGCCGAAGTCTACGCTCAGTATGTCCCCCTCCTTGAGTTTACGCTGGGCCGAGGGAATACCGTGCACGACTTCCTCATTAATAGAGGTGCAGAGGGTAGCGGGAAAGGGATAAGGCCCGGAACCGCGGTAACCTTTGAAGGCGGGTCGGGCGCCCATCGAAAGAGTTATTTCCTCCGCCAGACGATCCAGTTCCAGGGTGGTAATACCGGGCTGCGCGCAACGCGCCACCTCGCGCAACACTCGCACCACCACCCGGTCGGCACGGCGCATGCTATCTATCTCGGCAGCCGATTTCAAAATAATTGGCATCCCTTCACTTGCCCAGAGCCTGGCGCAACCGTTTCCCGATTTCCTCCGGAGTCCCGGTTCCTGCCACCTCGGCCAGCAAACCCTGCCCCCGGTAATATTTTTTGAGTGGCTCGGTCTGCTGACGATAAACCTTCATGCGATTGCGGATGGTAGTCTCGTTGTCGTCATCGCGGATAATCAACTTACCGCCGCAGTTATCGCAAACACCCTCCCGCCGGGGAGGATTGAATTCCACATGATACATGGCCCCGCAAGCCGGGCAGCTACGCCTTCCACCCAGCCGGCGCAAGATTTCTTCTTCTCCTACTTCGATGCTCAACACCCGGTCGATGCGTAGACCTTCCTGACGCAGCATTTCATCCAGCGCCCGGGCCTGCGGCAGAGAACGAGGAAACCCGTCCAGAATAAAACCCGGCCGGCAGTCGGCTTGCCGCAGACGCTCGCGCACCATAGCCACCACGATCTCGTCGGGTACCAGCTCGCCTGCATCCATCTTGGCCTTGGCCTTCTTGCCAAGCTCGGTACCAGCGGCTACCGCTGCCCGCAGCAGATCGCCGGTGGAAATCTGCGGAATGCCAAACTGAGCGGCCAGCGTCTTGGCCTGAGTGCCCTTGCCAGCTCCGGGAGGCCCCAACATTATCAAGCGCATTCTATCTTCCTTTCCCGGCTCAGCTCCGGCCACGGCCACGGATGCGCGGGCCGCGGGGACCGGTCAGACCATCGTAATGACGGGTTATAAGATGAGTTTCGATCTGGGCGATGGTGTCCAGTGCCACTCCCACAACTATCATCAGGCTGGTGCCACCGTAATAGAACGGCACATTGAACTGCTGTATAAGAATCGTCGGCAGCACGCATACCGCCGACACATAAAGCGCTCCGCCGAAGGTAATGCGGCTGAGCACCTTGTCGATATAGACGGCTGTTTGTTTTCCTGGCCGTATACCGGGGATATAGCCGCCGTATTTCTTCATGTTGTCGGCCACATCGATGGGGTTGAAAGTTACTGCGGTGTAGAAATAACAGAAAAAGATAATCAGCACCACGTAGAGGGTCTCGTAGCCCCAGGTGCCGGGACTGAGCATGTTCTGGATGTTGTGCATCCAGGGCTTGTTGATGAAGTTGGCCAGGGTGGCCGGAAACATGAGAATGGAGGATGCAAAAATCGGGGGAATCACACCCGAAGTGTTTACCTTCAGCGGCAAATGGGTGCTCTGCCCGCCGTACATCTTGCGGCCAACCACCCGCCGGGCGTACTGGACGGGAATGCGCCGCTGGCCCCTTTCGAAGAAAATGATTACCGCCACCACCGCCACGGCGATTATGGTAACCACGAAAACGATAAAGGGAGACAACACTCCCCGCTTCATGAAGGAAAAGAGGCTGATTATCGCATCGGGGAAGGCCGCCACGATACCGGCGAAGATAATCAAGGAAATGCCGTTGCCGATGCCGCGCTCGGTAATTTGCTCACCCAGCCACATGATGAAGGCCGTGCCCGCGGTCAGCGAAATGATGGTCATAAAGCGGAAGCCCCATCCCGGGTTTATCACCGCCGCATCGCCCAGCGAGGAACGCAAACTTTCCAGATAATAAGCGATGCCCAGCCCCTGGATCATGCTCAAGATCACCGTCCCGTAACGGGTATACTGGGTAATCTTGCGCCGGCCCATCTCACCTTCTTTTTGCAGCCGTTCAATGGCCGGAACCACCACTGCCAGCAGCTGCAAGATAATGGAAGCGCTGATGTAAGGCATTATGCCCAGCGCAAAAAGCGACATTTGCCGCAGCGCGCCTCCCGAAAACATGTTGAATAGCCCCAGGAAGCCGCCGCCTCCCCCCATCATTTTCTGCACAATACCGCGGTCCACACCGGGAATGGTTACGAAAACTCCAATGCGATACACGCCCAGAAGAAACAGCGTAAACAGCAGCCGTTTGCGAAGTTCCGGTATCTTGGAAAGGCTGCCGAATACCGATGCCACGATTCGCCTCCTCAGCTGGCGGCGCCCGCCGCCTGACCGATAAGCTCCGCCTTGCCCCCGGCCGCTTCGATCTTTTCGCGGGCTTTCTGGCTAAAAGCCTGCGCCTTTACCGTAAGGGCGCGATCCAGTTCTCCCACGGAGAGAATCTTCACTGGCCGATCGGCCCGGCGGATCAGGCCGCGTTCGCCAAGCAGCTGGGGATCAACCACACTACCGGCGTCAAAGCGGTTCAGATCCCGCAAATTAACCACCTGAAAAACCTTTCGGAAAGGGTTTTTAAAGCCGCGCTTCGGCAAGCGCCGCTGCAGCGGCATTTGCCCGCCTTCGAAGGTAGCCCGCATGCTGACGCCGGTACGCGACAGCTGACCCTTGTTGCCACGTCCAGAGGTACCGCCGTGTCCCGAACCCGGTCCACGGCCCACCCGCTTGCGTTTCTTTCTGCCGCCTGCCGCCACTAGATTATTAAGACCCATGTCTCCTCCGCAACATCCGCGCGCTTATGGCGGGATGCTCAGATTTCCTCGACCTCCAGCATGAACTCGACTTTTTTAATCATGCCCCGGATCGCCGGCGTATCCTGCCGTATAACCGTCTGATGTCTCCGGCGCAAACCCAGGCCGTCGAGCACCTGCCGATGTTTGGGAACCCGGTGAATCAAACTCCTCTTCAGCGTCAAGCGCAATTGACCGGCCATGACCGCCTCCTGCAATTTACTACGGCTGTTGCGGCATCTGCTTCTGCCGCCGCCGGTATGCCTCTTCCTTGCTCTCCAGGTCGTCCAGAGCCCTCAGGGTGGCGCCTACCACGTTGTGGGGGTTGTTGCTGCCCAGACACTTGGTGAGCACATCCTTCACGCCCGCGGCCTCCATGATGGCGCGTATGGGGCCGCCAGCGATGACGCCTGTGCCTTTGAAAGCCGGCTTGAGCAGCACGTGACCGGAACCGCTGTGTCCTTCCACTTCGTGGGGAATAGTGGTGCCTTCCAGGGGCACTTTCCGCATGTTTTTGCGCGCGTCGTCGTTGGCCTTACGGATGGCTTCAGGAACCTCATGGGCCTTTCCCTTGCCCACGCCTACCGTGCCCTGTCCATCGCCAAGAACCACGATGGCGGCGAAATGAAAGCGCCGGCCGCCCTTGACCACCTTGGCCACGCGGTTGATACTGATTACCCGCTCGATTAAACCGCTTTCCTGTGTGGGGTTCTGATCCACTTCGTTCCTCCCGGATTAGAAAGCCAGCCCTTTTTCCCGGGCAGCCGTAGCTAGAGCCTCAACCCGCCCGTGAAAAGCGAAGCCGTTACGGTCGAAAACCACCGCCTTGATGTTCTTCTCTAAACATTTTTCGGCGATCCGCATGCCTACCCGCGCTGCAACTTCTTTCTTTTTAAGCTTCTCGCCCGCCTGGCGCACTTCTTTTTCCAAAGAAGAGGCAGAGGTCAGCACCCGACCGGTCTCGTCGTCTATAACCTGGGCGTAAATGTGGTTGAGACTCCGATACACAGTAAGCCGCGGGCGCTGGGCGCTGCCCGATATTTTCCGCCGGATTCTCATCTTGCGCCGCATGCGCCGGCGGAGTTTGTCTTTGATATTGTTGATCATCTTACCTGACCTCCATTAGCCCTGGCCGACGGCTTTCTTGCCCGCCTTGCGGATGATCTGCTCTCCCTCGTAAGTTATTCCCTTGGCCTTGTAGGGATCGGCTCGACGCAGGCGACGGATGTCCGCGGCCAGCTGACCTACTTGATGTTTATCGGCTCCCCGGATGACGATGCGTGCGTTGTTTTCCACCTTCATCTCGATACCTTTGGGAATGGGCAGGTTAATCTTGTGGGAAAAGCCCAGCTGCAGCACCAAGTTGTTCCCGCTCATTTCCGCCCGATAGCCCACGCCGTTGATGACCAGAACTTTTTCGAAGCCTTTTTCCACGCCGGTCACCATGTTGGCCAGCAGTGAACGCAACAATCCCTGGTTCATGTTACTCTGCCGGTCGTTGGATACGGCATGGATCTGCACCCGCCCATCGGCCTGCTCTACCCTCACCCCGGTGGGAATTTTCTGCTCCAGTCGCCCCTTTGGGCCCTGGACCACCAGGCTTTCGGCGCCGACCTGAACCGTAACCCCTTTGGGAACGATTACCGGTTTCTTCCCTATTCTGGACATGACTGCCTTGCTCCTTCAGTTACCAAACCGAACAGATATATTCGCCGCCCACCTTCAACTTGCGGGCTTCGCTGTCGGTAATAATCCCCTTGGGGGTGGAAAGAATGGCCACTCCCAGGCCGTTTCTTATACGGGGAAGCTTGTCAACCGACGAATAGATCCGTCGGCCCGGCTTGCTCTGCCGCCGCAGACCCTTGATACACGGGCGCCCCGCCTGATCGTAACGCAGCTTCAAAACCAGCATGCCCTGGCGCCGGTCGGGTACCAGCATGAAATCCTCGATGAAGTGTTCGTTTTTGAGGATCTCGGCCAGCTTGGTCTTCAGGCGCGAAGCCGGCACGGATACTTCGTCCTTGCGCGCCATACAGGCGTTGCGAATTCTGGTGAGGAAATCGGCAATCGGATCGCTCATACTCATAACCGCACCTCCCGCTTACCAGCTAGCCTTGATTACGCCGGGTATTTCGCCGCGCAGCGCTAGCATGCGGAAGCACAATCTGCACATATCGAATTTGCGCATGTACGCCCGGGGCCTGCCGCACAGCGGGCAGCGGTGGTACTGGCGCACCTTGAACTTTAGTTTCCTCTGAGCCTGTAATCTCTTGGACTTTTTGGCCACGCTTCGCTTCCTCCTGAAGGTTTATCAGTTCCTGAAGGGCATCCCCAGGTGTTCGAGCAGCGCCCTCGCCTCTTCGTCGGTGCGGGCGGTGGTGACTATGGTTACATTCAGCCCGCGGATTTTCTCCACCTTATCGTAGTCGATTTCCGGGAAGATAATCTGCTCGCGCACTCCCAGGGAGAAGTTACCCTTGCCGTCGAAAGAACGGCGGGAGATACCCTTGAAATCGCGCACCCGGGGGATAGCTACATTGATGAGTCGATCCAGAAACTCGAACATGCGATCCCCGCGCAGCGTCACCATGCAGCCGATGGGAATGCCGGCGCGCAACTTGAAATTTGCGATGGAACGCGCTGACCGGGTAACCAGCGGTTTCTGACCGGATATGGCGGTCATCTCTTCCACCGCGGCATCGATTACTTTCGGGTTCTGGGTGGCTTCGCCCAGCCCCATGTTCAGAACCACCTTGTGCAGGCGTGGAACCTGCATGGGGTTCTTGTACCCGAACTGGGACATCATCTTGGGCACCACCTGTTCCTGGTATAATTTCCTGAGTCTGGCCATCTCAATAATCCTTTAACTACTTGTCGATGTTTTCGTTGCACTTCTTGCAGAAGCGAACCTTCTTACCATCCTCCAACCGCCGAACTCCGATGCGGGTAGGTTGATTGCAGCGGTTGCATACCAGACGCACGTTTGATACGTGGATAGAGGCCGGCACCTCGACGATACCACCGCGAGGAGCCTTGGGATCGCGCCCCGCCTTTACGTGACGCTTTACCAGGTTGACGCCCTCGACAATCAGCCGCTGCCGATCGGTGAGCACTTCCAGCACCCGGCCACGCTTCTTGTGCTCGGCATCCTTGCCCTTTACCACCATCACCGTATCGTTCTTTTTGATCCGCATGGACATGATAGCTTCCTCCGTCCCCTTACAGGACTTCCGGCGCCAGAGAGATAATCTTCATAAAATTCTTGGCGCGCAGCTCCCGGGCCACCGGCCCAAAAATGCGGGTCCCGATGGGCTCTTTTTGCGGGGTAATCAACACGGCGGAATTGTCGTCGAAGCGGATATAGGTGCCGTCCGGCCGACCCACCGGTTTGGCCACCCGCACTATTACCGCACGCTTGACTTCACCCTTTTGCACCTTGGAACCGGGCAGGGCTTCCTTCACCGACACCACGATTATATCGCCGATGCTGGCGTATCTGCGCCTGGTGCCGCCCAGCACCTTGATGCACATCACCTTTTTGGCCCCGGAATTATCGGCCACGTCCAGCATGGTTTGCATCTGTATCATGGGCCTCTCCTCTCGAGCACAATATCGGCCTTAGCGCCGGTGCCGCTAGACCTGTTGTTTGCCCTTCTCAACAATCCTTCTTACCCGCCAACGTTTGGTTTTACTCAGGGGTCGGGTGGCTACTATTTCCACCCGGTCGCCCACCTGGCAGCCCTGCTCGTCGTGTGCCGCAAAACGAGCCCGTCGGCGTAGGTATTTTCCATACTTGGAGTGGCGAACAACGGCCTGCGTCTCCACCATCACCGTTTTATGCATCTTGTTTCCAACCACCACCCCGATCCTCACCGGGGCTCTTCCTCTGTTTGCTGCTGCCATGACTTACCCCTGCTTCTTTTCAGACTTAGGCGCACCGCTTCCAGCCACGGAACGCAAACCCAGCTCCTGTTCGCGAATGATGGTCTCGATGCGGGCCAGATCCTTTTTGGCCGCCCGCAAAAGGGCCACGTTGCGCACCTGTCCGATGCTTTGCTGGAACTTGAGCTTGAAAATGTCCTCTCGCTTGTCGTGGGCCATTTGGCGCAATTCTTCCAGCGTCCTTTCCCTGAGCTCGAGAGCTTTCATTCTTCCTCCCTGCGCGCGACCACCTTGGTGGCCACCGGCAATTTATGACCGGCCAGCCTGAAGGCCTCACGCGCTACATCTTCGGCCACCCCGCTCAGTTCAAAGAGGATGCGCCCGGGCTTGACCACTGCCACCCAAACCTCGGGAGCGCCCTTACCTTTACCCATGCGGGTTTCCAGAGGCTTCTTGGTCAGTGGCTTGTCCGGGAAAATCCTCACCCACATCTTGCCGCCGCGCTTGATGTGACGGGTAATGGCTACACGGCTGGCCTCGATCTGCCGGGCGGTAACCCAGCCGCATTCGGTGGCCATGATACCGATGTCGCCGAAAGCCAGGTTGGAACCGCGATAGGCCAAACCACGGCGCTTGCCCTTTTGAAGTTTGCGCCATTTTACTTTATTGGGCTGCAGCATGTTACGCCTCCTGAGCGCTCCCGCTTAGCCGGCGGCAGGTCGCCGCCGGGGATCGAGCACTTCGCCCTTGAATATCCACACCTTGACACCAATGGTGCCGTAGGTGGTCTTGGCCACTCCCAAACCGTAATCGATGTCCGCCCGCAGTGTGTGCAGTGGCACCCGTCCTTCCCGATACCACTCGGTGCGCGAAAGCTCCGCTCCGCCCAGCCGACCGGCGCACTGAATTTTGATTCCCTTGGCGCCGAACTTCATGGCCGTAGCTACCGCCTTCTTCATCGCCCGGCGGAAAGCCACCCGGTTGACCAACTGCTGGGCCACGCTCTCGGCTACCAGCTGAGCATCAAGCTCGGCCCGGCGCACTTCTTTGATCTGCAGGAACACCTCGCTCTGCACCAGTTTCTGCAGCTCGGCCTTTAGTGTCTCGACACCGGCGCCCTTCTTGCCGATGACGATGCCCGGCCGGGCAGTGTGAATATTGACCTTGGCTTTGCTGCCGGCCCGCTCGATGAACACCTTGGAGATTCCTGCCCGCTCCAGGTTCTTGCGGATGTACTGGCGCAGCCGGATGTCCTCATGCAGCCACTTGGCGTAGTTCTTCTTGGAGACCCACTTGGAATCCCAGGTGGTAATATAACCCAGGCGAAAGCCGATAGGATTTACCTTCTGACCCACGATCCCTCCTTATTTTTTGCCGGCCTCCAGCCGGAAGCTAATATGACTGGTGCGCCTGTAAATACGGGTAGCCCTGCCCAGCGCCCGGGGCATCCAGCGTTTAAGCATGGGTCCGGGGCTTACCTGGACCTCTTTCACCACCAACCGATCGATATCCACATCCTGACGGCTGGCAGCATTACTGACCGCCGAACGCAACATGGCCGCCATGGGCCGAGCCGCAGCCCGTGGCGTGTGATCCAGCACCGCCAGCGCCGCGTCCACCTTCAGGCCCCGGATCATATCGGCCAGCGGCTTGACTTTCCGCGGGGAAGCCCGCAGATAGCGCAGCACCGCTCGCAGATGTTTGACGGCCGCCCGAGCCTCGTTCTCACGTGTCTTTCTATTCTTTTTCCTGCGGCTCATGGTAATATCTCCTGCGTCCGCTTAGCCCTTCTTACCAGGCTGGGGCTTGGTTTTCTTCTCTCCCGAGTGACCACGGAAAGTGCGGGTGGGAGCGAACTCACCCAGTTTGTGCCCCACCATGTTCTCGGTGACGAAAACCGGGATGAACTTGTTGCCGTTGTGTACGGCAAAGGTCAGGCTCACCATTTCGGGAACTATTGTCGAACGGCGCGACCAGGTCTTTATGACCTTCTTGTTCCCGGTCCGTTGAGCTTCCAGCACCTTCTTCATCAGGTGCTCATCCACGAATGGTCCTTTTTTGATCGACCGTGCCACGTTCCGCTCCTTGCTTTACTTACGCCGCCTTACTATCCACCTGTCGGTGCGCAGGTTGCGGCGGGTCTTCTTGCCCTTGGTGTGCCAACCCCAAGGCGAAACCGGATGGGGGTTGCCCTGGCCGGCGCGGCCTTCTCCGCCACCGTGGGGGTGGTCCACCGGGTTCATCGCCGAGCCTCTTACCGTGGGCCGCCAGCCCAGCCAGCGATTGCGGCCGGCCTTGCCAATGGAGATGTTCTCGGCATCCAGGTTGCCGACCTGGCCCACCGTAGCCCAGCATTCAGCATGGACCCGACGAACTTCACCCGAAGGTAGCCGCACCTGGGCGTAATCGCCCTCCTTAGCCAGCAACTGTCCAGCCGAACCGGCCGAGCGAATGAGCTGCCCCCCGCGACCCAGTTTGATCTCCAGATTGTGAATGGGCGTGCCCAGCGGAATATTCTTCAGCGGTAGGTGATTGCCCGGCTGAATGTCGGCATGTTCCGAGGCCACCACCCGGTCGCCTACTTTCAGGCCATCGGGGCAGAGTATGTAGGCTTTTTCGCCGTCAACGTAGTGCAGCAGGGCAATGCGCGCCGAACGGTTGGGATCGTACTGTATGGCCTTGACCAGAGCAGTCACGTCTCGCTTGTTGCGACGGAAGTCGATGATGCGCAGCTTGCGCTTATGGCCTCCGCCTCGATGGCGCACGGTTATCCGGCCCTGATTGTTGCGCCCGTTGGTGCGGCGCTTCGACAGGCAAAGTTCCTTTACCGGCTTGGACGGACCCACCAATTCGGTAAAATCGCTTACCGTCATGTGGCGTCGGCCGGCAGATACTGGTTTGTAAGTCTTTATTCCCATTTTTACCTCACCTGGAAATCGGGATCACACTCCGGTGAAGAACTCGATCTTGTCCCCTTCGCGCAGGCGCACGATCGCCTTCTTCCAAGAGGGGCGTTTTCCCATGTTCCGCCCCACCCGCCGCCAGCGATAGGGAGAGCGATAGGTTCTCACTTCCAGCACCCTAACGCCGAAGAGCTTCTCCACCGCCTGGCGTATTTCAATCTTGTTGGCGTCCTTGGCCACCCGAAACATTACCTGATTGCTCTGCTGCTGCAGGGTGTTGCTCTTCTCGGTAATGATGGGCCGGAGGATTATCGATTCGGGAGCTCTCATGATTTCAACGCTCCTTCCAGCTTCTTCACCCCATCCTGGCTGATGAGCAGGGTGTCGAATTTCAACAGGTCGATGATAGTAACTCCTTCCACCGGCCGAAAAGCTACCCGGCGCAGGTTGCGGGCAGAAAGCTTCAGGTTGCGGTTATCCTTGCTGTCCACCACAAGGCAACGCTTCAGACCGAAGGCATCGACTACCTTCTGCAGTTCTTTGGTTTTGATCTTGGGCAGAGCGAGATCGGCAAGCACGAAAAGCTTCTGCTCCCGGGCCTGGTCGCTGAGCACCGAGCACAACGCCTGGCGGTGCACCTTGCGGGGCAGTTTCAGCGCAGCCTGGCGCGGCTTGGGCCCGAAGGCTACGCCGCCGCCTTTATGATGAGGAGAGCGCCGAGTTCCCTGACGCGCCCTTCCGGTATGCTTCTGCCTGAAAGGCTTGGCCCCGGTGCCACTAACTTCACCACGGGTTTTGGTGCTGGCGGTGCGGGGCTTTAGAAGCGACATCTGGCTGCGCACGGCGGCAGCCACCAGGTCAGGCCGGGAGGGACGGGCGAAAACTTCGTCCGCCAGCTCCAGCTGGCCTACCTTTTGGTGTTCAAGGTTCCATACGTCCACCGTGGGCATGACTTCCTCCAGAGCTAGGTTCTGATTTCCACGTCCACGCCCGCGGACAGGTCGAGCTTCATCAAAGCGTCGAGAGTCTGCTGGGTGGGTTCGAGTATGTCCATCAACCTTTTGTGGGTGCGGATTTCGAATTGCTCGCGCGATTTCTTGTCGGCGTGAGGCGATCGCAGAACCGTATAGCGATTGATGCGGGTAGGCATGGGAATGGGCCCGGAAACCTTAGCCCCGGTCTGCTTGGCCGTTTCGACGATCTCCGCCGCTGACTGATCGAGCAGCTTGTGGTCGTAAGCCTTAAGCCTGATTCTGATCTTGGGGATACTCATTTCCTCGATACTCCCTTACTCCAGGACTTCCACCACCACGCCGGCGCCCACCGTGCGGCCGCCCTCGCGGATGGCAAAGCGCAGTTCCTTCTCCATGGCGATGGGGGTGATCAACTCAACCTTGATCTCCACGTTGTCT
>Ga0124942_1085743_pt1 | contig 14750 bp, 11 predicted proteins | sample YNPNP_0600MetaT_FD_92942 | JGI IMG/M metagenome (GOLD analysis project Ga0124942, IMG submission 92942) | Anoxygenic and chlorotrophic microbial mat microbial communities from Yellowstone National Park, USA - YNP NP_0600 MetaT (Metagenome... ... | reverse complement strand
CTTCGTCCTCCAACTGCCAGATGCGAGCCACATGGCGAGCCGGCAGCACTAGTAGGTGGCCGTTGGTGTAGGGATATTTGTTGAGCATGACTAGCGCATGCTGGCTACGGACCAACACCAATCGCCCTTCGTCCTGCCCTGGATCGACGCAGAGCACACAAGCCGAGCTTTTCGGCCCCAAAATGTACTGCATGCGCCAGGGGGCCCAGAGCTGTTTCATAGCTCTCCCCGAAAAACGGCTCTATTGAGATTTGTGGTTATTCACTCGCTCCCGCATTTCCTTGCCAACGGTAAAGAAAGGGGTGCGCTTCTGTTCAACAAACACCTTTTCCCCGGTCTTGGGGTTTCTCCCCTCCCTCGCCTGACGAACGCGGGTGGTGAAACTGCCGAAGCCTCGAATTTCCACGCGTTCGTCGCGGCTGAGCGCTTGAGTGATGCTCTCGAAAACCATCTCCACCGCCGTTTCAACATCCTTACGGGAGATATTCTGGAGGCGAGAGGCTATCAAATCGATGAGCTGACTCTTGGTCACGACCAGCGCTCCTTTCTACAAGATTATTTGTCTTTCTTTCCCGTATCCTCACCGCCGGTCTTCAGTTCGGTGAGTTGTTCAACATTTACACCCTTGGACCTGAGCGCCTCGCCCAAAGAAACCCGCCCATCACCCTGCCGCTGCAGGTATTGCTGGTAACCTTCGTCTTTGGCCAAATGCAGGCTTTTTACGCTCAAGGCAATGCGACGCTCTTCCGCGTCTACATCCAGCACCATGACCTCGATTTCGTCGCCTTCCTTGACCACCTGGTGAGGGTCTTCGACCTTTTCCTGCTCCTGGCCTAGTTCCGACACGTGGATCAGGCCTTCGATGCCCTTTTCGATTTCCACGAAAGCGCCAAACTCGGTCACCTTTATGACCTTTCCCTTCAAGCGGGTGCCCGGTGGATAGCGGCTGGGAATAGTTTTCCAAGGATCTTCAGTAAGCTGCTTGATACCAAGAGAGAAGCGTTCGTTCTCCGGATCAATGTGCAGCACCACCGCTTCCACCTCGTCGCCCTTCTTGTACAACTGGCCGGGGTGTTTGACCCGCTGGGTCCAGGAGATATCAGAAATATGCACCAGGCCATCGATGCCATCTTCGATACCCACGAAGATGCCGAACTCGGTGATGTTGCGAATGCGACCGCGAATGACCGAGCCAACGGGATACTTTTGTTCGATGACCGTCCAGGGGTTGGGTTCGATCTGCTTCATACCCAATGAAATGCGCTTTTCCTCAACGTTGATGTCCAGGACCACCGCTTCAACTTCGTCACCTACCGATACTAGCTTTGAGGGGTGTTTCACCCGCTTGGTCCAGGACATCTCGGAAACGTGCACCAGGCCTTCCACACCCGGTTCCAGCTCGATGAACGCACCGTAATCGGTGAGCGAAACCACCTTGCCCTTTACCCGTGAACCGACAGAGTAACGCTCGGCCGCATGCAGCCAGGGATCTTCCTGAATCTGCTTCAGGCCCAGCGACACCCGCTCGTTCTCCGGGTCGAACTTCAGGACCATCACCTCTACCTCGTCGCCCAGCGAGAACAGCTGTTCCGGATGGGTGACCCTACCCCAGGACATGTCGGTAACATGCAGCAGACCGTCTAGCCCACCCAGATCGACGAACGCGCCGTATTCGGTGATGTTCTTGATCACGCCTTTTACAATGGCACCCGGCTTCAACTTGCGTAAAGTCTCGCTCTTGAGATCTTCGCGCTCCTTCTCCAACAAAGCACGCCGGCTGAGCACGATGTTACCCCGGCGTTTATTGAACTTGATAATCTTGAACTTGTATTTCTGGCCAATCATCCGATCCAGATTGCGCACTGGCCGCAGGTCCACCTGACTGCCGGGAAGGAAGGCCTTAACGCCTATATCGACGCTCAGACCGCCCTTTACCTTGGAAACGATGGTACCTTCTACCAGCTCGTTCTTCTCATAGGCCTCGCTAATCTGATCCCATACCTTCAGCTTGTCGGCCTTTTCCTTGGAAAGAACGATCAGCCCTTCTTCGTCCTCGTAGCGTTCGAGCAGAACGTCTATCTGGTCGCCCACTTGCACTTTGGGCTTTCCATTTTCGTCGCGTTCGAACTCCGAGATGGGAATAGCGCCTTCGGATTTATAACCAATGTCCACCAGCACCTGATCGGGCAGAATCTGTATCACCTGCCCGCGCACTATCTCGTTCTCCCGCAGTTCGTGCTCCTTTATGCTGGCCTCGTAAAGAGCAGCGAAATTTTCCTCCGCAGCGGCACTCCCTTCCGCCTTCCTTTTGTTTACTTCGTTATCCATCGGATCGTCTGGTCTCCTTCCATTGAGATTTTTTAGCTTACAGTGTGCCGAAAAACATATAGATTTTCAGCCAAGCTGTCAAACAAATTCACCACTTCCTCAGGGTGTGGAAGAGATCTCGGCTTCTTGCTCCTTCTCCTCGCCCAGATTCTCCGCCGAAGCCACCGGAGCTACAGGCTGCTGTGGAACTTCAATTTCCAGTTTCTGATATTCGCGTCGCCCCGTTCCCGCTGGTATCAGGCGCCCCATAATTACGTTCTCCTTCAGCCCAGTGAGGCGATCCACCTTGCCGGCAATGGCCGCTTCGGTCAGCACCTTGGTAGTTTCCTGGAAAGAAGAAGCCGAAAGGAAGCTGTCCGAGGCCAAAGCACCCTTGGTAATGCCCAAAAGCATCGGCTCGCCGATGGCCGGGCGCCCGCCGGCGCGGGTAACTCTTTCGTTCTCTTCCTCAAACAGAAACCGATCAACCTGCTCATCCACCAGGAAATTGGTATCGCCGACTTCCTTGATGCGCACCCGGCGCAGCATCTGGCGAACGATCACCTCCACGTGCTTGTCGTTTATGCGCACGCCTTGCAGGCGGTAAACTTCCTGAATCTCGTTGACTAAGTATTTGGCAAGCTCCTTTTCACCCAGTACGCGCAGAATGTCGTGGGGGTTGGCCGAACCATCCATTAGCGCCTCGCCCGCCCGCACGAAATCGCCTTCGTGCACGCTGACGTGCTTGCCGCGCGCCACCAGATATTCCTTCTCCTCGCCGATTTCGGGCATGATGATGATGTGGCGCTTACCTTTGCTGTCTTGGCCGAAGTGCACCACGCCGTCGATTTCCGAAATCAAGGCAACGTCCTTGGGTTTGCGGGCCTCGAACAACTCGGCCACCCGGGGCAAACCGCCGGTGATATCTTTGGTCTTGCTGGTTTCACGCGGGATACGAGCCAGCACGTCTCCAGCCTGGATGAAATCACCCTCGTTGATCATGATGTTCGCACCCACCGGCATCATGTAGCGAGCCATATTGTTCGTACCCGGCACCTGCAAGGTCTGCTTGGGATTCTGCGGATCCTTGATGGAGATGCGGGGGCGAGCATCCGGGTCTTTCGACTCGATGATCACCCGGCTGACCAGACCGGTGACTTCGTCGGTCTTCTCCTCCATGGTGACGCCTTCCAGGATGTCTCCGAAATGCACGATACCGGACACTTCGCTCAGTATGCTGGTGGCGAAAGGATCCCATTCAGCCAGCTTGGTATTGGCCGCCACCTGTTGCCCGTCCTTGACGTAAAGGCGAGCTCCGTAAACCAGCCCATAACGCTCGCGCTCGCGGCCGCTGTCGTCGACGATCACCACTTCGCCGTTACGATTCATCACGATGGAGTATTCCAGCTTTCCATCCTTGCGTTCCACCGTTTGCAGACGGCGCAACACTACCCGGCCGGCGGTGCGGTTTTCCAGCGAGCTCTGCTCTGCTCTGCGGACCGCAGCGCCACCGATATGGAAGGTTCTCATGGTCAGCTGAGTGCCCGGTTCGCCGATGGACTGAGCAGCGATGATGCCCACTGCCTCGCCGATGTTCACCATCCGGCCGCGGGCCAGGTCTCGACCGTAGCACTTGACGCAAATACCATCACGGCTGCGGCAGGTAAGCACTGACCGAATGAGCACCTTTTCGATGCCGGCGTCGATAATGCGCTGGGCGCGTTCCTCGTCGATCTCCTCGCCGGAGGGTACCAAAACCTCGCCGGATACGGGATCGCGCACGTCGTCCAGGGCCACGCGGCCCAGAATGCGCTCCTTGAGCGGCTGAATTATCTCGCCGCCTTCGACCAGAGCGGTCATGGTGATGCCGTCCAGGGTACGGCAGTCTTCTTCTACAATGAGCGAATCCTGCGCCACATCCACCAGACGGCGGGTAAGGTAGCCGGAATTTGCAGTCTTTAGCGCTGTGTCGGCCAGACCCTTACGGGCGCCGTGGGTGGAGATAAAGTACTGCAGAACGTCTAGGCCTTCGCGGAAGTTAGCGGTGATAGGAGTCTCGATGATTTCGCCCGAGGGCTTGGCCATAAGGCCGCGCATGCCCGCCAGCTGGCGCATCTGCTGTTCCGAACCACGGGCTCCAGAATGGGACATCATGAAAATCGGGTTGAAGCTGGGGACGGTCTTTTTCTCGCCCGAGGGCAGGGTGATCACGTCGGTGCCGATTTCGCGCATCATCTCTGCCGAAACTTCTTCGTTGGCCACCGACCAGACATCGATAACCTTGTTATAGCGCTCGCCGTCGGTGATTAAGCCTTCCTCATACTGGGTGCGCACTTCTTCCAACTCTTTAGTGGCACTTTCCAGTATTTCCTGCTTGCGACTGGGAATGCGCATGTCGTCCATGCAAATAGAAATACCCGCCTCGGTGGCGTAACGATAGCCGATGGTTCTTATGCGGTCAGCCAGCAAGACGGTCTTCTTCTGGCCTCCCACTCGATAGCAGTAATCGATGAGTGCGGCCAGGGCCTTCTTGTCCATCACCTTGTTTACTTCTGAAAAAGGTATGCCTTCCGGAACCACTTCGTACAGCAACACCCGGCCCACCACCGTATCAACCCGTTGACCGCCGATGCGCACCTTTATCCGCGCCTGCAGGTCCACCACGCCCGCATCGTAGGCCCGCCTTACTTCTTCGGGGCTGGAAAAGATCTTGCCTTCACCCTTGGCCATAACCCGCTCGCGGGTCATGTAGTAACAGCCAAGCACGATGTCCTGAGTGGGGCCGATGATGGGTGCGCCGTGCGCCGGGCTCAGAATGTTGTTGGTTGACATCATCAACACCCGGGCCTCCATCTGAGCTTCGATGCTCAGTGGAACGTGCACCGCCATCTGGTCGCCGTCGAAATCGGCGTTGAAGGCCACGCATACCAGCGGATGCAACTGAATGGCCTTGCCCTCTATGAGCACTGGCTCAAAGGCCTGAAATCCCAGCCGGTGCAGGGTGGGAGCACGGTTCAACAACACTGGATGCTCGCGGATGACTTCGGCCAGAATATCCCACACCTCGGGCATCTCTTTTTCCACCGCCCGCTTGGCGCCCTTGATGGTAGGCACATAGCCGCGTTTTTCCAGCTTGGCATAGATGAAAGGCTTGAACAACTCCAGGGCCATCACCTTGGGCAAGCCGCATTGATGCAAACGCAACTCCGGACCCACCACGATCACCGAACGGCCGGAATAGTCGACGCGTTTACCCAGCAGATTCTGGCGGAAACGACCTTGCTTGCCCTTGATCATGTCCGACAGGGATTTCAGCGGCCGTTTGTTGGGACCGGTTATGACTTTGCCCCTCCGGCCATTGTCGAAAAGGGCATCCACCGCCTCCTGCAACATGCGCTTTTCGTTGCGGATAATGATCTCCGGCGCGCTCAACTCCTTAAGGCGCTTGAGGCGGTTGTTGCGGTTTATTACCCGCCGGTAAAGGTCGTTTAGGTCTGAGGTGGCAAAGCGCCCTCCATCCAGCGGCACTAGCGGGCGCAGGTCGGGTGGAATAACCGGCACCGCCTCCAGAATCATCCACTCCGGGCGGTTGCCCGACTGCCGGAAGGCCTCTACCACCCGCAGCCGTTTAGCCACTTTTTTGCGGCGGACATCCGAAGAGGTAGCCCGCATCTCCTGGCGCAGAGCATTGGCCAGTTGATCCAGATCGATCTCTTTGAGTAGCGTCTGGATGGCCTCGGCGCCCATGGATACCTTGAAAGCATCCGGACCGAACTCCTCGGTGAGGCGCTGGACTTTCTCCTCGTTGATAATCTCCATCTTCTCCAGAGTAGTCTTGCCTGGATCGAGAACGATGTAAGCCTCGCAATAGAGGACCTTTTCCAGATCCTTCAAGGTGATGTCCAGCAGGGTGCCCATGCGGCTGGGTAGGCTCTTCAAAAACCAGATGTGAGCCACCGGTGTGGCCAGATTGATATGCCCCATGCGCTCGCGGCGTACCTTGCTCTGGATGACCTCGACGCCGCACTTCTCGCACACCACGCCTCGGTGCTTCAGACGCTTGTACTTACCACAGTTGCATTCGTAATCCTTGACCGGCCCGAAGATTTTAGCGCAGAAAAGCCCGTCGCGCTCCGGCTTAAAAGTACGGTAATTGATGGTTTCCGGCTTTTTCACTTCGCCGAAAGACCATTCCCGGATTTGCTGGGGACTGGCCAGCCGAATCTTGACCGCATGAATACTGTGGGGGTCGCGGGGTTTCTCGAAGAAATTGATGAAAATATCTTTCACCGCCTTCTCCTTCCTCGGCTAGGGTCTCAGGCAGAAGCCACTGCCTGGCTCTCGTCCTCTATCAGTTCGACGTCCAGTGCCAACGCCTGAAGTTCCTTCAACAGCACGTTAAAGGCTTCGGGAACGCCCGGCTCCAGGATGTGCTCGCCCTTTACAATGGACTCGTAGGTGCGAGTGCGTCCGGCGACGTCGTCACTCTTGACCGTAACAAACTCCTGCAAGGTGTAGGCGGCGCCGTAGGCCTCCATGGCCCAGACTTCCATCTCTCCCAGCCGCTGGCCACCGAACTGGGCTTTGCCACCCAGAGGCTGCTGGGTAACCAGCGAATAAGGTCCAATGGAACGGGCGTGGATCTTGTCGTCCACTAGATGGTGTAGCTTAAGCATGTACATGGTGCCCACGGTAACCTGGTTGCGGAAGGCCTCGCCGGTGCGACCGTCGAAGAGAATGGTCTGACCGTTCTGGGGAAGACCGGCCTCTTTCAACAGTGCCCGAATTTCCTTTTCCTTGGCGCCATCAAACACCGGAGTGGCCACCGGCAAACCATGGCGCATCTTGTTGGCCAGCAGGTAAACATCGGCGTTGCTCAGCCTGTCGAAGAACTCGTTCAAAGACTTGTCGGCGAATACTTTCTTTAGATAGGCACGCACCGCATCGGCGCCGGCGCCATCATCGAGCATCTTCTGAATCTTGCGCCCCATTTCCCGGGCCGCCCAGCCCAGATGCACTTCCAGCACCTGACCCACGTTCATGCGCGAGGGCACGCCTAGCGGATTGAGCACGATGTCCACCGGCGTACCATCGGGCAGATAGGGCATGTCTTCCTCAGGCAGTATGCGGGAGATAACGCCCTTGTTGCCGTGCCGGCCGGCCATCTTGTCGCCGACCGAAAGCTTCCGCTTCATGGCCAAGAATACCTTGACCTGCTTGATGACGCCGGCCGGGAGATCGTCACCGCGCTTGAGGCGGTTGATCTTTTCACCGAAGACAACTTTCACCAGCTCGATCTGTTCGTTGTAATTCTCGACCACCTTTTCGATTTTCTCGTTTACCTTCTCGTTTTCGGTAAGCAGATCGGGCCAAACTGTATCGGGAAGTGACTTGATGATTTCATCGGTGAACTCTTTGCCCTTGGCGATGAGGGTTTTACCGGAACTGTCGGTTATCTTGGACTTGGCCTTCTGCCCAAGAAGCAGTTGCCGGATTTTGCTCCGGGCGGAGTCACCGATGATCTTCACCTCGTCATTCTGATCCTTGAGCAGCTTGGCCTCTTCGCTGTCTTCGATTTCCCGGGTGCGTTCGTCTTTGTCAACCCCTTTGCGAGAAAACACTCTCACGCCGATGACCGTTCCGGCGATGCCGGGTGGCACCCTTAGCGAAGTGTCCTTCACATCGGCCGCCTTCTCACCGAAAATGGCGCGCAACAGCTTTTCCTCGGGGCTAAGCTGCGTCTCCCCCTTGGGGGTGATCTTGCCCACTAGGATGTCTCCCGGGGTTACCTCGGCGCCTATACGCACGATGCCGCTCTCGTCCAGATTCTTTAGGCTTTCTTCGCTTACATTCGGTATATCTCGGGTGATTTCCTCGCGCCCCAGTTTGGTGTCGCGGGCAGTGCATTCCAATTCTTCAATGTGCAGAGAAGTAAAGGAATCATCTTTTACCACCCGCTCGCTAATGAGAATGGAATCCTCAAAGTTGTAACCGCCCCAGGGCATGAAGGCTACAGTTACGTTTCGGCCCAGGGCCAGCTCGCCACCAGAGGTAGCCGGACCGTCTGCAAGAATATCACCAGCCTTTACCCGATCGCCCTTCTTGACAATGGGCTTCTGGTTGAGACAGGTGCTCTGATTGGACCTGCGGAACTTCACCAGGTTGTAAATATCAACTTCCCGACCCAAGCTCATGTCGGATGACCCGGTGGCCCGCACCACTATACGGTTGGCCTCCACCGAATCCACCACGCCATCGCGCTGCGCCACTACGCACACGCCGCTGTCGCGAGCTACCACCTGCTCCAGGCCGGTCCCCACCAATGGGGCTTCAGTGCGCAGCAGCGGCACCGCCTGCCGCTGCATGTTGGAACCCATCAGGGCGCGGTTGGCGTCATCGTGTTCCAAAAAGGGCACGAGAGCCGCGGCTACCGACACCAACTGGTTGGGCGAAACGTCCATCAGATCCACCTCATCGGGACCGACCACCACGAATTCGCCCTTGCGCCGGGCCGATATCTGATCTCCCACCAAGCGCCCCTTTTCGTCCACCGGGGTGTTGGCCTGGGCGATGGTGTGATTCTCTTCCTCCATGGCCGTGTAGTAACGCACCTCACCGGTAAGCGTCCGGTTGCGCACCGTTTGGTAAGGCGTTTCAACAAAGCCGAACTCATTGACCCGGGCATAGGAAGAAAGAGACGAGATCAAACCGATGTTTGGCCCTTCGGGGGTCTCTATGGGGCAGATCCGCCCATAGTGGGTGTTATGAACATCGCGCACCTCAAAGCCAGCCCTTTCGCGGGTCAGACCGCCCGGGCCCAGAGCCGACAGGCGCCGCTTGTGGGTTATTTCGCTCAGCGGATTGGTCTGGTCCAGGAACTGAGACAGCTGGCTGGATCCGAAGAACTCCTTGACCACGGCGGTGACTGGCTTCGGATTGACCAGATCGTACGGCATCATGGTCTCAATCTCGGAAAGAGTCATACGCTCTTTAATGGCTCTTTCCATGCGCACCAGCCCTACCCGGTACTGATTCTCCAGCAATTCTCCTACCGAACGCACCCGGCGGTTGCCCAGGTGATCGATGTCATCAACCGAACCCCGACCGTCGCGCAACTCCAGAAGATAACGCACCGTCTCCAGGATGTCTTTCTTGGTCAGTACGGTTTTGTCCAGCGGCTCGTCCAGACCAAATTTGTAATTGAACTTCAACCGTCCCACCCGGCTGAGATCATAGCGTTCGGGGTTGAAAAACAGGTTATCAAATAGTTTCTGGGCCGCCTCCAGTGTGGGCGGATCACCGGGCCGCATGCGCGAGTAGATCTCCAGCAGCGCTTCCTCGGGAGAGTTGATTTTATCTTCCAGCAGAGTGTTGCGCAGCCAGGGGCCTACGTTCAGGCTGTCTATATACAGCACCTCCAGCTGCTGAACACCCCGCTTGCGCAGCAGTTCGAGCTTTTCCTCGTTTAGCTCCTCGTTGCACTCCATAAGGATTTCGCCGGTTTCCTCGTCGATGACGTCGTGTGCCGCCACCCGGCCCAAAATCTCATCCTGGCTTACCGGCAGGTATTCCAGCTTCAGTTCCTTCAAACGGCTGATGGCGCGCTGGGTGAACTTTCGGTTTTTCGGAACCAGCACCCGTCCCGTCTCCGGATCGAGGATATCGCGCACGGCGCGGGTGTCGGGAAGCCTGTCGTAGTTGATGCTCTTGAGGTACTTGTTGTTTTTCTCAAAACGGATGACTTCGGTCTGGTAGTAATAATTGAGCAGCTCCTCGGTGCTGTAGCCCATGGCCCGCAGCAATACCGTAGCCAACAACTTCCGCCGGCGGTCGATGCGCACGAAAACGCGGTCGCGGGCGTCGAATTCGAAATCGAGCCAGGAGCCACGATAGGGAATGATGCGGGCGGCATAGAGCACCTTGCCCGAGGTGTGAGTCTTCCCCGAATCATGGTCGAAAAACACACCCGGTGAACGATGCAACTGGCTCACCACCGTCCGCTCCGTGCCGTTGACGATGAAGGTGCCTTTATCGGTCATCAGCGGAATATCGCCAAAATACACTTCCTGCTCTTTGATGTCGCGGATGGATTTTTCGCCAGTCTGCTCGTCCTTGTCATAGACTTCCAGCCGGATGATTACCTTTACCGGCGCGGCATAGGTCATATCGCGCTGGCGGCATTCGTCCTCATCATATTTGGGGCGGTCCAGGATGTACTGTACAAACTGTAACGAAGAGGTCTCATTGAAGTCCCAGATGGGGAAAACACTCTTGAATACGGCCTGTAGACCGACGTTTTCCCTTTTATCAGGAGGCACCTCCCGCTGGAGGAACTTACGGTAAGAATTTTTTTGTACGTCGATAAGGTTCGGCAGATCGATGATCCGTCCGATTTTGGAGAAGCTCTTGCGCAGGGGTAAGTTTTCCACTTTTTGAACGCCCATACACCTCTCCTTATAAAAGATACCTTCCTGCTATCGCCCGATAGCCGCCAGCGGCGACTTAGATACCGGCACTGCTTGCCCTGACTTCGAACGGGAGTGTTACTTCAGGCTGACTTTGGCACCGACTTCTTCGAGCTTCTTCTTAGCCTCTTCGGCTGCGGCTTTCTCCAGACCTTCTTTCACCACCTTAGGAGCGCCCTCTACCAGGTCCTTGGCATCCTTCAAGCCCAGGCCGGTAAGCTCGCGCACCACTTTGATCACCTTGATCTTATCATCGCCGGCTGATTCCAGCATTACCGTAAACTCGGTCTTTTCTTCGGCCGGAGCAGCAGCCGCCGCCGGAGCGCCCACCGCGGCCACAGCCACCGGAGCCGCTGCCTGCACGCCCCATTTTTCCTCCAGGGCCTTGCGCAGTTCATTTAGCTGCAGTACGGTCATATTGCTCAGATGATCGATCAACTGTTCTTTGGTAAGTTCTGCCATGGTAAATTCTCCTCTCTTAATCTAAAAATTAGCTTTTCGCGCCTTCCATCTGCTCGGCTTTCGCCTGCAGCACACCCAAAAACTTCTGCGGTACGGCGTTCAACACTCCCAGCAACTGCTGAGCCGGAGCGTTGATCGCGCCCAGCAAGCGGCCCAGAATTTCCTGCCGCCCACCCAGCTGGGAAAGCTCCACCACCTGCTCCCGACTCAGAACCTGGTTTTTGAGAAAACCACCCTTGACCTTCAGCGCCTCGTGCTCCTTGGCGAACTCGATGGCCACCTTGGCCACAGCCACCAGATCGGTGTGTCCGAAGGCCACCGAGGTAGGGCCAACCAGGTGCTGGTCCAGGCTTTTTAGCGGTGTGTTCTCCACCGCCAAGCGGGTGAGATTGTTCTTCAACACTCTCATCTCTCCGCCCGCCTGTCGGAAGCGACGCCGCAGCTCGTCGACTTCCTTTACCTTCAGGCCGACGAAATCGGCAAGCACCCCGCCTTCGACCCGGCCGAAAACCTGGCGTAGCCGTTCGATTTCCTCGGTGCGCTTGCGCCGGCCTTCACTGATGTGTTTCTCGCTCACCACATAGCACCTCCTTTCCAGAACTAAGTCCTTTCTCACTGCCTCCGGACAAGAGGCTCAACCACCGAGCCAGTTCCGGAAAAGGGGTATCCCTTCCCGTCTCGGCAGGCGCGGGGCGGCACGCCCCACATTATCCGCCTAGGACCTGCTGTCATTGACCGGAAGCACATATTCCAAACTCCCGTCACCTAGACGGTGGCCAGGTTCAACAAATCATCTACGCTGACGCGGATGCCGGGGCTCATGGTGCTGGAAATGGTCACCTTCTTTACATAGGTGCCCTTGGCCGCCGCCGGCTTGGCCTTCAACACCGCGTCCACCACCGAAACTAAATTCTGCTTGAGCTGTTCCGGGGAGAACGAAATCTTACCGATGGGCACGTGCAGGATGCCTTCCTTCTCCACCCGAAATTCCACCTTACCCTTTTTCGCCTCCTGGACCGCCTTGCCTATCTCCATGGTAACCGTGCCCACCTTGGGGTTGGGCATCAAACCACGCCGGCCCAGGATTTTGCCCAGCTTGCTCACCACCTTCATCATGTCGGGGGTGGCAATAACCGTGTCGAAATCCATAAATCCGCCTTCAATCTTCTCGGCCAGATCCTCAGCACCGACGATATCGGCACCGGCTTGCTCTGCCTCCTTGGCCTTTTCGCCCTTGGCAAACACCGCCACCCGAATCTTCTTTCCGGTGCCGGCTGGCAGAACCGCCGCGCCACGCACCATCTGATCACTATACTTGGGGTTGACGCCCAGATTCATGGCCAGATCGACCGTCTCGTCGAATTTGGCCCAGGCTGCCTGCTTGAGCAAGCTGAGGGCCTGATCCACCGGATACTGTTTGGCGCGATCGATCTTCTTGCGCGCCGCCAAGTACTTCTTTCCTCGCTTTGACATATTTACCTCCTGGCAGTCCCAGCGCGGGTACGACGACCCGCTCCTGCCTATGGCTGGCACGGTCAAATCAAACCACTTCAATACCCATGCTGCGGGCGGTTCCTTCTACCGTGCGAATGGCTCCTTCCAGATCTTTGGCGTTGAGATCGGGCAGTTTCAATTGAGCAATCTGTTTTACCTGCTCTTTGGTCACTTTGCCCACGATTTCCTTGCCCGGGTTATGGCTGGCGGTTTCAATACCTGCCGCCTTTTTCAGCAAAACCGACGCCGGCGGAGTCTTGGTGATAAAGCTGAAGGAACGGTCTTGATAGACGGTGATCACCACCGGAATGATTAGACCTTGCTGATTCTGGGTGCGGGCGTTGAATTGCTTGCAAAACTCCATGATGTTCACGCCGTGCTGGCCGAGCGCCGGACCTACCGGCGGCGAGGGATTAGCCTGTCCGGCCGGACACTGTAACTTTATCTGAGTTATCACTTTCTTGGCCATTTTCCTGCTCCTTAATTACTGCGTCTTTTCTACCTGCATAAAATCCATTTCCACGGGCGTGGACCTGCCGAAAATACTCACCAGCACCCGCAGTTTGCCCTTTTCCTGATCCACATCGTCAACCACGCCGTTGAAGGTAGCGAACGGACCATCTATCACCCTAACCGTGTCACCCTTCTCGTAAATGATGCGGGTCACCACCCGTTCCGCCGCCTGGCTGATCTGGCTGGTCAGCCGCTTAACTTCGGCTTCCGAAATGGGCGGGGGATTAATTGAATCACCCACAAACCCGGTAATCTTGGGGGTGGATTTTACCAGCGTCCAGGTGGCCTGATTCATAAGCATCTCCACCAGCAGATAACCGGGAAAGAATTTGCGCTTGGAGGTACGGCGCTTGCCCTGGCGAATCTGCACCACTTCCTCGGTGGGTATCAGTATCTGACCGAAATAGTCTTGCATTCCCTCGCGCTTGATACGTTCTTCCAGCGCTTGTTTAGCCTTGGCCTCGTATCCGGTGTAAGTATGAACCACATACCAACGCCGGCCAGCAACGGCAGTGGTCGGCCGGGCGCCAGTGGAGGTTGCCTGAGCCGCAGAGGCCGAAAGCGCATCGGAAGAGACCGGCTGCCGCTCAGGTTGTTTCCCGTTTTCTTCAGGTTCTGGCATATTCCTTCACTCCACTTGTTCCGGCCAGCAGCCTACCTACGGCCGGCCGATAACTGCTAGTTTGCTCCAGCCTCAGCCAACCTTTATCCCCGGATAGAGAAAATCCATCAAACTGGACCAAAAAAGATCGAACAGGCCCAGAAAAATCGACATGATAAAAACCGTAATAATCACCACCATCGTGGCCGCGCGGGTCTCTTCCGCATTAGGCCAGGTGACCTTTCGCAACTCGACGATAACTTCATTGGCCAGGGTCATGATTTTTTCGTTGCGGTACAAGATCACCGCTACCACTACTCCGGTCAGCATCCCTAACAAGGTGGTGAGGGTAAAGCGGTTTCCAATCAGCGATACGTCCCAATCGCCCAGGCCGACTATGTCCAGCACCGCGCCAAGAAATTTGGCGGTTAGCACCCACAGCAAAACACCACCGGTCACCAGGGTCAACGCTATCCACTTGCTATTGGAACCCATCGCTTACCTCACTAAAAAAATACGGGCCAGGAAGGACTCGAACCCTCAGCCCACGGTTTTGGAGACCGTTGCTCTACCAATTGAGCTACTGACCCGTATCTCGCTTATTTAGACTCCTTGTGTTCCGTATGCCTGCGGCACGTCGGGCAGTACTTCTTGGCCTTGTACCTTTCAGTATGCGTCTTCTTGTTGCGCGTAGTGCTGTAATTCCGGTTACGGCACTCGGCGCATTCCAGCGATACAATGACCCGGTTCATTGGTATGCTCCATAACTACCGGCTGTCCCGTTCTACTCCAGGACTTCCACCACCACGCCGGCGCCCACCGTGCGGCCGCCCTCGCGGATGGCAAAGCGCAGTTCCTTCTCCATGGCGATGGGGGTGATCAACTCAACCTTGATCTCCACGTTGTCT
>Ga0124942_1011128_pt1 | contig 15131 bp, 7 predicted proteins | sample YNPNP_0600MetaT_FD_92942 | JGI IMG/M metagenome (GOLD analysis project Ga0124942, IMG submission 92942) | Anoxygenic and chlorotrophic microbial mat microbial communities from Yellowstone National Park, USA - YNP NP_0600 MetaT (Metagenome... ... | reverse complement strand
TCACTTTGCCACAAAGACGGGAAAGCTGGATTGTAATCGCTAATGTTTTCATCACTTTGTCCACCTGGTGCTGCATGCATATCAAGAATCAAATAAAGTTGATTTGCTTCGCACCAAGCAAGAAGTGAATCAATTATCTCAAATCCTTTGTTTAAAAATTGTGGAGGATTTGTATTTGTTGCAAACAAATTCCAGTGGAAAGGAAGTCGGATAGAATTAAATCCACAAGCTTTAATTGAATCAATATCAACTTTACGAATGAAATTTCGTCTGTATGTTTCATAAAAAATTTCTGTGTTAGCTTCACCGATTAAGTCAGCAATTTTTTGTCTTATCTGCCATTGAGCATTTGCAAAAGGAGAAGTGTGAAGCATATAACCTTCCTGCAAAAGCCAGCCACCAAGTCCAATTCCTTTCAAATAAAACTCTTGACCAGTCCCATCAACTATAACTTTCCCATTTGCTTTAAGAAATCCTGCTGCAAAAAGATTTGCTTGATTGAATAAGTGGTGAATAAAAAAAAGAGAAACTATTAAAAATAATCTGAAAGATTTTAACATATTTACCTCGCTCGATTATATTCCATTTATTTCAAGAATAGTAGCTAATCCTCTCCGCTTGAGTTGGATAAAAAATTTGATTTGCCAAGTTATCAAACTAATTCAACTTGATTTGAAATCAGACAAGAAACTTTTTAAAATTTCTTAAGCATTTAATTGTCATTTTTCGACTGGGCTCAGAATGACAAAGGTATTCGACATACCTCGACTGGGCTCGGTGTGACAATGAATTTAATAACCAAATGTCAGCCTGAGTTAAATCGAAGGCTGACTGGAGAATGCTTGAAGTTTCAAAAAAGCTTAATGTCACACTTCGATTAAACTCAGTGTGACATTAAGAAATTATCACACTTCGACCCCTCGATTAAACTCAAAGCAGGCTTGCTCAATATGACATAGAACTTAATAATCAAATTTCAGCCTGAGTTAAATCGATGAGCTGAATTAATTACTTCAAATAAAATGTCGATTTCAAATCACCAATTGTTACAATAAATTCTCCTGGTTCAATAATTCGTTTATTATTAATTCCAATGAACGAAAGATGATCTTTATTGATTTTGAAAGTTACAGTTTTGGTTTCACCTGGATTTAATTCAATTTTTTCAAAACCTTTTAATTGTTTATTTGGACGACTTACCTGCCCGTAAACATCAGTTATGTACATCAAAACAGCTTCTTTACCTTTGATAGAACCTTCATTCTTTACATCAACTGAAACAAGTATTTCATCATCTTCTGTCATCTCGGTTTTACTTAACTTCAAGTTCGAGTAAGAGAATTTTGTGTAGCTCAATCCAAATCCAAAAGGAAGAAGTGGATCGTATTTATTTTCAGCAAAGTTTTCAATTGGTTTATAATCATAATGAACAATTGCATTTGGATATTTTGGATAAGAAATTGGTAACTTTCCACTTGGATTTACATCACCAAATAAAACATCAGCAATTGCATTTCCACCTTCCATTCCAGGTAAAAATGCAATCAATGCACCTTTTACATCGTTGAAAATTTTTGTGATTAGTCTTGGTCGACCTTCAACCATAACGAGGACAACTGGTTTTCCAGTGGCGATCAATTTTTTTGCATAATTTAATTGAACCTCTGGTAGAGTAAGATCATTTATGTTGCCTGGAGTTTCACAATAAGCTGGTTCACCCAGACACAAGACAATTACATCAGATTGTTTTGCTTTTAATAATGCTGATTTTGAATTCAATTCTTTATCAAACGAACAACCTTCTTCATAAAGAACATTTTTCTTACCAACTTTTTCAGTGATTGCTTCCAGAATTGTGTTCTTTTCCTGAGGATAAAGGTCTTCTTCGTTTCCCTGCCAGGTGATTGTCCATCCACCATTCAAAACTGAAAGTTTATTAGCTGTTGGTCCTGTCACAAAAACTTTTTGATTCTTTTTTAGTGGAAAAATATTATTTTCATTCTTTGCAAGAATTAATGATTCTCTTGCTGCATCAAGATTAGCTTGAGTGTGTTCCTGGCTTGCAAATTTTGATAAATAATTTTTTGATGGATAAGGATTTTCAAACAATCCAAGTTCAAATTTAACTTTCAGAATTCTGCTAACAGCTTCATCAATTCTCCACATTGGTACAGAACCTTCTTTAACGAGATCAAGAAGAAGTTCATAAAAACTGAAATCGTATGGAACCATACTCATATCAACTCCAGCCATCACTGCAATTTTAACTGCTTCTTTTGGAGTTGCAGCTACTCTATCTCTTGTGTGAAGTCGAATAATATCTTCCCAATCAGAAACAACAAATCCATTAAATTTCAATTCGCCTCGAAGTATGTCTGTTAAAAGATGACGATTAGCGTGACCTGGAATTCCATCTACTTCACTTGAATTGACCATTATCGTTTTTGCACCAGCTTTAATTCCAGCTTCAAATGGTGGAAGAAAATATTCTCTCAATGTTCTTTCAGACATATAAGCTGGAGTTCTATCAAAACCATTGAACGGAAAACTGTAGCCGACATAATGTTTCAAACAAGTTGCGAGTTTATCGGGACGACTTACATCATTCCCCTGAGCACCTTTTATATAAGCCATTCCAAGTTGCTGTGCCAGATAAACATCTTCACCAAAAGTCTCCCATAATCTTGGCCAGAGTGGTTGACGACCAAGGTCCATTACTGGATAAAAATTCCATGGAATTCCACTTGCACGAGTCTCAATTGCTGTAATCTCACCAATTCTTTCCGCAATATTTTTATTAAATGTTGATGCAACCGCGAGAGCCTGTGGAAATAAAGTTGAACCTTTAGTATAAGTCGCACCATGAATTGCATCAATTCCATAAATCACAGGAATTCCGAGTCTCGTTTTTTTAGTTGCAATGTCTTGAATTTTTGTTATTACTTCATGCCAGTATTCAATTGAATGAGCGACATCATAAACATTTAGAATTGAACCAATATGATATTTTACAATTGCTTCTTCTAATTTTTTTTCATCAAGTTCATGCTTTTGAGTTTTTGTACCTTGTTTTTTCGAAACAGCTTGAAGAGTGATTTGAGTCATTTGCCCAACTTTTTCTTCCAGAGTCATTTTAGAGAGAAGTTCCTGAACTCTCTCATCAATTGATTTTGTCTGTTGAGAAAAAAGTTGAGAGGATATTAATAAGATTAAAATCGAAAATGTTGAAAGATACTTTTTCATAAGCTTACCCATTTTGGCTTAGTTTAATAACAACATCTTTTTTGTTTGAATTGAACTGCTATTCTTAAGAACATAAAGATAAACTCCACTGACAGGAGTAAAATTTTTCAATTCATTGAAGTTCAATTGAAGTGAATAATTTCCTTCAGATAGATATCCCAAATTTTTATTAATTATTTCCTTTCCCAGAATGTTGTAAAGTCCAAACGAGTAAAAATCTGGTTTGTAAATATTGTAAGAAATGGTTGTCATTCCATTGAACGGATTTGGGAAATTTTGATGAAGAGTAAAATTTTTATCGGAATGAAAATTATTATCTTCAACTCCAAGTGAAACCAGATCAATTACAATTCCATTAATTATTGGATTATCAACATAAGTCACAAAATAAATATCAAGATAACCATCATTCACCTGAACATTATTAACTTCCTTTACATAGGCAGTATTATTTCCAACAAGGGCATAAATATCAAAATTTTGCAAAACCTTTTCTCGCTCAACCCATACATCAAAAATTCTTTTGCCAGCTTGATTATGATAATTTTCTGCAAACATTAACTTAACATTATAAACTCCATTTGGTAGTCGAACTCGATAAGTTGTCATTCTCCATTTTTCAGATTGATAAATTTCGTCTTCATCAGTGTTGTTAATGCTAACCGAATATGTCGAATTTCCACCACCAATTGAGCCATAATCAGAAGTTAATGTCCAACCTTGTTCAGGCAAATAACCAAGAACAGCTGGACCGCCGCAATTGATTTTCAATGGAAAATTGAATTGAGTCTGAGTTACAATACTTACTGCTTTAGGGCTCATTGTATTTGCTGGAGACCAGTCATCTTTAACATTCAAAACAACTAAAGTCTTTGGCGAGATGAAATCCCATCCTGAAACTGTAAGCTCAACTGTTTTTTTGTCAGAAAGTAATTTTGCTGAATCTACAGTTACACCATAAATGATGTAATTAGATTTATTCTGACTTGAGATTGAGTCAAGTTCTTCAGTAAAGTTCACAAGAATTTTTCCATTGTGGACTTTTGCAGATAAAAGAACTGGACCTTTTACATCAGTATAACCAATATTTACATTATCTGTAAGGCAGAGAATTAAATAGCCATCTCTGATAACAGCATTTTCTGGGATGAAATCGCATCCATTGCCAACCCAAGTGTGAGTTGCTTTTCCCCATCGAGATGTATTCCAGTAAGTAAAATCGTCTGACCATGAAAAAGTAAAATTATTACCAGTTCCGTAATTACCACCACCTGGAGTGTAGAGATAATATTTCACCCAATCGTAATAAGCAAAAGCAGGAAGAGCATCTGGATTAAACTGTCCAGCCCAGTTAGTCGCTTCTGAGTTCCATATATTCATCATTAGTTTTTGTGGTTTGTTCAATGTTGAAATGTGTGGACCAGTTTGACGATAAACTTCAACTCCATCAACAAACCAGGCAACATAAGTTGGAGTCCATTCAAAAGCATACACATGAAAATCTTCGTGTGGAGAAAATGGTAGTGGATAATGACTAACATGATTTGTCTGACCGGGAGTTATAGTGTTGAATTGAATATCATTTGGATATCTGCCCAAAATTTCGATATCAATTTCATTCCACTCTTCGATACCGCCAGAAAATGCATAAAATGTAAAGAACGAAGAGAGCATTCCTTCACGAAATGCTGATTTCATTCGAACTTCAAATCTACCATAGAGAAAAGATTGTTTTGTTCTGAATTCAGCTCCTTTAAAATCTTTTGCATAAATTTGAAATGAAATAATTAAGAGGAGAAGTAGAAGTATTTTTCTCATACAAAATCCTTTTGATTAAAAAATATAATCCCGGATTCCAGCAAATTGGAATCCGGGTGGAGAGCGTCGATTAGAAACAAACAGTAAGAGTAAATTTCTGAATATTGTTCAGTCTCCCAAAGTCCTGATAAGCATAATCAACTTTTACAGCAACATTGCCCATCAAATTTTGCTTCAAACCAAATCCAAGTGCAAAAGATTCTTCAGAGTCATCAAGAAACAATGATTTGTATCCGCCACGGAGAAACAGAAAATCCTGAAATCCATATTCAAATCCAACATTTACACTTTCATAATCATCGCTTGGGTGCATCGCATCAAAGGCAAGAGTTAATTTATGATTAGCGGATCTAATTGGATTGTATGCAATGCCCACTCTAAATGTGAGTGGTAAATCGTAAGCTTTGGTTTCAAGATAAGCTGGGATTTTGTTGTTATTACCTGTTGTATAAGGATCTGGATCATAAAGAACCAGATTTGATTGACCAAGCAATTGCATTTTGGTTCCAAAATTTGAAATTGACATTGCGAGAATTGCATCATCAAATGGAGTTACATATTGGACTCCCATATCAATTGCAACAGCGCTTGCACTCATTTTCCAGATTCCTTGATAAACAAACTTTGGATTAAAACCAATTGAAAATCTGTCCGTCAATTGCAGAGCATAAGCAAGACTGATTGCCATATCAGTAGCGGAGAAAACTTCACCTGTTCCCCAAGGTTCTTCGATTGTTGTTACTTTCATATCACCAATGTTTGAACCAGTAAAGCTTACACCGACAGCTCCATAATCACCAATGTTATAACTGACAGCAAAGAAATTATATTTCGTTCCTGCAATCCAGTTTGTATAATCAACGAGAATTTGTCCACCTTGAGCTTTGGTCAAACCTGCTGGGTTCCAGTAAATTGAACTTACATCATTAGCAACACCAACGAATGCGGATCCCATACTGATAGCTCTTGCACTCTGACCAATCGAAAGAAAATTTGCAGCAGTTGTTCCTCTCTTCGAAACATTTGTTTTGAAAGTCTGTGCAAAAGCTAAAGTGAATGTCAGGACTAAAATCAATGTTGAATAAATTATCTTCTTCATTTTCATCTCTCCGCTATTTAATTAAAGCAAATTTGCCGATGTATTCTCCAATGCCTGTAGCTTCAACATGATAAACATATATACCATAAGCTGCTTCCATTCCATCATCAGTAATTAAATTCCAAGAAACTGTTCCATCTAAATAACCAGAATCTTTGTAAATAGTTTTAATAAGTTTACCTGAGAGAGTATAAATTCGAATAGTGCATTTAGCTGGAAGGTTAATGAAATCAATTTTTCTTTCACCGCGACCTGTTGTATTCAGATTTCTTTTCTCCCAGGCTGCAGCACCTAAGTATGGATTCGGCACAACATCAATTTTTGCAAGTTGAGATTTTGCAAGAGAGTTATCCGTTGTAGCAGCTTTTGTAGTGACGACAAATTTATCACCTTTCTTGAAAGGTTTTCTCGTCGAGATTACAAATTTATCTCCACCTTTTGGATAAACTGGTGTTGCATTAGAATCAACAGGTGAATTATAAGTGATATTCCAAGCAAACCTGACATTCGCTGGAGAAACAATTCTGTCTTTGAATTCAAGAATTTGAATTACATCTCTAACTGAAAGTGTTTGAGATTGGTCTTTATCCTGAACAGCTATCTTACAATATTTTTGTTCTGTTTTATTCCAGACTTTAAAGTTCACAGGAAATTTTCTATAAAGTGGTGGAGATGAAAGATAACATGTATCAGCTGGACCATCATAAAATGTAATTTCATAATCTGCTGGCCATGGAACACCACGAATTGGCGTTTGATCTGGAAATACCCTCATAACTAGATTACTATTTCCAATAAGCCATCCAGTTAGTGAATCAATTACCGTCACTGCAGTATCGTTAAGAACTGTAACAGCTAAACCATCAAACGGAGGACTAACTCTACCTGCACCAATGTAAGATGAATCAACAGTGAAAAGGGTATCTACAATTGTCCCTATGGTTTTGACAATTTTATAACCTAAGGTTTTATATAATGGATAATCATTTGTTGAGTTAAATAAGAATTCATATTGAGTTCCATCTTCAACCTTTCTCGGATCATAAACATGGAATTGAAGTGAGCCTGTACCGACCCCATCAGTAACTTTCTTTGTATCGCCATGAATTTGTGGTGGGACATAACCAGCAACCGGTGCATTTGGAGTCACAACTGCACAGTTAATATCAACAAACTGAACATTTCCAGCATAATCAACTGTAATAATTTTAGTGCATTCACTTGGTTGAAGTCCCGTAGTTCCATAATTAGGATCGCCCATATCATAAGAAACACAGGCATAATAATAAGTCACTCCATTCTTAACATCCGTATCCACATAAGAATATTGTAATCCAGTATCATCACCTCTCCAGAAATGAGCTCCGTTAATACCGACTGGATCGGGACCTTTAATTCCATCAATCTTATCAAATTGAGCTATTGGTTTCCAGTATCTTGGTAAACCGCGAGAATCTGTAATTACTTTAATGTCATTAAATTCAGGGTCCTGACTTCGATAAATCAGATAACCTTCAAAATCTTTTTTATAACCTTTTCTTGGGTCATTATCTTCGTAACCTAAGAATGGATCTCTTGATTCTTCAGCTACATTATCCCAGTAGAGGAAAACTTTTCCATCGCCGGGAACTGCTGTTAATTCAGGTTTGAGCGGTGGTTTTGAGAAATTATAGTTTGCATTGTAAATCTGTTGAACGGTTTCTTTGTTAAAAACTAAATCATTTAAGTCTTCACCAAAAACCAGAGCCATTGAAAATCTTTCTCTCAATCCTTTGTAAAGAGGGAATGGACCTGAAGCAAAAACCATTGAAATGTTAGATCTTTGCAGGGATGTATCAAAAGTACCCGCAACCATTTTGGGCCACATTGATTCATCATCTTTAGGCCAGCCACCGCCTGTTCCACCTTCACCAAGTCGATAAATCGAAACAGCAGTCAATCCAATTTGATCTGATTCATCTTTATCAGTTTTATCGAAATGAGGTTCACCATCAGTTGGAAGTCCATCGCCTTCACCTTCATCTGGTCCATTATATTGACGGTCCCAAGGACCAACTCCATCTTTACCAAGGTCATCATTAAGTGGTTCATTTTCTTCACGATCCCATTTGCCATTACCATTTAAATCAGTATATGAAATCCAGTCTCCATCGTTATCTATTCCATCATCTCTTCTTTCATCAACCATTCCATCCTGATCATCATCTATTCCATTCCATGGATTTCCTGGACTTTCGAGGTAAGCGTAACCATACATTCCTGTTTTCCATGCATCTGGTACACCGAAACCATCATTATCATAACAATAAGCTAAATCAAGTTTCAGATCAAACGATGCACAATCATCACCAGAGTCTGCTGTTCCTCCTACACCACAGTCAGTATAAAATCCAAATGCTGTTGTTGGATAATCAAAATCAGAAATATTAACAATATCATAATGCCAGAAGATTATATCTTCAGCAAGAACATGTGACCACTGGAAACCACGAACCTCAACACGAAGTCCTAATCCGCCACGATCAGAATCAGCTGCAATCGGGAAATATAAATATGGTTGTCTTGTAAATTCTTTATCTCTTGAATCATCCATTACGAAGAAAGTCTCGAAATCTGAATTCATTACACCTCTACCAAAGTAACCATACCAGTAACCATTCCATTCAGGTGTAAGATTTAATGCTCGAGGCCAAACTAATGGCCAAGATTTTGGATCTGTGTTAATTGCTGGTTTTGTTGAGTTTGGATTAATATAACCTGGGATAGGTTCAAGTCCCCAGATTTCACCTGTCACTGGATCTTTATCCATCCATTCACGATAAGATGATTCAAGTGGATGAATTTTTTGTCCGGTTCCTGGTGCAGTAACTTCAGACGCAATTAAAACACAGACGCCATCAAGATAAGAGTGACCTGTACCTTTCGGCCATTCACCAGATGGCTGATAGGGCCATTGACCAACTTCACCATTGTTGTAAAAAAGAGTTCGTATCTGATTTCCATCCATTACGCCTTCACGGCGATATTGAATATTTCCCTTTGGTTCATCACGATAGAGTTGAATTTGTGTTGGTACCTGAGAAAATGAATATTCAAACAAAACTAAAACTAAAATTAGAACAATTTTCCGCATCATCATTCATCTCCTGATTTTATAGTTGGAATCCTAATCCAAGACGAATTTGTCTTGGTGATGAATACATTGCTGGATTTTTGATATACTCATCAATTGTATTTAACCCAATAATTTCGCCAGCATACTTAACATTCAAATCAGCTGTTGCTCTACCAGTAGTTGCATAAACACCAACTTCATTTTTGATATCAAGTACATTGTAAATAATCGCATAGGTATAAAGATTTATACCAAAAACTTTGAAATACTTATCTGCTCTTAAATCAATATTTATATAAGTTGGTTTTCTTCCGCCATTCTCAAATCTTACACCGCGTGAAATCTTTATATCTTCTGTATAAGGCATACCTGAACCATATTGAAAAATTAACCCTGCTGACCAGTTTCCTGGAATACCAACAGTCACACTTAAATTCAAAGTATGTCTTTGATCCCAGTCAAGTGGAACAACAGTCTTAGATTCTTCGATTGGTGGATTTGTTTGATTGTAGTTATAAACAGCGTATGGATCAGAGGCATTACCTTCAGCAATCTGATAAGTGTAATCGAGTTTTGCTCCAAAATAATTTGAAAATCTTTTATCAAGTGTAATAACCAATCCACGAACATTTGCATAATCACGGTTTATAAATCGAGCGTATTTAAATCCTTCGTATGTATTGACTATCTCCATTCCGAGCCAGTTACGAATATCTCTATAATACATCGAGGCGTTTAAAGAAAGATCTTCCATCAAAACTTGCTGAAGTCCTATTTCATAAATCACATTCTTTTCAGCATTAAGGTCAGGATTGCCAATGATAGAACTAAGAGCATTGCCTGGTTGAACAATGAAATCCGGGTTAGCGTAAAGATTTTCGAAATTTGGAATCTTAAAGAAATGACCATAAGAGAATCTAATTATACCTTTATCAGTAATTGGGAAAGATACACCGAGTCTTGGACTTACTTGCATTTTAGGTTTAGCTTTCACCCATTCGTTATAACCAGGGAAATTTGGATTTCGAGTCGGGTTCTTTTTATCAGCTGGAAGTTTTGCATTTGCATTAAAGTAATCGAATCTAATTCCAGCGTTAATAATCATTATATCATATTCCATTTTATCCTGAATGTAAGCGGAAGCTTCATAAGGAAATCTTGTGTATTCAATATGTGAGCCTCTATCGGTAATTGTTCCTTTGTCGGGATATCCAGGAGTAAAAACTTTATTTCCGAGACTATCAACAACACCATCAGTCAAATTAATTAAATCTTTGTAGTGATTGTAAATGTGATGATATCTGAGTTCGAAACCAGAACCAATTTTGTGTTCTTTGCTCACCTGAGAAGAAATTGACCATTGAGCAATGTAAGATCTTGTGAAACGAGTGTATCTTCCGCCTTCATTTCCACCTGATCTGAATGTATAGCCTGAGACTGGAATTCCCTGTCTTGGATCAACATATCTTGGATCAAATTCATCTTCATAGAGATAACCTCTGAAGTTGTAATTATTATATGTGAATTTAAAACTCTGACTTGTGTTAGAAGAAATATAATGAGTGATCTGAAAGTTGTGAATCCAGTCATTTCCGTAATGGGTCATTCTCCCATCAGGTGTCCATGACCAATAATGATCATAATATTTGTTTCTGGTTTTATCGTAAAAGACTGAATAAGAAAATACAATCGATGGAAGTGCGTAAGTCAATTTTCCATTTGCAGAATATTTTGTGAATGGATTCATCGGCACATAGGCACCATCACCTGTGTTTCGAGGAATCCAGACTGATTTATTTAATGGATCTGGATAATAAGGGACATCATCCCAAGTATTGTAAACTCTTTTTCCATAGAGGTGACCAATATCATCATAATATCGTCCTGTTAAAAAGTAATAGAGATTTTTAAATGGTTTTAAAGGACCGCTGATTGTAACCTGAACATTTTTCTGAGAGATTCTATCAACTCTATCAAGGTTTCTAAAAATATCTGTGTGAGTTGTAACAAAATTTCCAGTGTAAACGCTTACATCTGTCTTGAATTTATCTGAACCACCTTCAGTAACAATATTAACAACACCAGAAAGAGCCTGACCATATTCAGCATTAAATGTTCCTGTTATAACTTCCATCTGACGAATTGAAGTATTTTCTACTTCAATATTAAATCCTCCGTTGAATGGATCAGTAACCATCACACCATCAATTAGATATGCAACATCATTTGCACGACCACCACGAAAATGTCCATCAATAACTCCAGCCTGAAGGTTAACAATTCTATTAACACTCTCAACAGGCATCATCTTTATATCGTCTGAGGAAATTGTAACTGAAGTTGAAGTTAGATCTTTTTGAACCAGAGGTCTTTCTGAAGTTACAACAACTTCTTTATCAAGTTGAATCACTGAGCTTGTCAGTTTAATATCGATTCGCGTTGTCAAATCAATCTTAACAATTACATTTTCAACAATTGTTTTTTGATAACCCACTGCTGATGCAATCAATCTATATTTGCCAGGAGGAACATTATTAATTGAATAAAACCCATCAACTCCAGCGGCTGCACCAAAGTAAGTTCCTTCTATTATCACATTTGCCCCAATGATTGGCTCATTGGTTTGTGCGTCCGTAACTTTACCGACAATTTTACCTGTCGTTCCTGCTAACAAATTAACTGCAAACAAAACCAGAACCAGAAAAATCGAAACTGTTGATTTTAAGATCTGATTCTCATTCAGCATATTTTTTCTCTTCATAACCTTTTCCCTGAATGATTTTTAATTTTTCAAGCGAATAATATTTCAAGTTGTAAAAAATTTCAGAATGGCTTTTAGAAACAATTAAAACTTCACAAATTTTCCAAACTTTGCAAGTACGAATTAATTAGAAGTTTATCAAAATTCCATAAATCACATCAATATAATTCACCCTCTTCCCTCTTCTCCAACAAAGAGAAGAGGGAAGAAATCCCTCTCTAAAATGAGAGGGACTTATGAGGTGAATTAATAATATTTCAGAACTAAAAGAACAAATTATTTAACAAGCATCATCTTCTTTGTTTGACTGAACGAACTTCCAGTCAATCTGTAATAATAAACACCACTCGTTAATTTAGATGCATCGAAGTTAACTTTGTAGAGACCAGACTGCAATTCACCTTCAATCAATGTGGCAATTTCTTTACCAAGCACATCGTAAACTTTCAAAGTCACATAATCATTCTTTGGCAACGCAAATTGTATTTCAGTCGTTGGGTTAAACGGATTTGGATAGTTCTGATAGAGTTGATAATCTTTCACAACAACATCTTCTCTTTCGACAGAGAGTGGATCCCATCTATTACCAATCCAGGTATATAACCATCTTGAAACATCTCGCCATGATTGATCTTCGTTGTATGGTGAATATGTAAGAATTCCTTCTCTATTTGGTGTATTATCTCTATCATTAATTGAATAATCAATAGGAAGTCTATAACCTTCAACCGGAGTAAATAAATTATCATTACCTAATGCAGCAAGTGCTGTCCAAGGAATTCTTGCTTCAACAACATAACCAGTTGGGAATTTCGGACCGAAGTAATAGTTAGGTCCAAGTGTATCAAGAACACCCCATGGTGAATCACAATGAATTCTATCAAATGCAAATCTTAAATGATAATCTGGTTGACTGCCTCTTGAATAATTTGTGTGTGGGAAGCCATGCCAGTTATAGAGTCCAATGAAAAGATCAGGTGAATCATTTTCCCAGGAGTTTGGATTTCCTGATGGTGAGAAAACATCATCATTTATATCAAAAGCTACATAGAGATAATTTTGATCTACAGCCAGATAAGCATTACCTGAACAATCATTATCTCCATCAATACTTGTGTTAGTAACAACATGACCAGTTCCATCCGATGGGAACATTCTAAATGGTCTGATATTCGCCCATTCGCTTAATTCACCATCTGGATTAAAAGCTGGTGGATTGAGTGATAATGTTGCAACTCCTTTAGCAAGATTTGTATCCGGTGCTGAATTAGCGCTTACATCACTTTCGTTTCCAGCAGCATCAACACAAGTAACAGCATAATAATATGTTACATTTTGATTGGTGTTTGGAGCGAATAGCAAGTGTTCAACCAACTGAGTATTTTCCGCAACTCCAAGTTTTACAACTTCAACACCAGGTGCGTTAATATCAGTAATTGGATTCTTGCTGTAGTAAATATTGTATTTTTCACCCTCCTCATTTGGAACATCCTGCCATGTTATAATATTCTGGAATGTTCCCGCAATTGCAAGAATTCCCTGTGGTGGATTTGGTGGAATTACATCAAATTCTGGATTTCCTGTCCACCAATCAGTAATCCAAATAACTCTACCTGCAACGCCAGATGCTTGAGCCATCAATCCAACAATATTAACTGCGGAAGAATCAAAATTGCTGGTATTATCCTGATATTCCATTTCTCTTAATGGGAAATAATAAGTATGCCATTGACCATCATCAATTGGCTGGAAGACTTTTCCAACTTTGCTGCCACCACTTTGGAATTGAATTCTCAATGGACCTGTGCCAGCTGGACATTTTAGTTTGATCTGGCATGTATCTTTTGGCCAAGCACCAGCTAAGTTAAATGGTGGATTGATATCCATTCCCCATCCAGTCCATCCATTGCCCCATTCATCTCCTTGTGTCCATTTAATTGCATTAGAATTTGGAACTGGTCCAGCACCCTTTACAACTTCAACAGTTGATTGGCCCCAAGGCCAAACATTAGCAATTTGACTTGGGAATGTAATTCCATTGAAGATTATTGCTGGAACTGCTTTTAATCCAAATCTTCTGAAACCATCAAATCGTACTTCAAGTGAATCGGCTGGGATATTTTGCCCTGGAGTATATCCAGCTGTTATAGCGGCTATGTTGAATCCAACGATTTTATCTGCATCAAATTTTTTGTTGTTCCAGAATGCTGAACCACCCCAGTTTGCTGGGAAAATTACAAATCCCTGATCGTTTGGATCTGTATTTCCTTCTGAATCAAGTATCTTGATTGGAATACGCAACTCAACCCAATCTGTTGTTGCATCCAGAATTACATTCTGTTGATAAATCCACTCTTCAATATTTGAAGCAGCTGTTGGACGATCTTTCAGGTTAATTCTAAATACCATATTTTGTGGCAATGTCGGTGGAGTAAGAACTTTAATCCAGATTGCGAGTGAATCAGATATCGACCAATCCCATGGGGTTGCATCTGCTGGCAATGTTTTAATCAATTGTGCATAGCTTCCCCACTCATGAAAAGCACCAATAACAAATTTAACCTGAGCCGAACCAGTACCCTCGACTTTATCGGTTGTGTTTAATGAATAATCAATTCGGCTCGGTGGACCTTCATGAAGGAATTGCCAGGTAGTATCCTGCGAAAGGTCCGTATCGAAGCTCTCGATTATATAGCTTTGAGCATATGTAATCGAGGCAAAGAACAGGACGAGAACGAAAGCGTTAAAGAGTTTTTTCATTGTTCACCTCTCTTTTTGTTTATGGTTTTTGTTTTTTAGTTCCAGAATGTCCATAAAATTATTATGACAAATACAATCGCCATCGAAATGGCAAAATTCGAATTAAGTGATTTAAGATTTCCAATCCTTCCAAAGTTTATGCTAATCTCAGATAAACTTTCTTTCATAGATAAATTAATGATTGAAACAATGGAAGTCTTATCTGCCGTCGAAAAAATATTCCCGATTTTAATTATCAAAATCGACAATAAGAATAAGAAAATCGAAAAATGTAAAAAGTTAATTCCAAGAATTGTCATTAAGAATGGACTTAAAATTACACCATTATCATAAAG
>Ga0124942_1018203_pt1 | contig 15607 bp, 16 predicted proteins | sample YNPNP_0600MetaT_FD_92942 | JGI IMG/M metagenome (GOLD analysis project Ga0124942, IMG submission 92942) | Anoxygenic and chlorotrophic microbial mat microbial communities from Yellowstone National Park, USA - YNP NP_0600 MetaT (Metagenome... ... | reverse complement strand
GATAAAACAATGTTTATTGTTGACAGTTTTAAATTCATGTGATAAATAAATGAATACTGTATACAAAATACAGAGGTGAGGATATGAGCGGATATTTACCAATTGCATTAATGTTAGTAGTAGCAGCACTGATAGGTATAATTAGTGTTTCAGTCGGTTTTTTAATAAGACCAAGAAAGCCTGAAAAGGTGAAATTGAGTGTTTATGAGTGCGGTATGCCTGAGTTTAGTGATGCAAGGCAGAGGTACAATGTCAGATTTTATGTTATTGCTATGCTGTTTGTGATATTTGATGTGGAAACAGTTTTTCTTTTCCCCTGGGCTGTGTCATTTGATGTTCTTGGGCTTTTTGGGTTAATTGAAATGATTATTTTCATCATAATCTTAGTATTTGGCTATTTTTATGCATGGAAAAAAGGAGCGTTAGAATGGGCTTAATGGAGCATAAGTTTTCAGACAACATTATAACTACTACTGTTGATGGCGTAATCAACTGGGCTAGGCGTTCTTCCTTATGGCCTGTTACTTTTGGTCTTGCTTGCTGCGCTATCGAGATGATGGCTGTTGGTGCTTCTAAGTATGACCTTGACAGGCTAGGGGTTATTTTTAGGGCTACACCAAGACAGGCAGATCTTATGATTGTTGCTGGTACAGTGACAAGGAAGATGGCTCCAGTTGTTAGAAAGGTTTACGATCAGATGCCTGAGCCAAAATGGGTGATCGCTATGGGTAGCTGTGCTACAAGCGGTGGTATTTTTAATACATACTCCACAGTTCAAGGGGTAGATGAGATCGTTCCTGTGGATTTTTATATCCCGGGGTGTCCACCAAGACCAGAAGCGTTGCTTGATGCAATTATAGCCCTTCAAGAGAAGATTAAGGGCGATAAAGTACTTAGAAAGTGAGGTGGACTATGACATTTAATGATCTTGTTGCTAAGTTGACAGAGAAGTTTCCTTCTAAGATAAATAGCTATGAAAAGTTTGGGTCTAAATACATTGTGGTTGACAGATCTGTAGCTAAAGATCTGTTGAGATCAATGAAGTATGATTTTGGTTTTACCTATCTTGTGGATATTGTAGCTGTCCACTGGCCAAAGAGGAAAGAAAAATTTGATGTTGTTTATAATCTATTCTCCATAAATGATAAGCTTAGGGTGTTTGTGAAATGCTCTATTGAGAATGAAAAGACTTTTACTGTTACAGATATCTGGAAATCAGCAAGCTTCCTTGAAAGGGAGCAGTATGACCTTGTGGGAGTAGTTTTTGAGGGTCACCCAGATCTTCGTAGGATCCTTTTGCCTGAGTTTTTTGAAGGGCATCCTCTCAGAAAAGAGTATCCTCTTAAAGGCAGGAAGTGGTTTAATAATGCAGATGAACAGGGCTTAGGCCTTAAGTTCACAAGATAGTTTAGGGGTGATAGATGAGTGCGATCAGTGAAAAAGATAATCTTAGTGAAATTATAACCGTAAATATGGGTCCTCAGCACCCAAGTACACATGGTGTTTTGAGGCTAGTCGTAGATCTCGATGGTGAGACCATTGTGGGTGTACGTCCAGATATAGGGTATCTCCATAGAGGTGTAGAGAAATTGGCCGAACATAGGACTTATCATCAGTTTATACCTCTTACTGATAGATTGGATTATCTTTCTCCTCTGTCAAATAACCTTGCTTATTGTTTGGCTGTGGAGAAGTTCTTTAATGTGAAGATCCCAGAAAGAGCGGAATATTTAAGGGTTATTTTTGCTGAGCTTGCCAGGATAGCAAGCCATCTTGTATGGGTTGCTACACATGCTCTTGATATTGGTGCCATGACTGTCTTCCTCTATGCGTTCAGAGAAAGAGAGCTTATATTGGATATGTTTGAGATAGCCACCGGTCAGAGGATGACAAGCTCTTGGATAAGGGTTGGAGGAATAAGAGAAGATGTTCCACCTCTTTTCTTCGAAAAACTTAGAGAATTTGTATCGATCTTTGAAGAAAGAGTTGATACCTATGAAAGGCTGCTAACAAAAAATAGGATCTGGCTAAAAAGAACAGTTGGTGTTGGTAAGCTTACTAAAGAGGATGCTCTCGATTATGGTGTTAGTGGGCCTACAATGAGAGGTTCGGGTGTCGATTTTGACCTAAGAAGAGATGAACCTTATGGTATATATGATAGGTTCAAGTTTGAAGTAGCTGTTCAAGATAGCTGTGATATATATGCAAGATATCTTGTTAGAGTAAAAGAGATGAGGGAAGCAAATAAGATACTTCAGCAGGCTCTTGAGCAGATCCCTGAAGGTCCAGTTATGACTGACGATCCGAGAATACAGATCCCTTCACATGAGGATGTTTATGAAAAGATGGAGGCTTTGATACGCAGATTCTATATAATTACTAAAGGTTTTACTGCACCAAAAGGTGAAGCTTATGCCTGTGTAGAAGCCCCTAAGGGGGAATTGGGATTTTACATAGTTAGCGATGGTGATACTAAGCCTTACAGGCTTAAAATTAGGGCTCCATCATTCGTAAATTTAGGTGCGATTGAGGCTATGGCTAAAGGTTATATGATTGCCGACCTTGTGGGGATTATTGGAAGTATAGATATAGTCCTCGGCGAAATAGATAGATAAGAGGGGCGAACGATGGAAGCTGAAGTAAAAGAAACGATGGATCTATCTTATATAGATGAAGTATGCAATAAATATAAGGGTAAAAAGGGTGCTACCATCCCAGTTTTGCAGCAGGTGCAGGGGCATTACGGGTACCTCTCTAAAGAGATGATCGAAAGGATTGGGGAAAACCTTAATATGTCATCACACACCTTATATGGTGTGCTTACATTTTATGCCCAGTTTTATACTACTCCGAGAGGTAAGTATGTAATCAGAGTGTGTAGAGGGACAGCATGCCACGTAAAAGGGTCAGGTAGAATATCTGATGTTGTGCATGAAGAGTTTGGAATTAGAAACGGTGAGACAACTCCTGACATAAAATTTACACTTGAAGAGGTGTCATGTATAGGTGCTTGTGGTATGGCTCCTGTTATAATGATTAATGATAAAACTTATGGTAATTTAACCCCAGAGCAAGCAAGAAGTATTTTTAAAGAATATGCTCAAAAACAGGAATAGGGGAGATAAAAGATGAGTACTCTAAATGATATAATAGAAGTACATATATGTATGGGGACAGCAGGTGTTGCTTCCGGTGGTCACGAAGTAATGGAGGCATTTGAGCAGGAGTTTAAGAAAGAAGGTGTCCCTGTAGTTTTAAAGGAAAGGAATTGTAAGGTAAAAGCAACCGGTTGCCGTGGTCTATGTGCTCGAGATGTGCTTGTAGATATACACCTACCGGGGATGGAGCCTATTACATATGAACATGTTACACCTGAAATGGTTCCAACCATTGTGCAGGAACATATCGGCAATGGTCAAGTCGTAGAAAAATGGGCAGCAAAGAAAGATTATTATGACTTTTATAAATTACAAAAACGTTATGTTTTAAAGAATTGTGGAAAGGTTGATCCAGAAGATATTGATGACTATATTGCTCATGGTGGATATGAGGCTATCAAGAAAGTAATAAGAGAGATGACACCAGAGCAGGTTATAGAAGAGGTTAAAAAATCAGGACTTAGAGGTAGAGGAGGCGGAGGTTTCCCTACAGGTGTAAAATGGGGATTTTGTAGAGCTTCTAAAGGGGATCTCAAATATCTAATATGTAATGCTGATGAAGGTGACCCTGGAGCCTTCATGGATAGAAGTGTTATTGAAGGTAACCCTCATGTTGTTATCGAAGGGATGCTTATTGCTGCTTATGCGATAGGATGTAAAGAGGGTTATATTTATTGTAGGGCAGAGTACCCACTTGCAATTAAAAGGGTTAAAAAAGCCATTAAGATTGCTGAAGAAAGAGGCTTTTTAGGTAAAAATATATTGGGTACAAATTTTGAATTTCACCTTCATCTTAAAGAGGGTGCAGGGGCATTTGTATGTGGAGAAGAGACAGCCCTTATTGCATCGATAGAAGGTGAAAGAGGGATGCCAAGATCAAGACCTCCATTTCCAGCAGTTAGAGGTTTATGGGGTAAGCCGACGAACGTAAATAATGTTGAAACATTTGCAAACTTACCACTTATCATCCTTGATGGGGCTGATTTTTATGCTTCAATGGGCACTGAGAAATCGAAAGGGACTAAGATATTTGCCTTAAGTGGTAAGGTTAAGTCTACAGGTCTTGTTGAAGTCCCGATGGGGATTACAGTAAGACAGCTGATTTTTGATGTAGGTGGTGGGATACCCAAAAAGAGGAAATTCAAAGCTGTTCAGCTTGGAGGACCTTCAGGTGGGTGTTTGCCAGAGTCACTTCTTGATACCCCCATAGATTATGATTCACTTATTGCTGCAGGTGCTATGATGGGTTCTGGTGGTGTTGTTGTAATGGATGAAACGAACTGCATGGTTAACGTAGCACAATTCTTCCTTACTTTTACACAGAGGGAGTCATGTGGTAAATGTATCCCTTGCAGAATCGGAACAAAAACAATGCTTGATGTATTGAATCGAATTACGAGTGGTCAAGGTAGAGAAGGGGATATTGAAAATCTTCTTGATCTTGCTCAGGATATTAAAACCGCCTCTCTTTGCGGTCTTGGACAGACAGCGCCTAACCCAGTCATAACGACTATAAGATATTTTAGGCATGAATATGAGGCACATATTAGGGACAAAAAATGTCCGGCAAGGGAATGTGCTCCATTAATAGAGTTTGTAGTTGCTGATGATAGGTGTAAGAAGTGTGGTATCTGTTTTAAAGCTTGTCCTGTTGGAGCGATAACCTGGGAAAAAGGTAAAGTAGCATATATCGACAAATCTAAATGCGTTAAATGTAGGGAGTGCATTGTAAACTGCCCATTTAATGCAATAGATTAACGAGGGGAATGTTTATGGTTACAGTTAAAATAGATGGAATTGAAGTTCAAGTAGAATCAAATGTAACAATTCTTGAAGCAGCTGAAAAAGCAGGGGTACATATTCCAATACTCTGCCATGATAAGATATTAAAGCCTTTTGGTGCCTGCAGAGTATGTTTAGTTGAAGTTAAGAACAATCCAAAACTTATGACAGCATGTACAACTCCTGTGGCAGATGGGATGGAGATCACTACGACAAATGAGAAATTAGCAAAGATAAGAAAGACCTTGATAGAGCTTCTTTTGATCAATCATCCATTGGATTGTCCAGTTTGTGATAAAGGTGGTGAGTGTACGCTGCAGGATCTTACATACGAGTTTGGTGTGAGCCAGATAAGATTTGATCCAAAACCCAATGATACTCCAGTAGACCACACAAACCCATTCATAGAGAGAGATATCGATAGATGCGTATTGTGTGGTAGATGTGTTAGAATATGTGATGAAGTTGTAAATATTCAAGCTATAAGCTTCCAAAACCGTGGAACAGACACAGTGATAGGTACAGCATTTAATCAACCATGGAATTGTGAGTTCTGTGGACAATGTATGAGTGTTTGTCCAGTGGGATCATTGAATAACAGAGTATATCTGTTTAAAAATAGACCATGGAACCTTGAAAAAACAGAAACTGTTTGCGGATTCTGCTCTTGTGGCTGTACCATTTTAGTTGATCATGAGGATAATGAGGTTTATCGTATTAAAGAGGAATATGACCTCGGTGTTAATAAGGGGCTTCTTTGTGTTAAAGGTAGGTTTGGATTTGAGTCGTTTAATAGTGTAAAAAGGGAAAAAAATCCAAAGATCAAAACTGGAGAAGAGTATAAAATTATATCAAATGAAGAGGCTTATAAGGTAGCAGCTGACAAACTTACAGAGATCAAAAATAAATATGGCAAAGATGCTGTTGCTTTCATAGTTTCACCAAGAATTACAAATGAAGAAGCCTTCATAGTGCAAAAATTTGCAAGGGAAGTAATTGGGACTAATTATATATTTTCATCAGAAAGCGCAGATTGCTTACCAGAAGGGACATATGCTGATGTGGAAGCATCAGATGATATCACAGTATTAAACATCGATCTTACAGAGGCCAATCCTATTTTAGGATTATTTGTGAGGATGACTGCTCGGAAAAATGAAGGTGGCTTGAGAGTATTTTATCCTAAATATACTGCCCTTAAAAGAGTTGCATCAGAGTTTTATACTGGTAAACCATCTGAGCTTATTTCACTTATGGAATCATTTGTTAAAGCTATCGAAGGCGAAAATAATGGTTGCTCAGAAGCTGCAGCAAAAGTTAGAAATGCACAAAAACCTGTGATTATTTTCAATCCATACAGTAAAGGTGATGTGACTCTTGCCAAAAGAATTAAAAAGGCGGTGCCAGCTGCTAAGCTTATCCCAGCTAAGCTTAAAAACAATTCTCAAGGGATTGTTGATATGGGTTGTTCAGCAGGGGTTCTCCCAGGACTTAAGAAAACTGAAATTCCATCATTGGAAGAACTTGTAGCCAAGGATAAAATTAAAGGCTTTGTTATCATCGGTGAGAATATTGCTGTTAATCCTTCATATTATAGAGTCGTAGACTCTATTCAAAAATCAGAGTTTGTTTTAGTGACTGATCCATACTTTACTGAAACAGCAAAGATTTCTACACTTTATATTCCAGTGGCATCATTTGTAGAGAAGAATGGTAGTTTTACAAATCTTGAAGGTAGAGTCCAAAGAATACAGAAAGCTGTAGACAAACAAGTTGTTTCAGATGCTAAAGTTATCAAAGAGATAGCATTACTCATGGGTGCAAGTTTGCCTGATGATGTAGGTGCTATAGAAAATATGATTAAGCAGGAAGTTGAGCTTTATAAGGATGTAGATTTTAATGGTGGCCTTGTAAGATATCCGTACATAATTGATGATTTAGTTAATACTGTATCATCATTTGTAGGGAATGGCAAATACGAGCTTTTTAAGGGTAGCCTAAGGTTCCATTCTGGAACATATACCTCATGGTCACCCGATCTTACAAAGGTTTATAATGATATAATGCTTGAAATAAGTGAAGAGGATTCTAAAGAGTTGAATGTCAATGAAAATGATATGCTAGCTGTTGAGATTGACGGTATATTAAAGAAATTTAAGGTTAGCATAGACAAATATATGCCAAAAGGTGTTGTATCTCTTCCTGCTAATTATAAAGGAGCTGAGGCTGTTTTTTCAAAAGGTGAATACCTAAGAGTAAACTTAGTAAAGCATGAAAGATAGTGAATTAAGAAAGGGTATAAAATTATACTTAAAAGGCGAAGCTGAGATGGCGATAGAGGTACTTGATAACTATATAAAGCAAAATGAAGATAGAAATGGTCAGGCCCATTTTTATAAGGGCCTGGCCTATTATGACATCGGTGAGTTTACTGAGTCGATTGAGAATCTAAAAAAAGCCATCGAATTTAACCCTTCTTATTCACAGTATCATTACAGATTGGGCATAGCGTATTCAAGAATGTTTCAGCATAATGAAGGGATTAGATCACTGGAAGAAGCTATTAGGCTGAATAAAAAGAACAATAGAGCAAAATTTCTTCTTGGGACGATGTATTTTGAAATTGGCGAGATGGAAAATGCGATGAATATCTTTTCTTCTATTATAAAATCTAATCCATTGCATTCATCTGCTAAGTATTATTATGCGTTATGCTGCTATTATACAGGTAAAAATGAAGATGCATTAGCTGCCCTAAAAGAGATTATTGATATCAATCCTCAATTCGTTGATGCATATAATAAGTTGATAGATATTCATTTAAAAAATGATGAGATAGAAAGGGCTTGTTATTTAGTATTTAAAGGGTTGGAAAACGGAATAAAAAGTTTGGATTATGTAGTTAGATTCTATGACTGTCTTGTCAGGATAAATAAAGAGGAAGATGCTGAGAAATTTTTGGAAGAATTAAAACAAAGAGTTGATGTATCTTTTTTCACTAAGATCATTGAAGTTTTAAATGATACAAAAAAAATTAAAAAAGAGGTTGGTTATGCTGGTTGAACTAATTTTTGTGGTTATCAAGATCCTTGTTGTAATCACGGTTCTACTGTTAGGCGTAGCGTATATGACCTGGCTTGAAAGAAAGGTCATCGGTCATATGCAGGTCAGGCTTGGGCCAACACACGTTGGTTGGAAAGGTTTGCTACAGCCTATCGCAGATGGTTTGAAGTTAGTGGCAAAAGAGGACATTGTTCCTACAATGGTTGACAAACCTGTTTACATCATTGCGCCACTGCTCAGTCTTATTCCCGCCCTTAGTGCATTTGCGGTGATCCCTTTTACTAATGCCACAATTAATCTGTTTGGTAAAGAGTATCCTCTTTACATAACAGATGTAAATGTGGGATTGCTGTATATTCTTGCACTATCTTCTGTGGGTACATACGGTATAATTATGTCTGGTTGGGCATCTAACTCAAAATATGCCCTTTTAGGTTCTTTGAGGTCATCTGCACAGGTTATTAGTTATGAAACTGCAATGGGGCTTTCGCTTATTGGGCCTATCCTTCTTTCGGGGACTCTTAGCCTAAAAGGAATTACAGAGGCTCAGGCTAATGGATGGTGGTTTATAATCCCACAATTCGTAGCTTTTGTAGTTTATCTGATATCAGCAATTGCAGAAACAAACAGAGCACCTTTTGACCTTCCAGAAGCAGAAACAGAGCTAGTTGCCGGTTTCCACGTAGAGTACTCAAGTATGAAGTTTGCTATGTTCTTTTTGGCTGAATATGCAAACATGTATGTGGTTTCATCCATAGCTACAATAGTATTCTTAGGTGGATGGAATGGGCCTTTTGGTCCAAGCTTTGTATGGTTTGCTGCCAAAGTACTGTTTTTAATGTTCTTTTATCTCTGGCTGAGAGCTACACTTCCAAGACTTCGTTTTGATCAGCTTATGACACTGGGTTGGAAGGTATTAATACCGATAGCGCTTGTTAATGTAGTGGTTACATCAATAGTGCTGTATGCCATAAGTTAGAGGTGAAAAATGAGAAATATTATAGATACACTATTTTTTACAGAGATATTGCAGGGTTTGGGTGTTACTCTAAAACATATGTTTACAAAACCTGTAACGCTTAAATACCCCTTTGAAAAGCCTATTATATTTGATAGATTTAGAGGTGTTCATTATATTAAAACAGATGAGAAAGGGAATCCTAAATGTGTCGGTTGTTATCTTTGCCAGAAGGTATGCCCTTCTGAATGTATCCATATAGAAACCGATGCTGGACCCAATGGTGAAAGACTTGTAAGAAAGTTTGAAATAGAACTTGATCGTTGTATATATTGTGGATTCTGTGAAGAGGCATGTCCTAAAGATGCTATTCATATGGGGAGAAGATATGATCTTGTATCCTCAAGTAGAGATAAATACAGGGTCAATATGGGATATTTAGTAAAAAATTACGAGAAAGGAGAGTGATATGGAGCAGCTGGGTTTTTATATATTAGCTTTTGTAGCGATCATATCTTCCCTGTTTATGATAACAAGGGAAAACCCTGTTCATTCTGCACTGTGGATGCTGCTCACCTTTTTTGCTGTAGCGGGGATTTTTGTACAGTTAAATGCTGAGTTTATAGCTGCTGTTCAGGTGCTTGTTTATGCCGGGGCGATTCTTGTACTGTATCTTTTTGTTGTTATGCTTCTTAATCCTAAGAGCAAAGGTTTTATAAGGATCCCATTTAGATATGCATTAGGTATTGTTGCTGCTTTTGTTGTGTTTACACAAATCTTAATAACACTTCAAAGTGCAAATGTTATAGGCAAAAGCGGACCTTATACTGCAGAAGTGCTTGAAAAATATGGAAATGTTAAAGTATTTGGTTATGAACTTTTCAACAATTACTTAGTGCCTTTTGAAGTTGTTTCTGTCATGCTATTAGTGGCTATGATAGGGGCAATTGTACTTGCTAAGAAGGATTAGGAGGATATATGACTCTACAACACTATTTAGCACTAAGTGCAATAATTTTTACGATAGGGATGACAGGGGTATTAGTAAGGAGAAACCTGATTGTTATGTTTATGTCAGTGGAGTTAATGCTCAATGCTGTTAATATAAACTTAGCAGCATTTTCTAAATTCTTAAATGCCCTTAGTGGTCAGGTATTTATAGTTTTTATAATGGCTGTAGCGGCAGCTGAAGCAGCTGTTGGTTTGGCACTTATTATTACATTATTTAAGAACAAGCCAACTGTCAATGCAGATGAACTGAATACGATGAAAGGTTAAGGAGTTGCCAATGATAGAGTTAGGAATTTTAATAGCACCTTTAGTGGCGCTTTTGATAAACGGGATCTTTGGCAGACTTTATATTAAAGATAAAGCGCATTATATAGCAGTGCCTGCTGTATTAGTATCACTTCTTATTTCCATAATAACTTTTTTTAAGGTTATGAATGGATATAGGGTTGATGCAGTGGTTTATGAGTGGGTTTTGGCAGATAATATAGTAATCCCATTCGGTATACTTATTGATCCTCTTACTGCAATTATGCTTATAGTTGTTACTTTTGTTAGTTCAATGGTACATATTTACTCAATTGGGTATATGCACCATGATAAAGGGTATTGGAGATTTTTTACATACCTATCTATATTCACTCTTTCAATGCTTGTGCTCGTTATGGGGAATAACTTTCTTATGCTTTTCGTTGGATGGGAGCTTGTGGGGCTTTCTTCTTACCTCTTAATCGGCTTCTGGTTCCACAAGAAGAGCGCAGCAGATGCGAATAAAAAAGCATTTGTTACTAATAGGGTTGGTGACTTTGGATTCTATATTGGGTTACTGCTTGTTATTGTAACATTTAAGAGCTTAAACTATTCTGACGCTTTTAATCATGAAGCTATCAATGCTATAAAAGGTGCAGGGTTTAACCTTTTTGGAATCGATTTTAGTCTTATAGACTTAATGACATTTGGCCTTTTTTGCGGTGCTATAGGTAAATCAGCTCAGTTCCCACTACATGTATGGTTGCCAGATGCTATGGAAGGTCCTACACCTGTTTCTGCTCTTATCCACGCTGCTACAATGGTTACTGCAGGTGTATACATGGTTGCAAGGTGTAATCCACTTTTCTCACAGGCACATATTACAAGTGAGATTGTAGTATATGTGGGTGCTGCAACAGCATTATTAGGTGCTACAATCGGTCTTACTCAATTTGATTTCAAAAGAGTACTTGCATATTCAACTGTCAGCCAGCTTGGATATATGATTATGGCTACAGGAACAGGTGCTTATGTTGCTGGTATATTCCATCTTTTTACCCACGCATTCTTTAAAGCATTACTCTTCTTATGTTCTGGTAGTGTAATGCATGCTATGCAGGATAACCTTGATATAAGGGTAATGGGTGGCTTGATTAAAAAGATGCCGATTACAGGGTATACATTCTTAATAGGTTGTATAGCAATTGCAGGTATACCACCACTTGCAGGTTTCTGGAGTAAGGATGAAATCCTCGCTATGGCTTTTGCCACAGACCATAAACTTGCATGGTTCATTGGTACTGTTGTTGCATTTATGACAGCTTTCTATATGTTTAGGCTGTGGTGGCTTGTATTTATGGGTGAGCCAAGAGATCATCATCTATATGACCATGCACATGAATCACCATGGCAGATGACTCTACCACTTGTACTTCTTGCAATTCTTTCTGTGGTAGTTGGTATGTTATTTGGATATCCGCTTGAAGGTGGTTATATACATCAGTTCTTAGGGCCAGTTTTGACACCTCACGGTGCACATGGTCATGAGATGGCACATAGCACAGCTACATTGCTTATGATATTGTCAATAGTTGTTGCTGTAGCAGGTATTACACTTTCTTATATATATTATATGAAATCCAAAGACCTTCCAGAGAAAACAATCAAGGCATTTAGACCTATTCATAAGCTTTTCTACAATAAATGGTATTTTGATGAAATATATGATGCCCTTATTATACAACCATGCATAACTATATCTAAATTCTTATGGAAAGGGTTCGATGCTAACTTTATAGACTTTATCGTAAATGCATTTGGTAAAGTGGCAAATTTCTTTGGCTCAGTTTTTAGGGTTATTCAATCTGGTAGAATACAGACATACATATTCACAATGGTTGTCGGCGTTGTGATCTTAGTTGCAATTTTTTATGTAGGTTAGGAGGCTGACAATGATGGAAAATATATTATCGATACTGATTTTCTTCCCGATTATTGCAGCCGTCTTTATACTGATTTTTAGTAAAAGCGGCAAGTTCGCTATGTGGAGTGCATTTGTAGCGAGTGTGATAGAATTTATACTCACAATCCCTCTGATGACTAACTTTGATAAGGGTCAAGCAGGGATGCAATTTGTGGAAAGATACTATTGGATTAGGGCGCTGAATGTAGATTACTACCTTGGAGTAGATGGTATTTCTATTTTAATGGTATTTTTAACTACATTTTTGTCTGCTATAGCTATACTTGGATCATTTACATATATACAAAAGAGACAAAAAGAATTTTATGTATCTATGCTTGTGCTTGAAGCTGCTATGGTAGGAGTATTCTGTGCCTTAGACTTTTTTCTATTCTATATCTTCTGGGAAGCCATGCTTATACCTATGTACCTAATCATAGGTGTATGGGGTGGACAGAGAAGAGTTTATGCAGCTGTTAAGTTCTTCTTGTATACCCTTGCTGGATCAGTATTTATGATGCTTGCTATCATTGCACTTTACTTCAAATATGGTAGCATGACTGGCGAATATACATTTGATATCCTAAAAATATCTGCTATGGGAGCAAGATTCCCATTAGAGTTTCAAATAATAGTATTTTTGGCATTTTTCTTCGGGTTTGCCATCAAGGTTCCTATGTTCCCATTCCATACATGGTTGCCTGATGCTCACGTTGAAGCGCCAACAGCTGGATCTGTTATCCTTGCTGGGGTACTCCTTAAGATGGGTACATACGGATTTTTAAGATTCTGCTTGCCTATTACCCCTATTGCATCGATAAAATTTGTCCCACTTATTGCAATATTATCTGTTATTGCGATAATTTATGGTGGTCTTGTGGCAATGGTTCAGGAAGATGTAAAAAAACTGGTAGCATATTCATCTGTAAGCCACATGGGTTTTGTGACATTGGGTATATATGCTTTTAATCAATCAGGTATAGAAGGTGGTATCCTTCAGATGTTTAACCATGGTATAATAACAGGGGCACTCTTCTTATTAATAGGTTTGATATATGAGAGGACACATACTAGGCTGATTGCCGATTATGGTGGAATCGCAGCTAAAGTTCCTGTCTATGCAACAGTATTCTTGATATTCACAATGGGGTCTGTAGCTCTTCCAAGTATGGGAGGGTTTATAGGGGAGTTCCTTGTGCTTGTAGGAGCTTTTAAGGCATTCCCAACATATGCAGGGCTTGCAGCTCTTGGTGTGATTGTGTCTGCTGTATATATGCTCTGGATGTATCAGAGGGTGTTTTTCCAATCAGTCAATCCAAAATTGCATCATCTTGAAGATATGACTGTTAGGGAAGTATTTTACATGATCCCTCTTATAATTGTTGTTTTCTGGACAGGTTTATACCCAGAAACGTTTACCTCTTATATGCATGAATCTGTGAAAGCGCTTGTAGAGCAGATAAATGCTGTAAGTGTAGCGATGAAGTAAGGAGGGCTGAAGATGATAAGCAATTTAGTATCAATTATGCCAGAAGTATTGATGACGATCTTTGGACTTATCCTTATTGCTATTGATGTTATGACAAGAAAAAATAGTAAATCAGGGGTAGGTTATTTTGGGATATTTTTTATAGTGTTGGCTGTCCTTGCTTCTATCCCAGTTGGTGGGTTTAAGATCTTTGGTTTTGGGCAGACACTTGTGTGGGATATGTATTCATTTGCTTTTTTTTGTGTATTTGCAATTGCATATATATTAACTACGATTGGATCTGTGGACTACCTGAGAGATAGGGATATACTAAAAGGTGAATTTTATATAATTACTTTCTTCAGTATTGTAGGGATGATGTTTATGGTCAGTGCTACAGATCTTGCTGTGCTTTATGCCGGTATGGAGACCATGGCCATCTCTATGTATATTTTAGCAGGATTTGAGAAGAAAAATCTTAAGTCAAATGAGGCTGGACTAAAATATTTCATAATTGGGGCATTTTCATCTGCTATATTCCTTTTTGGATTATCATATATTTACGGTTATACTGGGTCAACGAAGTATGCTGAAATTGCATATATGATAAAATCTAATGGTTTAAATAATTTTAACATCAAGATTGGTATGGTTATGATGCTTGCAGGACTTGCATTTAAAATATCTGCTGTACCATTTCATATGTGGGCACCCGATGTTTATAATGGGGCACCTACACCTGCAACAGGGTTTATGACAGTAGCTCCTAAAGCTGCAGCAATGGGTGCCATTGTGAGATTTGCATGGGTTGCTCTTGAACCAGCCGCACAACAATGGCAGCTTTTCTTCTCTATTCTTGCTGTACTTACAATGACATATGGTAACTTAGTAGCTCTTGCTCAAAATAATGTGAAAAGAATGCTTGCATATTCAGCAATTTCTCATGCTGGTTATATGCTAATTGGTGTGGTATCTATGAATGAGCTTGGATACCAGGCGATTGCCTTCTACACATTTGTATATGCATTTATGAATATAGGTGCTTTTACCATCCTATCTCTTATGAAAAATAGAGGTATTATTGAGGATGAAAGGCTTGAGAGCTTTGCTGGCTTAGGTAAAAAATATCCGCTAATATCACTTGCGATGCTGATCTTTATGTTCTCATTGGCAGGGATTCCACCTCTTGCCGGGTTTATGGGTAAATTTTATATATTTACTTCAGCAATCAAGAGTGGTGTGATCTGGCTTGCAATAGTGGGTGTAATAAATAGCGTAATCGCATGCTATTACTATATGAGAGTGACTATATTTATGTACTTTAAAGAAGCTGAATATGATGTTACCGTTGATATGAGACCTGCTAGCTTCATTGCATCTCTTATTGCTGTGATTTTTGTTCTTGTGATAGGTGTATTTCCATCATTCTTTATGGATATTGTCAAGTTTATGATTGTTTAAATATAGAGAGTAGGTGCATATATGGAAATTACTATAAGAGAAGCTTTGGATGATGCAAGACAGAAAGAGATCTTAGCGTATGAGTTTTATCAAAAACTTTTATCATATGTAAAGGACCTTGGGGCCAAAGCTATAATAAGGGAATTGGCGGAAGAGGAGATCAAGCATAGAGATCTGATTGACAAGATTATTGAGACTGGTGATATTGATATTATAGGTCTTGATACAAAATGCTATTATACTGATTTAGGGATTACTGATATTGTATTGCCTAAGGTTATAAAAGATGATATGAGTGTGCAGGATATACTCAGGATTGCGATAAAACATGAGGATAATTCGAGGGTTTTTTATGAAAAACTTGCTGACAGATTTAAGGGGCAAGAAGTAGAAAATCTTTTTAGAAAGCTCGCTGTTGAAGAGGCATGCCATAGGAATAATATCCAAAGGATATACGATGAAGTAATTCTGTCAGAAAATTAGCAACGAGAAGGACG
>Ga0124942_1017626_pt1 | contig 18233 bp, 32 predicted proteins | sample YNPNP_0600MetaT_FD_92942 | JGI IMG/M metagenome (GOLD analysis project Ga0124942, IMG submission 92942) | Anoxygenic and chlorotrophic microbial mat microbial communities from Yellowstone National Park, USA - YNP NP_0600 MetaT (Metagenome... ... | reverse complement strand
TTTAAGAAATATATATGCCAACAATACAACAATTAATCAGAAAGGGACGCAAGAAAGTGACAAAAAATACAAAGTCGCCAGCATTACAGTCATGTCCCCAAAGAAGAGGAGTATGTGTAAGGGTATACACAACAACTCCCAAGAAACCAAATTCAGCAATGAGAAAAGTCGCCCGTGTAAGATTAAGTAACAGCATAGAAGTAACAGCTTACATCCCAGGCGAAGGACACAATCTACAAGAGCACTCAATAGTAATGGTAAGAGGAGGTCGTGTTAAAGACTTACCAGGCGTTCGTTACCATATAATTAGAGGAACTCTAGATACAGACGGAGTTGAAAATAGAAAACAACAACGTTCAAAATATGGAACAAAGAAACCAAAAACTAAAAAATAATTAGAAAATGAGAAAATCAAGACCAAAGAAAAGATATTTATTACCAGACCCAAAATTCAATGATGTATTAGTTGCTAAATTTGTAAATAACATAATGAGAAATGGTAAAAAAAGTTTAGCATACAAAATTTTTTATGGATCTTTGGAAATATTAGAACAAAAGCTTAAAGAAGAAAATTTAAGCTCTTTGGAAATATTCAAAAAAGCATTGGAAAACGTAGCACCAGTTGTTGAAGTAAAAAGTAGAAGAATAGGAGGCGCAACATTTCAGGTTCCAATTGAAATAAGACAAGAAAGAAAAGAATCTATTAGTATGAAAAATCTTATAAAATATGCTAAAGCTCGCAAAGGAAAACCAATGCAAGAAAGATTAGCAGAAGAAATAATGGCTGCATATAAAGAAGAAGGAGGTGCATTTAAAAGAAAAGAAGAAATTCACAGAATGGCAGAAGCCAACAAAGCATTTGCTCACTATAGAGTATAATTAAACAAAAATATAATTTTTTGAATTTAGCCTACGCTAATTCAATCCTATGGTCACAGAACTATGATTGATTATTTAACAAATATAAGAAATATAGGTATAATGGCTCATATTGATGCCGGTAAAACTACGACAACAGAAAGAATACTTTACTATACCGGAATAATACATCGTATGGGCGAAGTTCATGAAGGCACTGCGACCATGGATTGGATGATACAAGAACAACAAAGAGGTATCACAATTACATCAGCAGCTACAACAGTTTACTGGCAAGTAAATCAGAAAAAATATCAAATAAACATAATAGACACACCTGGACACGTTGATTTTACAATAGAAGTAGAAAGATCTTTGAGAGTACTCGATGGTGCTGTTGCTGTATTTTGCGGAGTAGGCGGTGTAGAACCACAATCAGAGACTGTTTGGAGACAAGCAAACAAATTCTCTGTACCAAGATTAGCATTTGTCAATAAACTCGACAGAGTTGGAGCAAATTTCCTTACAGTTGTATCTGAAATAGAATCAAAATTATCAGCTAATCCTTTAGTTTTACAATTACCTATTGGAGAAGAAGACAATTTTAAAGGAGTTGTAGATTTAATAGAAAACAAAGCTATACTTTGGGAAGATGAAGATGGAGAAAAATACCACTACGAAGAAATTCCTGAAAATTTAAAAGAAGAAGCCAATACATATAGAGAACAAATTTTTGAAAAATTATCTGACTTAGATGACAACTTTATGATGCAATATCTTGATGCACCACAAACTATTACAAAAGAACAGATAATTCAAACAATTAGACAAAACACAATAAATCAAAAGATAGTTCCAGTATTGTGTGGAGCTTCACTTAAAAATTTAGGAATTCAGCCATTATTAGACGCAATAGTCAATTACTTGCCAAACCCATTAGAAAGAGGAGAAGTTCAAGGAATAAATCCATATACAGAAAAAATAGAAAAAAGAAAACCCGACAACGAAGAAAAATTATCAGCATTGGTTTTCAAAATAGCCAACAACCCATATGTTGGTAGTTTAGCTTATGTTAGAGTATATTCTGGTATACTCAAAACAGCCGAAATGGTATACAATTCACGTACAGACAAAAAAGAAAGAATAGCCAATTTGTACAGAATGCATGCCAACAAACAAACCATAGTTGAAGAAATCAATGCAGGAGATATAGGAGCAATAGTTGGGTTCAAGGACATAAAAACAGGTGACACACTATCAGCAACATCGCACCCAATAGCATTAGAAAGTATTGTATATCCTGAACCAGTAATAAATATAGCAATAGAAGCCAAAACACAAGCCGATACAGAAAAATTAATAACATCATTGAGAAAATTAGAAGACGAAGACCCATCATTAAGAATAGAAGTAAACGAAGAAACAGGACAAACAATAATGAGTGGAATGGGAGAACTACATTTAGAAATATTGATTGATAGATTGAAAAACGAATACAATTTAAAATGTAACTACGGAAAACCAACAGTAGCATATAGAGAAGCAATAACAAAAAGTGTAGTTCATCAAGAAATATTCAAGCAACAAACAGGAGGAAAAGGCAAATTTGCAGATATTACAATAAGAGTATCACCAGTAGAAGATAAAATGTTTTCAGGTTTAAAATTTGAAAACAAAACAAAAGGAGGAGTAATTCCAAAGGAATATATACCATATATTCAAAAAGGATTACAATTAGCAATGAACAACGGACCACTTGCAGGATTTAAAGTTTATAGTTTAAATGTAGAACTTCTCGACGGTTCAACACATCCAGTAGATTCAGACGCATATGCTTTTGAAACAGCAGCAAAAATAGCACTATCAAATGCACTAAAAACAGCAGAACCAGTAGTATTGGAGCCAATAATGAAAATAGAAATAACAACACCAGAAGAAAATTTAGGCGATATACTAACAGATTTGAACAAAAGAAGGGGAGAGATACTAAAATCAGATTACAAAAATAATTTGAGAATAGTAGATGCTATAGTGCCTTTGTCAGAAACCTTTGGCTATATAACACAACTGAGAACTCTTTCATCTGGAAGAGCAAGTTGTTCAATAGAATTTTCGCACTTCGAAAAAACACCAAATAATATCCAACAAGATATTATTGATACAATAACAGGAAAAATTTATTTTAGATAATCAAAAAAACAAACAAATTATATGACTCAGAAAGTTAGAATAAAATTAAAATCTTACGACCACAATTTAGTTGACATTTCAGTACAAAAAATCGTAAAAACTGTAAAAGCAACACAAGCAACAGTAAGAGGACCAATCCCCTTACCAACCCACAAGAAAATATTTACAGTAAACAGGTCAACTTTTGTGAACAAAGAATCAAGAGAACAGTTTCAACTGTCAACTCACAAAAGATTAATAGACATTTACAATGCATCACCCAAAACAATAGATGCATTAGGGAACTTGGAATTACCAAGTGGAATAGACGTAGAAATTAAATTATAATTAAACAAAACAAAACAAAGAAAAGATGCCTGGACTAATTGGGAAAAAAATAGGAATGACATCAGTATTCGACGAAAATGGCAAGAACGTAGCTTGCACAATAATTCAAGTAGGACCATGTGTAGTAACACAGGTAAAAACAATAGAAAAAGACGGATACGATGCAGTACAAATGGCTTTTGATGAGAAAAAGGAAAAAAATACAACAAAAGCAGAATTAGGACACTTTAAGAAAGCACAAACTACTCCAAAAAGAAAAGTAGTAGAATTTAGAGGAAAATATGATGACTTAACCTTAGGGAAAGTATTAACAGTAGAATTTTTAAGCGAAGATAGATATGTAGACATAACAGGAATATCAAAAGGAAAAGGATTTCAAGGAGTTGTAAGAAGACACGGATTTAACGGAGTAGGCGAACAAACACACGGTCAGCACAACCGTCTAAGAGCCCCCGGTTCAGTAGGAGCAAGCTCATTTCCTTCAAAAGTAGTAAAAGGAATGAGAATGGCTGGAAGAATGGGAAACAAAAGGGTTAAAATGATTAACCTTCAAATAATAAAATTAATACCAGAACAAAACCTACTACTAGTAAAAGGAGCAGTTCCTGGATATAATGGTTCATACTTAATAATTGAAAAGTAATGGAAGTAAAAGTATTAAACATAGAAGGCAAAGAAAGTGGCAAAACAATACAATTAAATGACAATATTTTCAATATTGAGCCACACGAACATGCAGTGTACCTCGATGTAAAAAGAATATTAGCAAATCGCAGACAAGGCACACACAAAGCAAAAGAAAAAAGCGAACTATCTGGAAGTACAAGAAAACTATTCAGACAAAAAGGAACAGGAAGAGCAAGAGCAGGTAGTATAAAAAATCCATTGTACAGAGGCGGAGCAAGAATTTTTGGACCAAGACCAAGAAAATATACTCAAAAACTCAACAAAAAAGTTGTAGCACTTGCAAGATGTTCTGCATTATCTCAAAAATTACGAAATAACGAACTTATAATAGTTGAACATTTTGAGTTCGATTCACCAAAAGTAAAGAACATGTTACAAGTAAAACAAAATTTGAATATAAATGACAAAAAATCAACATTTGTTTTTAAAAATAAAAATAATAATGTATTTTTGTCGGCTCGAAATTTACAAGATACAAAAGTGCTAACAACAAGTGAATTAAATACATACACTATTCTTAACAACAAAGCGTTGGTATTAACAACTGAAACAGTTGAATATTTAAATACTATATTGGCAAACAATTCAAAATAAATGCAATGAACAAGATAATAAAACCAATAAATACAGAAAAAGCCACAAAAATCGAAGAAGTTAAGAGAAGAGCATATGAAATAAAAAGAGAAGAAAAAACAAGAAAGATATTAGAAAAAAAACCAATAGAAAAGTTGAATAATAGATATGTTTTCAAGGTAACAAGCGATGCAAACAAAATAGAAATCAAAAATGAAATCGAAAAAATTTACGATGTAAAAGTAATAAAAGTAAATACCTTGATAACAACAAAGAAAATAAAATCTAGATATACTAAAAGAGGACAAATAACAGGCGTAAAACCCTCTTACAAAAAAGCTTATGTAACATTAGCTGAAGGATACAAAATAGATATTTACAACAACTAAAAGTAAAGACAATGCCAGTAAAGAAAATAAAACCAATAACCCCAGGTCAGAGACATAGAGTAGCACCAACATTTGAAGAAATAACTACTTCAAGACCAGAAAAATCACTAGTAACCATTAAAAAAAGAACTGGTGGAAGAGATAATTTTGGACATAGGGCATCAAGATACATAGGAGGAGGACACAAAAGAAAATACAGAATAATAGATTTTAAAAGAGACAAAGACGGAGTACCAGCAGTAGTAAAAAGTATAGAATACGACCCAAATAGAACATCACGAATAGCTTTATTGTACTACAAAGATGGAGAAAAAAGATATATATTGGCACCAAGAGGATTGGAAGTAGGCCAAACAATAATGTCAGGAAAAGGTGCAGAACCAGAAATAGGAAATTCACTATTTCTATCAGAAATTCCATTGGGAACAATAATTCACAATGTAGAATTATATCCAGGTAAAGGCGGACAATTAGCAAGAAGCGCAGGAACATATGCTCAATTACTAGCAAGAGATGGAAAATATGCAATAATAAAACTACCTTCAGGAGAAACAAGAAAAGTATTGGTAAACTGCAAAGCAACAATAGGATTTGTATCAAACTCAGAACACAAAAACATAGTAATAGGAAAAGCAGGAAGAAGCAGATGGTTAGGAATTAAGCCAAGAACAAGAGGAGTTGCAATGAACCCAGTAGACCACCCAATGGGAGGAGGAGAAGGAAGAGCATCAGGAGGACACCCAAGATCTAGAAAAGGCTTATATGCCAAAGGCAAAAAAACAAGAAAGCCAAAGAAAGTTACAAACAAATTCATTATTGAAAGAAGAAATAAAGTAAAAACAGGTAAAAATTAAACAATATGAGTAGATCAGTAAAAAAAGGACCCTACATACATTATAAATTATTCAAAAAAATTAGCATACTAAACGAAACCGGAAAGAAACAGACAATAAAAACATGGTCAAGAGCATCAATGATAATTCCAGAATTTGTAGGTCATACTATAGCAGTCCACAATGGAAATAAATTTATTCCAGTTTATGTAACAGAAAATATGGTTGGACACAAATTAGGAGAATTTGCACCAACAAGAATTTTTAGAGGACATGCTGATAAAAAGAAAAAGTAATTAAAAGCAAATAAAACAAACAATCATGGGAAAGAGAAAAAGAATAAGCGCTGAAAAAAGAAAAGAAATCAAAAAAGCTACAACAATTGCATCATTAAGAAATAGCACAATGTCACCAAGAAAAATGAGATTAGTAGCAGATTTAGTAAGAGGAAAAAAAGTAGAAGAAGCATTAAATATACTATCATTTTCAACAAAACACGCAGCGCGTTCACTCAAAAAATTATTGCTATCAGCAATATCAAACTGGGAACAAAAAAATACAGATTCTCAAAACACAATATCAGACTTGTACATCAAAACTATCTATGTTGAACAGGGAAGAACATTAAAAAGAATCCTGCCAGCTCCACAAGGTAGAGCATATAGAGTACGCAAACGCTCTAATCATGTAACCTTGATACTTGATACAAAAAAAATTAACCAAAAAGCAGAACAAACACAAAACTAAAAAGAATGGGACAAAAGGTAAATCCAATAAGTAACAGATTAGGCTTAATAAGAGGATGGGATTCAAATTGGTTTGGAGGTCGAGATTATTCAGAAAATATAGTAGAAGACCAAAAAATCAGAAAATATTTGAATATTCGTTTAGCCAAAGCAAATCTATCAAGAATTATAATCGAGAGAACAGCAAGACTTATTACAGTTACAATTAATGCAGCAAGACCAGGTTTGATAATAGGAAAAGGCGGAAAAGAAGTAGACAAACTAAAAGAAGAATTGAAAAGAATTACAAAAGATAAAGAAGTTCAAGTAAACATATTAGAAGTTAAAAGACCAGAATTAGACGCATTAATAGTAGCTAATCAAGTAGCCAAACAAATAGAAGGAAGAATTGCATACAGAAGAGCAGTAAAAGCAGCTATTGCAAGTACAATGAGAATGGGAGCCCTAGGAATAAAAATAAAAGTATCAGGCAGATTGAACGGAGTAGAAATGGCAAGAAATGAAATATATAAAGAAGGAAGAACACCATTACACACATTCAGAGCAGACATAGACTATGCAGTAACTGAAGCACACACAAAAGTAGGAAGAATAGGAGTTAAAGTATGGTTATTTAGAGGAGAAATCTACGGAAGACCAGAACTAACACCTAATGTAACCAAAAAAGTGCAACAGAAAAAAACATCAGTAACAAGAAAAAAACGCAAAAACAACTAAAATTTTGAAAAATGTTACAACCAAAGAAAATAAAATATAGAAAGCAGCAGAAAGGCAAAATGAAAGGAATTGCCACAAGAGGCTACGAAATAGCATTTGGCGATTTTGGATTAAAGTCAATGGAACAACACTTTATTACATCACGCCAAATAGAAGCTGCACGTCAAGCAATATCAAGACACCTTAAAAGAGAAGGAAAAGTTTGGATTAGAATATTTCCCGACAAACCTATAACTACAAAACCTAATGAAGTACGTATGGGAAAAGGAAAGGGAGAACTAGACCACTGGGTAGCAATAGTAAAACCAGGAACAATTATGTTCGAAATAGAAGGAGTAGGTCTTGAATTAGCAAAAGAAGCAATGCGTTTAGCATCAAATAAATTACCAGTTACAACAAAATTCGTTGTTAGACGTGATTATGTTTCACAGTAAAAATTAAAGAGATGAAAAATACAGAAATTAGAGAATTAACAACAAAAGAAATACTTGAAGCAATTCAAGAACAAAAGCTCAAATTATATAAACTAAGAGCATCACACACAGTTGGAAATTTGGAACACACTCACTTGTTGAAAGATACAAAACGTCTGATAGCAAGATTAAAAACAGAATTGACAAAACGTCAAAAAGAACAACAGCAAAATTAAAAAAACATGGAAGTAAAACGCAACCAAAGAAAACAAAGAATAGGTGTCGTAGTTACTGATAGCATGAACAAAACTATCAAAGTGCAAGTAGAAACAAAAATAAAACACCCACTTTACAAAAAGTTTATAAAACGCAAAAAAAACTACTTTGCACACGATGAGCAAAACCAAGCTCACGTAGGCGATACTGTTAGAATAATGGAAACACGTCCATTAAGTAAACTAAAAAGATGGAGATTAGTAGAAATAATTGAAAGAGCAAAATAATTATGATACAAAGATTGACAAAACTCACAGTTGCCGACAATACAGGAGCCAAAGAAGTAATGTGTATTGGTATCCTTGGCGGGTCAATGAAAAGATATGCAACTGTTGGAGATACAATAGTAGTTACAGTTAAAAGCAGCATTCCAAGTGCAACAGCTAAAAAAGGAACTGTATCAAAAGCAGTAGTTGTAAGAACAAAAAAAGAAATTCGCAGACCCGACGGTTCTTACATACGCTTTGATGACAATGCATGTGTGCTCATTAGCAATGACGGCGAAATACGTGGTACACGTATTTTTGGACCAATTCCACGTGAATTGAGAAAAGGATATATGAAAATTATATCATTAGCACCAGAAGTTTTATAAATAAAATTAATTTTTAGAATATGACAAAATTTCACATAAAAAAAGGAGACCTTGTTGAAGTTCTTTCTGGTGACGACAAAGGAAAAAGAGGTAGAGTACTCAAAGTTTTAAGAAAAAAGAATAGAGTTATTGTAGAAGGAGTTAATATAATATACAAACATCGCAAACCTCGTCAAGAAGGACAAAACGGAATTATTGAAACAGAAGGATCGATACACATCTCAAATGTTCTGCCAATATGCCCAGAAACAGATAAACCAACAAGAGTTGGAAGAATTAAAAACGCAGAAAACAAATTGGTTAGAATATCAAAAAAAGCTCTTAAAATAAAAGGAAAAACAGTTGAACTAAAAGACAACAAATAATTTTTTGAAAATAAAAAAAATGAAAGGTTATACACCAAATTATCAAAAAAAGTATTTTGAGGAAGTGCGACCTGCATTAATGAAACGCCTAAACCTAACAAATAAAATGCAGGTGCCACGTTTAGAAAAAATCGTAATCAATCAAGGTTTAGGGATTGCGCTCACAGATAAAAAGTTTATAGAAAAAGGAATATCCGAATTGACAGCTATTACAGGACAAAAAGCAGTAGCAACAATGTCAAGAAAAGATATTTCAAATTTCAAACTTCGTAAAGCAAAAGAAATTGGAGTAAAAGTAACATTACGCAACAAAGTAATGTACGAATTTCTTGAAAGATTTATAAATGCTGCAGCACCTCGTATCAAGGACTTTAATGGGTTTAATAAAAAATTTGATGGTAGAGGAAACTATACTGTTGGCATTCAAGAACAAATAATATTCCCTGAAATAGACATCGAAAAAGTTGAAAAAATTACAGGAATGAATATTACATTTGTTACAAATACAGACAGTGACGAACTTGCATTCGAACTATTAAAAGAATTTGGTTTTCCATTTAAGAAAAATTAAAAGAGAAAAAAATTATGGCAAAAGAATCAATGAAAGCTCGCGATAGAAAACGTTTAGAGCTAATAAAAAAATATGAGACAAAACGCCAAGAACTTCGTAAAAGAGTAAAAAATGGCGATTTTGAAGCAATGTTGGAACTTCAAAAACTACCTTTAAACTCCTCGTATGTTAGATATAGAAATAGATGCAAACTAACAGGAAGACCAAGAGGATATATCAGACAATTTGGAATTAGCCGTATCAACTTTAGAGAAATGGCATCTAATGGATTAATTCCAGGCATAAAAAAAGCAAGTTGGTAAACTATTAAAAATTAAAGAAAATGCACAGCGACCCAATAGCAGATTATTTGACCCGTATTCGTAATGCGGTTCAAGCAGGACACAAAGTAGTAGAAATACCTGCATCAAAAATAAAGCTAAAAATTACAGAAATACTATTTGACCAAGGATATATACTTAGCTATAAACTAATAGAAGGAAAACCATTTAATACAATTAAAATAGCATTGAAATATCATCCAGTTACTAAAGAATCAGCAATTACAAAGCTCGAAAGAATAAGCAAACCAGGGTTACGTAAATATGTTGATTCAGAAAATCTACCAAGAGTTCTCAATGGTTTAGGAATAGCAATAATTTCAACACCACGCGGACTTATGACAGACAAACAAGCAAGAGCCGAAAAAGTTGGTGGAGAAGTAATTTGTTACGTTTATTAATCCTTAAAACAATATTACAATGTCAAGAATAGGAAAAAAACCAATAAATATACCCAAAGGCGTTGAAGTTAAAGTAGACAACAACAATAATGTTACTGTTAAAGGACCTCTTGGACAATTAACACAACAAGTTAATAAAGATATTACTGTCGAAATAAAAGACAACAAAGTTATGGTTAATCGTCCAAACGACGAAAAACAGACTAGAGCATACCATGGACTATATAGAGCACTTATACAAAATATGATTATAGGTGTTACACAAGGATTTAGTGCAACAATGGAATTAGTTGGAGTTGGATACAAAGCAAATGCCAACGGACAATACCTTGAACTTTCGTTAGGTTACTCTCACGATATTATGTTCGAATTTCCTAAAGAAATAAAAGTAGAAGTAACACAAGAAAAAAGAGGAAATCCGTTCATCAAAATATCAACAATAGACAAACAACTTTTAGGACAAGTTTGTGCTAAAATCCGTTCATACAGAATGCCAGAACCATATAAAGGTAAAGGTATATTGTTTGAAGGAGAACAAATTATACGTAAACAAGGTAAAAAAGCATCTGCTTAATAATTAAAATATAGAAAAATGGCACTAGATAAAATAACTCGCAGACTTAAAATTAAAGCGAGAATTAGAAAAAGAATTAAAGGGACACAAGAACGTCCAAGAATATCAGTATTTAGAAGCAATAAACACATTTATGCTCAAATTATTGATGATACAAAAGGACAAACACTAATTTCTGCATCAACAAAATCAAAAGAATTAGTAGAAAAACTTACAAATAAGCTAACAAAACAACAACAAGCCGAATTGGTAGGCTCCTTTTTGGCTCAAAAAGCATTAGAAGCAAATATAAAAGATGTTGTTTTCGACAGAAACGGATATAAATATCACGGAAGAGTTAAAGCTTTTGCAGATGGAGCAAGAAAAGGAGGTTTAAATTTCTAAAAATTAAATTATGGTAAACAATAGAAAAAAAGTAAGATCAAACGAAATAGCTCTTAAAGAAAGAGTTGTAGACATAAGAAGAGTTACCAAAGTTACCAAAGGTGGTAGAACATTTAGTTTCTCTGCAATAGTAGTTGTTGGAGACGAAAAATCTTATGTTGGCTATGGAGAAGGAAAAGCTAACGAAGTAAATAGTGCAATAGCAAAAGCAGTAGAAAAAGCAAAAAAGAACCTAATTTATGTTCCAGTTTACAAAGGAACAATTCCTCACAACCAAAAGACAAGATTTGGAGCAGCACAAGTAATATTGTTACCAGCTGCACCAGGTACAGGAGTTAAAGCAGGAAATGCTATGCGTGCTGTTCTTGAAAGTGCTGGAATTACAGATATATTGGCAAAATCAAAAGGTTCAAACAATGCTGTTAATGTTGTAAAAGCAACTATTGAAGCACTATCAAAATTAAGAGATCCAAAAACAATCGCTCAACTTAGAGGAATTTCGTTAGAAAAAGTATTTAACGGATAATTTTTACAAAAATGGAAAAAATTAAAGTAACATTAGTTAGAAGCCAAATAGGCGTTCCTAAAATTCAAAAAAGAACAATTAAAGCATTGGGTTTAAACAAAATTAACTCATTTAGAGAACACAGTGCTACTCCTCAAATATTAGGAATGATAAAAAAGGTACAACACCTTGTTAAAGTTGATAAAATTTAATTAATAACGTTAAAATTTCAGAAAAATGGACTTGAGTAATCTTAAACCAGCAAAAGGCTCTGTAAAAAAAGAAAAAAGAATTGGTCGTGGACAAGGAAGCGGACGTGGAGGAACATCTACAAGAGGAAATAAAGGAGATAAAGCACGTTCTGGGTACAAAAGAAAAATTGGTTTCGAAGGTGGACAGATGCCTATTATCAGAAGACTACCAAAATTTGGTTTCAATTCGCCAAACAGAATAGAATACAAAGTTATTAACCTCGAAGTTCTTGAAAATCTTGCTGAAGCAAATAAAATTGAAGTAATAGACTTCAATACATTACGCTCTGCTTCTTTGGTTTCAAAAAACGACAAAGTTAAAATTTTGGCTAATGGAAACCTTACAAAAAAAATAGAAGTACATGCTCATGCCTTTTCCAAACAAGCAAAAGAAATCATTGAAAAAAATGGTGGAAAAGCAATTATAATAGGGCAATAAAAAAAAACTATAAATTAAAGTAATGAAAAGACTTTGGGAAATACTAAAAACTATCTTCAAAATTGAAGACCTACGTGAAAAAATACTTATAACATTAGGTTTTATTGTTATATACAGATTGGGAGCTCACGTAGTATTACCAGGTTTGGACCCAACAAAATTAGAAAATCTAAGGTCTCAATCCCAAGAAGGAATTATGTCAATAATTAATATGTTCTCAGGAGGTGCTTTTGCCAATGCATCAGTATTCGCTCTGGGAATTATGCCTTACATATCAGCATCAATTGTAGTTCAACTTTTAGGAATGGCAATTCCTTACTTTCAAAAACTACAAAAAGAAGGCGAAAGCGGTAGAAGAAAAATGAACCAAATTACAAGATACCTTACAATTCTTATTTTGTTTATACAAGCACCTGCATATCTAGCAAATTTACACTATCAATTACCTCCCGAAGCTTTTATAGTTCAAGGACTTTGGGGATTTACTATTCCTGCAGTCTTTATTCTTACTACAGGTACAATTTTTGTTATGTGGCTTGGAGAAAGAATCACAGAAAGAGGTATAGGTAATGGAATATCTTTGCTAATTATGATTGGAATTATTGCTAGATTTCCTTCAGCAATCTCTTACGAATTTGGAGCTAGATTAGCAGCAACAGGAGGACAATTAGTTGCATTTGTTGCAGAAATTATAATTCTTTTCTTAGTGTTTGTATTCGGAATAGCACTTATTCAAGCAACACGTCAAATACCAGTACAATATCCTAAAAGAATAATTGGCAACAAACAATACGGCGGTGTTAGACAATATCTACCTCTTAAAGTCAATGCAGCAGGAGTTATGCCTATAATATTTGCGCAAGCACTTATGTTTATTCCTATTATGTTTGCTGGATTTAAAACAGAATCATTATCCAGAATTGGAGCTGCACTTTCCAACCCTACAGGCTTTTGGTACAATTTCCTTGAAGCATCTATGATTGTATTGTTTACATATTTGTACACAGCAGTAATTATTAATCCCACTCAAATTTCAGAAGATCTTAAGAAAAATGGAGGCTTCATTCCCGGAATAAAAGCTGGAAAACAAACTGCTGAGTACATAGACTCTGTTATGTCTAAAATTACATTGCCTGGTTCTATTTTATTAGCAATTATAGCTATTTTGCCTGCTTTTGCTATGATGGCTGGCGTTACAAGAAGTTTTGCCTATTTCTACGGAGGAACATCTCTTCTAATTCTTGTTGGAGTTATTTTAGACACTCTTCAACAGATAGAAACACATATGATGATGCATCACTACGATGGATTTATAAAAGGTCAAAAAATAAAAGGTCGTTCTGCAATTGGAATTTCTTACTAATATGATTATTTTAAAAAATGATATAGAAATAGAACTTCTTAAGCAAAGTAACGAACTTCTTTCTAAAACACATGCAGAAATAGCAAAAAATATTAAACCTGGAGTAAAAACTATAAAGTTAAATAAAATTGCAGAAGAATATATAAGAGATAACAATGCAAAACCTGCTTTTTTAAACTATAATGGATATCCATATACATTATGCATATCCATTAACGATGTTGTAGTTCACGGGTTCCCTTCTCAATATGAAATAAAAGAAGGCGATATAATTTCAATTGACTGTGGAGCTATTTTGAACGGATATGTTAGCGATAGTGCATTTACTTATGCAGTTGGAGAAGTTAAACCAAATGAATGGGAACTCTTGCAAACAACAATAGAAGCACTATATAAAGCAATTTCTGTTGCTAGAGCAGGAAACCGTATTGGAGATATTGGATTTACAGTAGAAAACCATGCGAAAATGCACGGTTTTTCTGTTGTAAAACAAATGACGGGGCACGGAGTAGGCAAAAAACTTCACGAAGACCCAGTTGTGCCAAACTATGGAAAAAAAGGAACAGGAAAAGTAATTAAAAATGGATTAACAATTGCCATAGAACCAATGATAAATATTGGAAAATCTGAAATTTATATAGACGATGACGGTTGGACAACTCGAACAATAGATGGCTCAAAATCTGCACACTATGAATTGTCAATAGCAATTAAAAATAATTCTCCATATATATTATCAACATTTGATTATATCTATAAAGCATTAGAAGAAAACACAAACATAAAAGCACCAAAAATAAATTTTAATATATGAGTTCAAAAGATGTATTAGTAAAAGACGGTGAAATATTAGAAGCACTGCCAAATGCAATGTTTAGAGTTAAGCTAGACAACGGGAAAATAATACTTGCTCATTTAGCAGGGAAAATGCGTTTAAACTATATAAGAATACTACCAGGCGACAAAGTGAAATTAGAAATTTCACTTTATGACCTCGAAAGAGGAAGAATTATTTCAAGATACAATAAATAATTTTTTTTATTAGAAAAAAATATTAATTTTGCAAACTTTAAAATTTCAAAAAATGAAAGTAAAAGCATCAATAAAAAGAAGGAGTCCTGAATGCCAAATTGTAAAAAGAAAAGGAAGACTTTATGTTATAAATAAAAAAAATCCAAGATTCAAACAAAGACAAGGTTAAAAATAAATATTAAAAATATATGGCACGTATAGTAGGAATAGATTTACCAAAGAATAAACGAGGCGATATAGCTTTAACTTATATCTATGGTATTGGGTTGGCAACAGCACAAGAAATACTAAAAAAAGCAGGAGCAGACTGCTCAAAAAAAGTTAAAGATTGGACAGACCAAGAAGTTTCAGAAATTCGTCGAATAATTAACGACGAATATGTTGTAGAAGGTGCTTTGCGTACACAAGTAATGCAAAACATTGCACGTTTACAAGACATAGCAAGCTATCGAGGAATTCGCCACCGTTTAGGATTACCTGTTCGAGGACAAAGAACAAAAACAAATGCCCGAACTAGAAAAGGACGTAAAAGAACAGTTGCTGGTAAGAAAAAAGCAACCAAAAAGTAAAATTAATTGCACAATGAATTAAATTTTTAAAAAATGGCAAAGAAAACAATAAAACAAACAACTAAAAGAAAAAAGAAAATAGTTGTAGAGCCAATGGGCGAAGCTCACGTTTTTTCCTCATTCAACAATCTTATTGTTACAATGACAAATAGCCAAGGACAAGTAATTAGCTGGTCTTCTGCTGGAAAAATGGGATTTCGTGGATCAAAAAAGAATACACCATACGCTGCACAATTAGCTGCTCAAGATGCTGCACAAGAAGCATTTAACAATGGTTTACGTAGAGCAAAAGTTTTTGTTCAAGGACCTGGAAACGGTCGTGAAGCTGCAATACGTACAATTGCAAGTGTTGGAATTGAAGTTACTGAGATTATTGACGTTACTCCATTACCACACAATGGATGTAGACCACCTAAACGTAGAAAAGTATAATTTTAAAAATTAATCAAATGGCTAGATATAACGGACCAAAAACTAGATTATCAAGAAAATTCGGAGAACCTCTATTTGGACCCGACAAAGTTTTTGAAAGAAGAAATTTCCTCCCTGGACAGCACGGTAAACTACATAAAAGAGCTAAATCCTCTGTTTACGGTATGCAGTTGGCAGAAAAACAAAAAGTTAAATATATTTACGGTGTTCTAGAAAGACAATTTAGAAGAATTTTCCACGAAGCTGCTCGTAGACAAGGTGTTACTGGTACAAACTTACTTCAATTACTCGAAACTCGTCTCGACAATATTGTTTATAGACTCGGAATTGCTCCTACAAGACCAGCTGCTCGTCAATTAGTTACTCACAAACACATTATGGTTAACGGAGTAGTTACTAACATTCCTTCTTTCCAATGCAAACCAGGCGATATTATAGAAGTACGAGAACGCTCTAAATCTCTTGAAGCCATTACAAATAGCGTTTCAAGAGGAGTTGCTTCAAAATGCAATTGGTTAGAATTTGACGAAAAACTTCTTACCGGCAAACTTATGAATTTTCCTCAAAGAGAAGAAATTTATGAAAAAATAAACGAGCATTTAATCGTTGAACTTTATTCCAAATAATATAATTCTGTTGATTTCTAAAATCAGCAGAATTTTCAAATATATAATATATTATGGCAATATTAGATTTCCAAAAACCTGATAAGGTTGTACAATTACATGCAGACCAATTCTATGGTAAATTTGAGTTTAAACCATTAGAACCTGGATTTGGCATGACAATAGGAAACGCAATTCGTAGAATCCTTCTTTCTTCTCTCGAAGGATACGCAATTACACGTATAAGAATTGAAGGAGTAGATCACGAATTTGCTACAATTACTGGAGTTGTTGAAGATATGATAGAGATTGTTCTAAATCTTAAGCAAATTCGTTTCAAAAAAACAGTTGACGAACCTGTTGACAAAGAAGTTGTATACCTTACATTTACTGGAAAAGATCAATTTAAAGCAGGAGACATTGAACCATTTTTAAATAATTTCGAAGTTATTAATAAAGATTTAGTTATATGCAACCTCGAACCTTTTGTTAAACTTCAAATTCAAATGGATATCGAAAAAGGTAGAGGATATATTCAAGCCGAAGAAAATGATAACGAGAATTTAGAACATGGCTATATTGCCATTGATTCTATATTTACTCCTATCAAAAACGTTAGCTATGCTATCGAAAATTTCCGCGTTGGACAAAAAACTGACTACGAAAAATTAACTATCGAAATTACTACAGATGGATCAATAGCACCTAAAATTGCTCTTCAAGAAGCCGCTAAAATTCTTATTCATCACTTTGTACTTTTCTCAAACGAAAAAATTACACCAGAAATCGAAGAAAAGAAAGTTGTCAAAGAATTTGATGAAGAATTTTTACGCATCAGACAAATTCTCAAAAAGAAACTTGTAGATATGGACTTGTCTGTTAGAGCTCTTAACTGCCTTAAAGGTGCCGAAGTTGTTACAGTTGGCGATTTAGTTAAATTCCACAAAGACGACCTTTTGAAATTTAGAAACTTTGGTCGTAAATCTCTTGCAGAACTCGAACAACTTGTTGACAATTTAAATCTTGAGTTTGGAATGGACATTACTCGTTTTAAACTTGATGAAGATTAATTAATTTTTTTAACTTTTTAAAAATTTATAAAAATGAGACACGGAGATAAGATAAATAATCTTTCGAGAACAGCTTCACATAGAAAAGCTATGATGGCTAATATGGCTTGTTCTCTTATTCAATATAAACGAATCAAAACTACTGTTGCAAAGGCAAAAGTACTTCGTCAGTATGTGGAACCTATAATTACTAAAGCAAAAGAAAACAACATGGCAGCTTTTAGATACGCTTTTCAAAGACTAAGATACAAAGAAGCTGTTAAAATTCTTTTCAAAGAAATTATGCCTGTTGTTGGAGATAGACCAGGGGGATATACTCGTATTCTTAAAATTGGCAAAAGACTTAGCGATAGCACACCTATGTGCTACATAGAATTAGTTGATTTCAACACTACCTATAAATCTAAAGACCAAACAAAGAAAAAACGTACTCGTAGAACAAAATCAAAAAAGACTACACAACAACAAACTCTAGAAAATAACGAACAACAAACTACAAATACACAAGAATAGTGAAAACTATAAAAAAAACTGCTTAATGCAGTTTTTTTTTATATATCAATATCAATCTTCTATTAAAATATCACAACACACAAAATTTTCATAAACTTTAAGACATAACCAAAAAACTAAAAACACCATAAAAAGCTTACAATTTTTTCATTAACTATTAATCATCAATCAATTTTTCGCCACTAAACCTCGACAAAACCACAGCTCCACACAAATCACCAGTTACATTTATAGT
>Ga0124942_1032675_pt1 | contig 22019 bp, 18 predicted proteins | sample YNPNP_0600MetaT_FD_92942 | JGI IMG/M metagenome (GOLD analysis project Ga0124942, IMG submission 92942) | Anoxygenic and chlorotrophic microbial mat microbial communities from Yellowstone National Park, USA - YNP NP_0600 MetaT (Metagenome... ... | reverse complement strand
CCAAAAATTTTTACCAGAATGTTTTTTATTAATCGTTTCAATTTTCTTTTTGATAGTATTATCTATCTTCTTACTTATTGAGAAATTCATAAGCCGACAAAAATGTCGGCATCTTACATGTCTATTCTCATACAAACATCTCATAATTCGCAGATGGTACTGGTTTTTCAACATTAAAATTAAATACTTTACCATAAAGATCTCTATAATTCTTATCAAACATAAAACTTGTATATTGAGGAATCGCTATATCTATTAGATTTTCTTTTCTGTCAAAATGTAATAGAAATTTTGACATCTTATAAATAGCATTTTCAAAATAAGAAACAATATAATTCTCTATTTCTTCTCTCTTGAAAACAAACACTCTCATTCTTACACTACCTTTTTTCATATATTTACTTGCTCCTACATAATAGAGATAACCTAAATTAGAATCATCTTTATGACGAATATCATCTTTACAAGCTACCATATATAATCCTAATTGTCTAATATGAGCTTCTGATGGTTCTTTCGGTATCCTTTCAGTTGTCTTCAATTCTACAATACCACTTGTCTCTCCGTTTTTTCCATTTACTTTTACGAAAGAATCAATAATCCCATAGATAGGCACAGAAAAATTTCCTTGATACATAATAGATGTAGATTGATTATAAAATTCTCTTTCTTTGAAAAATTCAAAGTTAATATGTAGTGTGTTTAAGATAAAATTTTTAGCATCCTCAACTTCTTCTTCTGTACAAACAAGTTTTATATCACCGAGCTCTTCTTTACTTGCTTCTTTGACTTCGGTTTCAAAATCTTTTATGGCATCTTCTTTTAATTTTGTTAGATCATCATAATTTTTAGATTTTACCAAGAGATATTTTTCTAATACTTTTCCACGAATCATATTAAGATTCGTGGGCATTTTTACACCAGACATATATCTAAAAACCCAATCATAGAATTTATTTTCAAATAACCATATACTCGATACTGAAAGATAATTTATACTGAATTTATAGAATATCTGATAACTTAAATCTAATATATCTTTCTTTGAAAAATCACTTGCACTGAAAGATTTTAAATTAAATTTCTTATATTTATATTCTTCTAAATTATATACTTTTTCTAATGCCCCTATCATAAGCTCCTCCTTAATCTAAATCAATATCTTCTTGTGGCACAGAAGAATTCTCTTTTTCAACACGCTCTCTTAATTCTAATCTTTTCTCTGTTAACCTTAAATTCTCTAATTTAACTTCATATTCTTTTACAGTACTTACTAATTCTTCTGATTTAGAACGATAATATTTTACTACTTCTTGAATATCTGATTCTAAATACTGATCTACTAATTTAGATAATTCTTCTTTCTTTTCATTTGCATTATCTTTCGGATCTATTTCCATTGAAATAGTATAAGATAATCCTACTGAATTAAAATTCGGTAAAGTTATTTTCAAACTTTTAGAACAGGTTATACTACGAATATATGATCTTTTCGTTTCTTCTTTTTTTCTTTGACTTCTATTTTTCGATTTTTTAGATTTTTTTGTCCTTTTTAAACTCTTCTTTGCTTTCCGCCCCTTTTTTGTATTTTTCGATTCAACTACTTTCTCTTCAACTTGTGCATTATTAAATAACTCTTCCATAATCAACCTCCATTATAAATTTTCGTTAACTTTTTCAAGAAAGAACTCTAAATCATCTCTTTTTCCAGAAATAAAAGCTAGCTGTTCTAATCCGAATCCCGTATCTCTTTTTTGGAAACTCCATTCTATTTTCACATCTGACAATCTTGCAATAGAATTGATAGTTTCTATGTAATCTTTGTAGATTTTTAATCTTGTATGTTCTACAATCTTGTTATCTTCTTCTGTATAACCCACATCAATGTAAGAAGAGTAATCTTTATCTGGGATTTTTCCTTCTTGCTTTTGTACCCAAATCTCATAGTCATATGCCAAATCTGGTAATACCAAAAACCAATATTCTCTTGTTTCAATTTCATTCTGATTTTGTAATTCTTTATTTTCCATATTTACCTCCATAATAAATTGTTTTCATTATTATGATCTTTTGTGTTCAGTTTTTTTGAAAAAAACTATCAAAAAATTTTACTTTCAAAAATTTATAAACTTCATGGTAAACTTACATAGACATTTTTGATTTATGGATGAAGAAATTCTTCAACTTTCTTGCGATCTCCTACAATGTTAGCAAGCTGTATGATCCCAGCATTCACGGATTTCATTTCATCAGTCCATAAAACATAAGCATTATAACCTATCGCAAAATCTTCAATCCTCATACGGCTCTTAAATGCGTCTAACCTCTCGGATTTAGGATCTTGGGTTAGATTAGGATTTATTTTTACGACGAACCATTTCTCGACTTGGTAATTTATTCTACTATCAATCATCTCTATTTCCATATTGATAGTACCTTTATAAGATTCTATAAATTTTTTCATTATAGAAAACTCTTCCGAGCTTTCTATAATTGCCGCGATCCAAGTCCGCACCCTTCCATTCTTTATAGGTACTCTTCCCAATTCTAGGGAAATTTTTTCTGCTTGCTCTTCACCTTTAAATCCATATATTCTATAAACTCTCACATTTTTCATGTTTTTGATTTTCATCGGATGTTCTAATTTTTCATTTTCCATATTTTACCTCCATAATAAAAATTTTTACGTTTTTAACTTTTATATTCTCATATAATTATATTTTTTGAGTCAAAGCTAACAACACGCTTTAATTTATATATACAAAATTATCTCAAAATTTTCAATCATCTTATAACTATTTTATAACCATTTTATAATTTTTTCAAAAAATTCATAAAATATATAAAGTTTTTAATATCAAAATTAGAGTCCGCAATAAGATAATAACTTTTATCTCCAAATTGGATTTCTATAATAGGTAAAAGAGATGTTAATTTAGATTCTTTTTCTAGTTTTTCAATCCATTCTTTTTTTATTGAAAGAGAATTTTTATCTGTTCGCTTGCATTCAACAATAACATTCTTTTTCAAAGATATTAAATCCGCTTTCACTCTTCCTGAACCAGAATTCTTTGTTTGACTAATCTTTAATTTTTTCGAAGTATTTTTCTCTTGAATAACAGATTTCTTTTTGTTTGAAATAAACCTTGAAAAACTCATTTCTTACACCTCATTTTTCAATCCCTAAACTTTTCAAAAAAACATGATGATTAAATTCAATATCATTATTAAACTCTTCCTTTATTTTCAACTTTATCTTGTCTATTAAAAATTTTGAAAGATTCGTATCATTTACAATAGATTTTATCACTTCTTCCCCACCTTGAAATTTCTGTCCCGTTTCCAAAACCTCATACCAAGAACCCGATTGCTTAATTAACCCAAAATTTAATCCAAGAGTAAATACTTCGTTTCCTAAATAAAGTGCATGTCTTGGATGACCTAAATATCCTTTTTCATAATTAATTAATCCAAATTGTGCCGTTCTAAACGGCACTCCTATTTTATTCTTATCTGTCCTTGCATGTACATTGAATCCTACCACATCACCATCTTTGTTTTCAATATTACTTGTTCTGAAAAGATCAAGAATTGTTGTTGCTGTATTTTTTTGAGCTTGCCCGCCTGGCAAAGTCTCATTATTAAATCTTGCATGTAAATTTGTACGAACTTGATTAACTAAAAAAATCGTTGGTAAAATAATGCTATTATCTTCTATTTTTTGTATCCGAATATTATTCAAAGATGCAACCGCTTTTCTACAAAACTTTGATAATTGTCTCGCTAATGATGCTTGTGTGCTTTCTTCGTGCGATTTTTCATTCTCTTCTTTTGTTGTCATAGATGCTATACTATCTATAATAATAGAAGATATTTTTCCTGTCCCAATTGCCCGCTCTACTATATCAAAAGATTCTTCTGCAATCTCTGGCCGAACAATAATAACTTTCCTTGTATCAACAAAAATACTTTTCAACCAAGATTCCGTCCATGTCCCTTCATAATCCACTAATAACACTGTATTATTGAAAAATCTTGTTTCTATAAAGCACACAGATGCCATTAAACGAGATTTAGAAACACTTTCACGACCTTTTAATAAATGTATTCTTCCTCTGCTCCAACCTTGTCCTAATAAAGAATCTAATACCAAACTCCCAGTACTGAAAAATTCTACGTCATTATCTAATATAGAATACTTCAATTTCTTCCCAAATAAAATTTCTTGTAATTTGTCTTTATCTAATATATCTATATCTTTTTTTTCTTCTTGAAAACTATCATTCTTTTTTCGTGCCATAATAAACCTCTAAAATAATTTCCCATCATAATAAATATCTAAAAAGGTATTTCTTCTTCACCAGTCTCTTTCCTACTATCGTTTTCAGAAGAATTCTCTACATAATAAACTTCACCAGAGTCAGTATTTTTTTTATTGAAAACACCTTTTTGATTATAATATTGTTTGTAATTACCTTTTTTTTCGTTATATTCACTCTCTTCACTTTCTTGGTTGTAATTTTTTTTCTGAAAAGACTTCTCGTAATGCCCATCATGGCTTTTATTAGGATAAGATTTATTGTATGTCTCATTATAACTTTTTTTTGTTCCTTTTGTAGCAAAATTTCTTAATTTTCTAACTTCCCTCTTGTCTACCCCAATAGAGTACAAATAATGCTTTAATAATTCTTCCCAATCATTTAATTTCTTTGGATTAAATTCTTTGTTTGGCATCATCTTTCGATAACTATATCCATTATAAGTATAATCATCGTATTCTATCCAACCGAAATTGATGTTTCCTAACATTTCTATAATATCTGATTGAACTTCTTTCTTGTCATTGGGATTTTCAAGTGATTTAATATCTTGTATTGTTAACATTCCTTGAAACAGATTAATATTGCCATAAATCAAAAATCTTCCTAACTGGTGATTTTGAATCATATTTAAATAAACTTCTCTTGCTTCTTTTGTTGAAAGAACTAATATCGCTATTTTGTATGTTGGTTTTGTTTCACTGCCATCAATAGTTTTTTCAAATTGAAATGCTTTCAATAAACCCATTACCATTCCTCTTATCCTCAAAGTATTCCTATCAAAAGGAAACCATAGATCATCTTTATAAAGACAAACCCTCATCTTCTTCCATTTCGTATAAGGAATTTTTATCGTTCGAAGTTGCTTTAATCTTGTTAATGGATAAAAAATAAAATTTACTTTATTATTTTTATCCACTACCACCTTACTTATATCCCCATATTCGGCTATCGAATATCGTTTTATTGTGCTTACTTCATAATTTTTTGTTTCCATAATTAACCTCTCTTTTTAAAATTAGTACGTTATTTTTTTGCTTCTAACCAATCTTCTCCTACTTCTGGTTCAATCTTAAATTTTAAATTTTGTCCAATGGCGTAAATTTGTTTTCCATCATAAGCATCTTTTCCTAAATTGAAAATAAACATTTTTTCGTAAATTATTTTAATATATTTCGAAAGAAACTTTAAATATTTTTCGTCATCTTCTACAATAATCTCATCATGTATCTGTAAAACTAAATTCAAATCTTCACCAAATATTTCCCATAAAAGATACATACCTGTCTTAACAAATATGCTTGCTGTCATCTGAATCAAAGAATTAAAAGCAACCCGCTCACTTCTCGGATCGTTTCTATCTAAATACCTACGTACAAAATACGGCAATTGTACATATCCGTTCTTTTTTATAAAACCGACCACATAATTTTTCAAATCTAAATACCCTGATAATGTTTTTGAAAAATTATCTATTAATTTTTTTGCTTCTTTTTCAGAAATTCGCAACTTTTTAGCAAGAGATTTTGCCCCACCGCCATAAACAACCATAAAATTAACAACCTTTGCCATTTTACGATCAATTCCTAATTTTTCTGCCGTTTGTGAATGAAAATCTATTCCTTGATTATACTTTTCAATCAATTCTTCTCTATCAATATAAAATGCTAATATCCTTAACTCCAATTGTGATAAGTCTGCTACTAATAACTTATTATTCCCACTACCTCTAAAACATTTTCTTATTTTTTTACCAACCGCATTAGCAGGAATAGTTTGTAAAGGTGGATCAGTAATGATCATCCGCATTGTTTTTGTTCCAGAAGTATTTATATTTGGAATGACCCTTCCTTCTGCTCTGTTAACTAATAAATTATCTATTCCGTAACTTTCTAAAATTTTCCTTGTTTCTTTGTATAAAATATATTTTTCTTGAAATTCTTTATCCTCTATTCCTAAAAAATCTAAATTTTCAATTGAAAGAGATATATCACCCTTCGGTGTTAATAAATCTTTTGGAATATTTTTTATGTTCTTAATTAAATGTTTTTTGAAAAATTCTTTTATACTTAAACTGCTTCTTAAATCTAAATCATAATTATATTTCGACCTTGCTATATTTTTTAATTCATCTTCTAATTCTAATACCTGTTTTTCGTAATCTTTCTTTAATTTACTTAACAAATCCGCATCAATATAAATACCTCTTTCAAACATTTCAATACCTAAAAATGCAATCTGCGTTTCCAAAAACAAAGCTAAAATAGTGTGATTTCTTTCAATTAACCAATAAGTTTTTTCATATAGCATCATTGCCAACAAAGAATCCTGTAAATTATAAGATTTAAATTTTATTGAAAAATCTTTGATTTCTTTTACTACCCCAGTCTTTAATGCTGAAATAAAATCAACTTCTTGGTACTTTATATTATTACCAAAATAAGTTTTTGTTATATCTTTTAATGACTTTTCGGATTCCGTATTGTTTACATATACTGCTAACATTGTATCATAAATCTTATATCTCAAAAACTGTATATCATACCCTAAACTACTTAATACTTTTAAATCAAAAGATATGTTGTGTGCAATAATGAGATGCGCTTCATCAAATATTTTGAAAAAGATTTTGATTTTTTCTTTATATTCTTTCCCACTTAAATAGAAATCACGAAAATCTACTACAAATCCATAATACACGCCATCGTCCGATTTCACACAAAAAGATATCGTTATTGGTTCCAATTCATATAATCCTGCTGTCTCAAAATCAAATGAAAAAACTTTATATTTCTTTACATACTCTAAAACCTCTTCAAAACTACTTTCTAAATTAAAATATTTAAACTTTTTTAAGAAATCAAATTTATTTGTTAATACTTGCCTTTCGGGCAAGAATTTCTTTTTTCTTGCCCTTTTTATTACTTTACCAAATCATCTCCATTATCAAAAGAAATATCTAAATTCTCTGCTTTTAATTTTTCTAATTCTTCTTTTGAAAACATAGGTTTTGATAGTTCTTCCCAGCCCAAAGATGTCTTCTTTTCGCCACCTAATAATTCTAACATCGCTAAATCATCTAAAACTTTATTTTCTAAATCTTCATTAAAACCTAATTTTTCGAAATATTTTTCAAAACTTAAATACTCACCTGTTTTCAAGAGATATAATTTTAAATAAAACAAAACTTCATAGTCAGTTTCTACCATTATACTAAAATTTTCTAAAAATCTTCTTAATTCTACTCGATTCATTTTCGTTATTTCATCTGGTAAGATATTTTTTATTTCTTCTATTGAAAGATTTTTAATATTTTCTTTTATTTTTTCTATATCTTTTTCTGAAAAAGATATTTCTTTTGTCTCTTGCTTGCCTTGCTCATTTTCAACAAAAACAATATCATCATTATCACTTAAATTATCAAAGTTGTTTTCTATATTACCAGAATCTTCCCCGTTATCGTTTGAATTATTATTGTTTTCATTTAAATCATCGTTTTTATTTAGATCATCTACATCAATATCTTCTTCTATATATTCATAGTCAGGAAAGATTTTTTCTGCTTCTTCTTTTGAATAGATTTTCTTTATTTTTGGCGGAGGTTCTGGAATATCATTATAAACACTTAAATCTTCTGTATGAATTGTTTTTGGATCATCATATCTTAATTCTTGAAAACCTTCTTGTTCATTAGTGGCGTTATGTACTTTAACAAGTCCCGCTGTTGAATGCGGCTCTGTTGTTGAATCTGGTGCTAACGGAATTTTTGTTTTATGCCCATTATGCCCTTGATAAGAATTATTGCTATTTTCAATCATTCTTTCAACTAAATTTCTTAACTGCGACATCTCTTTTTTCATTTCTTCATAATTTTTATCAAATTTTTCAAACATAGTTACCTCCTGTTTTATTCTTAATCGATATTCTCTTTCTACATTGGATAATTTTTCTTCTAAAGCATCTTTTTCTGAATAAAGTCCTTCTATATAAACAAGATTTATCTTATTTTCAAGAAGATGATAAATCACATCTTCATTAGCCATATCTGAAATATCCTTATATCTATAAGGAACCCTTAATGTATAAACATTATACTTCACCCACTCTTTCCCAACTTCCCATCCTTTTTCTTTAAATTCAGAAATATCTTTTCTTTTTGATACATTGAAAAACAGTCCTGATTTTATTAGGATTTCTTTAATTTTTTCCGCCCACAAAAACCCTGATTTGTCGTTATGAGGAATTAATATAACTCTACCAAATTCACTCAAAGCATTAGCATTTTTTTTCAAAAAATTCTCCATATCACGAAGACTTGTGTTTGCTCCGTGTGTCGTAATACAATTAAACCCTAAAAACGATAACTTAAAAAAATCTGTTGTACTTTCCACAATATACAAAGTACTCGCTTCCATTAATTCTGAAATAACAGCATTGTTTTTGCTATTTTTTCCTTCAACCGAACGAATTAATTCTTTTTCATTATCTTTTGAACTCTTAATTAAATAATCGATCTTCTCTTTTTTTACTCTCTGAAAAGTACCTATATTAAATTCACCATATTCTCTTTTTTTATCTTCTATCTCTTTTACCGCAAGATATGTTGATTCTAAATCTAAAAAGTTTTCATAATTTTCTTTACTATATTCTTTATTAAATAGTACCTTTCCGTTAACCATATAAAAATTCGGCGATTCTTCATCATTCAAATAATTACTGGTAATATGGTCTATTACTTGTCTATACCTTTTTTTTGAATGTTTTAAAAATGTTTCTCTATATTCAACTTTCTTTCCAGTAAAATTATCACTAAGAATCTCATTTTTAAAATTATCTTTTGAATAAAACCATCGGTAGTATCTATTATCTAAATCTGTTTCAAAAACATCAAAACCCTTTACATCTCTATGATACTTAAATTGTCTTGCTATAATACATAAATCATGTAATCCAGCACCATAGTTATAAATCAATTTCTTTTGAAGTGAAAGATTCTCATCTAATAATTTCAAAACTAAACTTTTTCTTCTATTTACCGCCGCTCCGTAATCCGTTGTTCGATAAAAACTTTTTTCATACTCATAAAATCCTATCCCTTTTCCCTCACACAAAAAATTGAACTCATCCAGTAAATTACTTTCTTCTCTTTTCAAAAGAATCATCTTACTAAAATACTTTCCATTTATCATTTTCAATAATTGATCATGTCCTAATCCGACTAAATGTATTAAAAGAAAATCCCCTTTTGGGTTTTTTATTACTGTTATTCCCATTTCTGAAAAATAAAGATTGAAGTTTAATCCCCATTTGTTATCTATCATCCCTCTATGTTTAAAATATTTATAAATCAATTTTCCCCTATTCGGATGACTATCTTCTAATGCCAATAAAGCATTAAAAAAATACTCTTTCAATTCATCTGAAATAGTCGGAACTACAAATACACCTTTGTATTTCTCTTCTAACTCATATAGTTCTTTTTTCATATAAAACCTCTTCCTTTCTTCAAATTGTTGAATATAATAATTACGAATTTCCCCTGAACCATAAATAGCTTCCTCATCATAAAGTTCTAATTTTCCTAATGCTTTATATAATGATTTCACATCTATTCCTTTCCTTCCACAAGCATGACAAATCCAAGAACCATTTTCAGTAGACATATAAAACGATGGTGTTTCTTCCATATACTCCTTACCCGTAGCACTTACATGAACAAAAGGACAGCATGCTTCCAGCTCTTTCCCATTTGTTGTAATACGATACTTACCTTTATTTCTACCCCTTAACTCTAAATCATAAGCTATCTTTTCTATGTTTACCATATATCCTCCTATACTAAAAAATTATATCAAAATGATTATGATCATCAGGATTTTCTTTACTTTTTTTTGGAACTTCTGGATTAGTTTCAAAATTCTTTAAAACTTTATCCGAAGGAAGCCAATTAATATCATATCTTACAACCCATTTATCTTCTAATAAGGAATTTTTCAAATAACCAAGTTGATTTGCTTCATTAATACCTTCTTTATTTTCTTTTATTTCTGAAAACTCTTTTCTTACAGTATAGATATATTCTTTCTTTTCAAAAAACATTTCCCTTAATTTACGAGCAATTTTTTCAAAAAATGAATAAATTAAATGCTCCTCTAAAAAAGGCTTGCTAGGATATTTTCGAAACTCTTTTTGCGCAATATCTAAAATAGTGTTATTTAGAAATACCAACAATACAAAGAGAGGATCACGATAATTAAAATCTTCTCTTAAAAACAATTTAAGTCTTTCATATTCTAACTGACTTAAATTATAATCTTGATATTTTTTTAATTCTTCATCAAAAAACTCTGTAAATTTATAAATCATTGGCGCAGAAATCTCTCTTATTGAGAATCCTTTTTCTTCTGAAAAAGGATTTTTCAAGTTTAATTTATAAAAATTAATATAAACTTTATCTCTTATAAACAACCTCATCATTGTATCACCTAATTGATAATAGTAGATATAATCATTTTTATGTCTTGTTGTGAAACTAAAAATACCTTCTTTTTTAGGCACAACATGAACATTCAAACCTAAATCTCTTTTTAAAATCTTTTGCATATCATATTCAAGTAGCTCATCATCAAAATAAAGATTTCTATATTTATTTAATGATTCACTAAAAACCGATAAAACATCTTGATAAAATTCTTTTGATTTTGAAATATATTTTTCTTTTGGCTGTTTAGGAACATCTTCGACAGAAGATATCATCTTTTCAAAAAAAGTAGTATTTTTAAAATTAATCGATAATCTTGATTTAACATCAACTATACCATCACGCATCTTCAAAATACTTAAAACTACTTCGTTGCTTAAATCTACACCTTTTGTTCCACCACCAAAAGAATCTTCTTCATCTGAACTTAAATCTTCCATTGAAAGCCTTTCAATCCCTATCACAACACTTGCATCTTGTTCATAAGAATCTGAATATGCTATATTTCCTCTTCCGAAACCTTTTCTTGAAAATTGCAATGTTCCTATAATAGGAACCTCATAAGTTAAACTCATATCCCTGAAAGATCTCGATATTGCACTATGCTCTGTCCATTCATCACTTTTCGCAAAAAGATAAAGCCCATCAACAAGAACGATATCTGGATTATATTCTACTATCTTCGAACGAACAAAAGTAGTATCATAAGATAAATCTTCATCTTTACTCACAATTATAATCTCACTTTTCAATAAAGTTTCTACTCTTTTCCCTAATTCTTTTAATTCATCATCAGTCAAATTCGATCTTTTCAGTCTTTCATAGTTTATTTTTCCCACAATAGCATAAATTCTTTTTTGGATCTGTATCTTACTCATTTCTTTTGAAAAAAAGAGTATTTTACCGCCATGAATCAGGCTCGATAAATTTACCGCTAATTTACATAAAATCCATGTCTTAAAACTTTGTGGTCTTGCAACAAATAAAACAAATTCACTTTTCGATATCCCTCCTGAAAACATATCTATTAACTTAAATCCTGTTGGAAACATGTCATCATCTTCCGAATCACGTAAATTCCTTAATTCTGTCATAAATTCTGCATACGAATCAATTAAATACGTATCTTTTTCCGAATCATCCTGTAAACTACGAACAAGCCTATGAAACCTGCTCAAAATATTATCTATTCTTTCTTTACCAGTCATTAAAGAATTAGCTATTTTTGATTTATAATATCTTGTATAATAATTTACATATTGATCCCAATAATAATCTACTTTTTCATCATATCTCTTTTCTAAATAATCATATTCAAAATCTGGATATGTCTTTCGAAGTTCTTTTACTATTTTTAAATAAAAATCATAACCAGGAGATACCCCATACTTCGAAATATATTTCTGTGTATCTACTATAATCCGCCAACTAATCTCATCAGAATCTTGAATCTTAATAATAGAAAAATATTTCAAAAACGAACGGCTATCCACAAAACTTAATCTAAATAATAAATCTAACAAAATTTTATAACCCTTTTCTGGCTCAATTGGAACATTATTGTTTTTTTCTTTCTCCATAATCAACTCCATTTTTTATGTTTTTGAAAAATGTTTTTTAATTCTGAATCGCTATCAATATCTTCGCAAGCAAAAATTACATTCTTATTGTATGATTCATCTAAATTTTCTTTTAATGTTTTAAATCCACTCTTATTCGTCGCTATTACAAGAACATTCTTATTCATCGCACAAATTTCATCTAAATAACTTAAATTCAACATTTGCTTTTTTAAAAACGAATTTAATATATTGTACGTTGAAAGAATAAATCTAAACCCTTTTGAAACACCTAACAAACTTTTAATTTTTAATTGATACTCTGCATTGTTGATAATTGACACACGATTTTCAAAAAAAGTAGATAAAAAAACAGAAAGATAATTAATAAACTCTACGGATTCTTCGGTCGTATTAAAAATAAAATAATATACACTTCCAGTTTGTAATCTATCAAAATACCAAGATTCTATATTTCCTAATAATTTAAAATCTTTATCAATTTTCAAAAGATATAAATAAGGTTTAATAAAAAAATCTTTTTTTACTAATGTATCAATCCAATTATTAGAATCTACTTCATCATGGAAAAACTCAAAAGAGTTATTTTCAAACCAACCCCAAATAAAATACGGATTCAATTGGTTGATCATTTTTATAGCTTTGGAATGGTCTGTGTTTTCAAAGATATATTTTGAAACCCATTCTAATTCTTTTCTTGCTATTGAAAAGATTTCTTTTTTGTATTCTTCAACTCTCTGATTTTCTTGCTCTAATATCTCTTGCCTTTTTGAATAATGATATCTCTCTTTTGGCATTATCAACCCTCCAAAATAAAATTATATTACTTATTCTTAACAGCACACTCATAAAAATCTTCTCGAAAATAATAAAAAAGCCTTATCTTCGGAAGCTCTTTACTTTTAATAAATTTTAAATTCTTATAATTTAAAAAATAATATTCCATCATTTCAACTATTTCTTCATATTTATACGTTTTTAACAATTTTTTCAATAAAGAAACTTCCATATCACTTAAAATAATAACCCTTCCAGTAATTTGCTGATATGCTTTACACCATAAAGTTTTTAGATTTTTTAATTCTTCTTTTTCTTTTGGTTTTTTCTTTTGAAAAGAATTCTGATTTTTATCTTGCCCTTCTTTACCATTTTCAAAACCAAAAAACTTGATAAACCCCATAATCAACCTCCAATCTCCTTACTTCAATCCATTATAAAATTACATAATAAAAAATCAACTAAAAAACAAAGCAAACAAAAAAATTAATGTATTTTCATTTGTGGGAAATTAATTTTCCCTAAATGGTATTGATATAAAGAAAATCTATCATTAATAATTTTAGAAATCGATTTAAAATTTGGTTTTGTTTTATACCCGTTATTTTGAAAATCTACCTGAACAACATTTTCTAAATTTAAATACTCTTCTGATATATTATTATACTTTCCTTGAAAATAAAAACTTTCTATACACCAAAGAATATAATGATTTATCTTTTCACATATTTCAAAAGGAATCAACAACGATTTCGCTAATATTTTTTTTACAGTATTTATTTTAAAAGAATTAAGTTCATCCTGATATTTTAAAACTTCAACTCGAAATCTGTTAAATACAAATAACATAAAAAAGTAGCTATAATTAAATTTTACGTTATATAAATTATCAAAAGTTTTTATTTTTTCTTGTAAAATTTCTTCTAATGTTGAAAGATTATTATTCCTGATGTTATTGAAAAGTTTTTCATCCGCTTCAACCCATTTTTCTTTTTGAAAAAAAATAGTTAGATGCTCTTCAAATAAAAATATTTGCCTAAATATATTTACTAATTTCTCTTCTGGATTTAATTCTTGAAAATATCTATTGTACATCCCACTATAAAGAAAAAAATTATATAAAAAAGAAGGATTGATATCTAAATAATCATAATATTTAAAATTTTTATAAAATTTATTTAATATATTGTTTGCAAGAAAAACCTGAAAAGCTCCTTTGTAAACAAACTCATATTCTTCAAAAGAACCTCCTAATAAACTTACTGCTAATTTTTCATAAGGAAGAGATTTTAAATGTTTTTTATCCTTTCCTTTTGCTCCTTTTACCCCAATAAACCAGCTATGAATAAATATTGATCTGTATAATCTTTCAAGCAAATTCTTATATAATTGTAAGTCTATTTTCTCATTAAACTCAAATATTTTTGGTTCAAAATTATCCGTAATTCGTGGCATAATTATTCCTCCATTTCAATCATTCTAAATTTCCTGCCAACTCAAAAATGAAACTCTTACTATTTGTTATAATCGATTCAAGATTTTCTTTTTTGAAAGATTTTATTCTTTTTAAAGAATGTGATTTCATTCTTGAATCAAACCCATCAAAAAAATCAATAAAAATTGCTTCTTTATTTTCATTATATTTTCTTATTACCCGCCCATGCCGTTGAATTTGAGACACAGAAGAAGAATGTCCCGTTGCGTTAATTAAAACTTCTAACTCTGGAATATTAATCGATTCATCATAAATTGTAGATGCTATCATAATGTTGAAAGAACTATCATTTCTAAACTTTTCCAAACTCTCTGTTCTCATTTTTTTACTTGATTTCCCGCTCACAAAAGGAATTTTCAATATCCTTGAAAGATATTCTCCGTGATAAATATATTTCACTAAAATTAAAGTTTTTTTATCTTTAAATCTATCTATTAAATATTTTATTATTTGTGTACGAACTTTATTATAAACAATTCCTAATTTATAAACATTCTGCGTATCAACATAATTTATATTTCTGAAAGCCAAACTTGAAAATTCAGGAAAATCTTTCAAAAATTCTTCTTTATCTAAAACGAAATTCGAAACTTTCAAAAAATAAATTTTAGATTTAGCTAAAATATCACCTTCTTGCAAATCTTTTACATTAATTCTATATGCTACATCTCCAAATAAGCCTTTTATTTCTAAATCACTCTTGTCATTCCTGAAAGCTGTTCCCGTCATCCCATAAACATAATAAAAATCAAATGCTTTTATAATTCTCTTATATATATTATCTGAAATATGATGTGCCTCGTCTACTATAATTGCATCACAACGATCTGCAAAAAAATAAAGATCATTTTTGTCTTTCAAAGATTTACTCAAACTATTAAAAGTAGTTAATACTATATCTGCATCTTTGATATTTTTTTGAAAAGATAACCATATTCCTATTTTTAAATTTCCTACACTCTCTATTAATTCGTTATAAGTTTGGGATACAGATTCTAAATTTCTGACAACAAAAATACATTTTCTTTTCAATTTATAAATAAGATAAGAAGCAACTAACATTTTTCCAGATCCTGTTGGTAAAGAAATAATCCCTATTCTATTTCCTAATAACTTTTCTACAGCTTCTTTTTGATACCACCTTAACTCTTTTCCTTGCCAAAATAAATCTTTTTCAATATCATCACCTTTTCTTAATGTATCATCTAATATCTTATAATGAATACCATTTTCAGAAAAAAATCGCAATACATCTTTTAAAAATCCTATCTCCACAATAAACTTATCTTTATGCTCTTTATACAATCTTACTTTTCCATCCCATTTGCCATTAAGAAATGCTTCTGTAAATTGATAACCTAACTTGTAATAAGATAAATTCTCTTCAAGAAAGTCTTTTATTTGATTATATATTTTTGAAAATTTGTACTCAAATTTTATAAAAAATTCTAAATTTTTTTCTTTGATATCCATAATAAAACATCACCCCCATAATAAACTATTATTTTTTATAAATAAATATTATCTCCTATAATCTGGATTATTACCAGCATCTAACCATAATCTCTCATCAGCACCCCAAATATATTTAACATAATTAGCACCATTAGAATCATAATATCCAACAGTTGCTACCATAGTTGCTGGTTTATTATAACCTATAATCTTGTAAAGTATTTTTAACTCATCATTTGTCCACAAAGTAATATCTATTATGTTAAAAAGTATACCTGAAAATCCTATGAACCATTCATAAAAACTGTACGGATGAAAATCTTCTCCATAATCTAACTCATTCCAAAAAATCCCTCCTTTAAAATCTGATAAGTAAGGTAAAGGATTCCCATTACTATCATAAGCACCATCTAAATCATTCTCTGCTGTATTTAAAGGATTTACTCTTCCGTTCTCATCCCATCCAGTAAACTTCTGTGTCATATCTTCAATTATAACTAATTTTCCTAAACATTTATTAATTAACTCTTGTATATATTCTATTGTACATTCTCTCTTCTTATCTATTATATTTGAAAAGAGTTGTTTTCTTTTGTAGATTTCATCTTCTCCGCAATATAAATAAACTTGAAACATTTCAACTAATGGATCAACTAAATCTTTATGGACTTCACGGAAATTAAAGAAGTTCTGTATGTCTAATATCGAAAAATCTTCTTTATTTATTCTATCTCGCCAATCTAAAAAGATTTCATCTCTATACTTACATATTATATCTGAAAACTCTTTCCATTTATTATAAACATTGATATCTTTTTCTTTTAATTCTTGAATTATTTCAGGAAAAAACTCTATTAAATCCTTATAAAGTATCCTTATCATTCTCTACCCCATCATATTTCTGATACGCTTAAACTTCCTAATTGAGTTATTTCATTTATCATTAATCCTGTTTTGTTAGTCGTAGGGCTAACTACCTGCACTTCATCCACAAAAGACAATGTTAAAACCATAGTAATTAAATCATTTACTATATATGGATCGCTAAAGTTCCTCCTTCCTTTCCGTAAAAGATATTCAAAAACAGGTATTAAATATCCTTTGTAATCATCTTTTAAATCTGTTATATGACTTGCAAATTGTGTTTCCCCTACTGAAAAAATTCTATCCCAATCTCGTAAACGATAGTATTGTAAATATTCCCCTAAATTCTCACAAGCACTTAATGCACATACAAATTTAATACAATCTTCAAAAAATGAAAACAAAAACCCCGATCTCATTTTTACCTGTATATTTATATTAATTGAAACATATACAGGACTTAAAACATCTATTCTATTATACCCTAATACCATTTTCTTTTGCAAATAATCTGTTAAACTTATTTTGAAAGAACTTGATATATTCCCACCGCCATAAGGAATAACTACAACCCCAACAGAATATATTCCTGAATAGCCTGGCAGAACTTTAACATCATAAACCGATGGTGAAAATTTAAACGTTAGAGCTTTGATAGAATCTTCATTTGTTGCACCATTAATCGTACGTAAACTTGCTATTGCTAAATCTTTTGCGCGAATTATATTTTCACCATCTGATCCTCCTGAAACATCGTCTATCAATTCATGCCCAAATCGATCTATTTTTGGTTCTTCTACATAATTCAAAAACTCTATTGTATATTTCGTAGGATCGTTTGGATTTTTATAATTACCATTCAAGCCATTGCTTAAAAGCAGATCACAAGAAATATAAGAATTCGCTGGCGGTATTTCTCCAAAAACCCCATCTCCAAATTGTATCGATAATCTACCATCTGAAAGATAATTTACTTGAAAATGTTTTCCACTTGAAGTTGAATTAATAAGATCATCTATTACATTCCATTCAACATTATTTACATATACTTTTAAGTAATTAATATCTATATTTGAAAATGGTAGTATGAATTCTTCATTTATTCCGCCCATATGATATCCTAAAAAAACTCCATACCGAATATCACCTTCAATTAAATTTATATTTACAGTGTTTACTGATGAAGGAATAGTTAAATTTGAAAGAGAAACTAAATTAATTGTTTTTCCTTCTTCTGTCGTTAATCTAAATCTTAATTTCTCTTTTGGGATAGTATTCGTTGGATTAGTTGGATCAACTTTAAGTTCTACTTGTGCTGTAGCAGATGAAACTCTACTTAACTTATACCCAAACATTTTAATTAATTTTTGCATATTTCTAATGGAAACCATTGTATCAGGAAATAAATCCTGTATTGACATATCTAAATACCAATACATCACATCAAACAAAGATGCTATAATATCTTTAAACCATTCTGGCTGATCTGGATATTTAGTATCTAATTCTCTTTTTATGTCTTGATAATCTTTATTTTTATAATTGAAAATATTAGGCATTTTTATCTCCTAAATTTCGAAGTTTTGAACAATTTTCAACACATCGTCATCAGTCAATAACAATCCGCCAACAGAAGATTGTATAAAATCTTTTTCTAAAACTACAAAAATAGCAACCTTTAAAACATTTTCCTCTTTGAAAACTCTCACACTCATTGGATTAACTACAAATTTTTTATAAGAAGGCATAGAATTACTTAAATTCTGTAAAGCTATAATTAAAGAATATTGTAATAACATCATTTTCAATTCATCGACATTTTCATTTTCAAATTGGTATAAAAAAGTACCATAATTTGGTTCTAAATATTTTTTGAAAGGAACTGTTTTCAAAAAATTAATAATATCAAAATATAATTCCTTTAATACGGATTGCTTATCTTTACCGCCTGAATTGAAAAAGTAATTAATATCGTATACCTTTGAAGCATTCATTAACAAACAAATTAATTATTTTAGTTTGATTTTTCAAGCAAAAAATTAACAATATTTAACAATCACCTAAAATTTAACAACCTCCTAAACTTGGAGGACTTGTTGGAGATCCAAGAGAAATAACTTGATGCGTATGGGTTAATAAACTAACACAACTACTTCCTGATTGGGCTAAAACATCTTGTTTCGAAGTAATTTTTCCTTCTGATAATATATCATTTTTTACATTCATGTTTCCATCTACTTCTATATCACCTTTTATTTTTATTTTATTATCCCCGCCATCTAATCTAATTCTTAAATCATTTCCTTTTTCAATAACCAAATAATCATTGTTTTTATCTATTTTTATAACATAACTTCCTACTGAAATTTTTAATATTTTATTATTGTAATCTAATAATATTTCTTCTTCTTTATTGAAAACTTTTATGTCTTGTGTTTCTTTTATTTCAACTCCCGCTTGATTGTTCGAATCATTTTTATTTGCTAATATTTCAATTTTACCTGAATTAGAACTCTCATAATCTTTTGTAATGCCTAAATATAAACTTTTTTCGTTTTCAATATTAGTTACATCAGATTCTCCGTCTAAATGTTTGAAAATCTCTATTCCTTTTTTGTTAATAAAAGAAAAGTTTCTTGATCTATAATCAAATGTTTTTATTCCTGTTGAAAAAGGTTTTATATTTTCTAACGGATCATCGTTATTCATCAAAAATAAAAAATCTTTTGATTGTACTTTGAAAAAACCACTTACAATATGAATTGAAAAATCTAATCTCTTGTTTAATACTTTGAAAGATTCTTTTTTTGTCATTTCGCTAAAAGAAAACGGCGTATAAATAACTTCTCCTGAATCATGATATATTTTCCAATCTCGAATGGTTTTCAAAAAAAGATCTGCCTTTAAACTATACACATCATTATAAATACTCATATAATTTTTTCTGAAAGAAAAGATATCATTTAAATCTGTTATTTCGTCAGGAATATCTAAAATATCTTTCAAAATATTTAAATTGTCTTTCAAACCAATTCCAGATCCCGTTAATTTTGTTCTTGGTAAATATAATTCACCATCTAATAATCGTATATCTATTTCCTCATTGAAATATTTGTTTATATCTACTTCTACTTGCCCCAAATAAAAAAATTCATTAGAATATTGTAATACTAAAACAACAGAATATAAGTCTGGTTTTTTTATCCCTGTTGTTGCTATTGGTTGAACTTTTACATAAGGCTCCCTTTGACCTAATAAATAAACATCTAAAGAATAATCATAATAATCCTCTGAATCATTCCCTATAACTACTCCTAAATAAATTTTAGATTCTTTTTCTTGAAAAGAATCTCTTAATTCTTCTAATTTTTCTAAATTTCTTACCCTTGTATCTAACCGCTTTAAATAATTATGTAAAGCTTTCAAATATTCTATTAGCATGAAATTACCTTATACAAGAAATTGTTTGTTTTATTATTCCATCTGATGTAAATAAATCTTCTTTTACTTCTTGAATCATAAAAGCACCTTTTACTTGTGGTGGTAAAAGAATTCTAACTTTTTCCCCACCGATCAAGATTGGTTTTTCATCAAACCAAATATACATTCCAGGACGCAAACCAGGAATAGCTAACTTTAATTTTAATTCAATCCTGAACATCTCTGTTTCGCCTGGCTCTGGCTGTTCAACAATCTGCTCTTTGTCAATATAAGAATATTTATAAACCAATCTCGAATATGTACCTAATAATTCTTCTGGTTTCGTTCTTGCTTTTTCTATTATTTCGGAAATAATTTCCGATCCTCGCCTTCCTTCTTTTTTCATTCTTTCATATTCTTGTTTTATTTTTTCTTTATCTACTTCTATTTGTGCATTGAAAGAACGAGTAATTTGTTTTGTTATACCGCCTTTTCCACCACTACCTTCTTTGAATTGAAAAGAAAATTCTTCTACTTCCCGTCCATATTCTAAATAAATAGCAGGAACTTCTTTCAATGGAACTGTAATAATCTTTAATGGCGCAAGTACACGATCCGTTGTATTTCCTTGTGTACTGTTTGTTGTACTCCCTCCTATTATCCTTTTTACCTGATAGAGAGATCCTTTCAAAAATTTAATCATATATTGTTTAGAATAGATTACCCTATAGTAATTCACTATTTGTGGCGGGATTTCTTTTTGATTTGTACTAAAAACTAAATTCCTTATCGGCGCATTAGAATTTATAAAAGGCAATGTTGGAATTAAACTAAAATTCAACTGCTTCAAGTTTTTTATAGGATATTTAAATCCTATATCATCAAATATCTTACTTCTTATTCTTGGAAAATCTTTACCACTTACATTTAACATATATTCATCAAAAACAGTTTCATAATAAGTAGAATCGCTAAATAAAAACTTTGATAAATTGTAATAATATATATTGTATTTTTTTATTCCTTCATATTTTTGCAACGTCTGCTTATCCTTAAATTCAGTGTTTTTATCATTAAACTTTGTAGGATCAATATCAAGTTGTATAGACCAAAAAGATTCATTCTTGACTAAATATTCTTCTGTCATCGCATAGCACAACTTATTCAGAAAATCAAAAACCGATGTTGGCTCAAATCCATGAGGAACTCTTTTATCACCACTTTTTTCTTGTTTTTCTATTGTTTCATCAAAAAAAGATAAGTTTATTGCGATATCTTTTCCTTTATAATTCCATGCTCCATCTATTCCTGAAAACTCATCTACTAAAACAATTCCGTTGTCCTCTTGCCCTAAAATACTCGATGCTCCCCCTGAAATTAAATTTGAATAATCTGATGACTTTCCATCTTTTGAAAAACTTCCTACTGCATATATATCTCTATTATCTGATTTATATTTTTTCAGTTTAATAAAATTACTTAACACATACATATCAATTGTTTCAGCATTCCTATAAAAAACTACACAATCTAAATACATTTCCCCATCAATAATATCTTCAATATAAAGAAATGTTTTATTTTCTGGGGTTGAATTATTACTTGTTTTACTATCTTTTGAAAGAGAT